>Ga0187782_10000616_pt1 | contig 24568 bp, 19 predicted proteins | sample 0715_SJ02_MP15_2_FD_132454 | JGI IMG/M metagenome (GOLD analysis project Ga0187782, IMG submission 132454) | Tropical peat soil microbial communities from peatlands in Department of Meta, Colombia - 0715_SJ02_MP15_20_MG | ecosystem: Environmental > Terrestrial > Soil > Wetlands > Peat | place... | reverse complement strand
GCATAGGAAAGGATGTGCCGGGGGGACGCGGGCTCACGAAACTGGATGTCGCGGGCGTCGAGCCACTCCACCACGGCTCTCTCGGCTTCGGAGTAGCGACAATTCAACTGATCAGGGCGGGACAGGACGATGATCGCCTCCCATGCAGCGAGCGGCGACGTGAAAGCGACGCCGCCGCTGGCAAGCGCTTTCTCGTATGCAGCGGCGGTCGGCTCGTCGGCCATCATCGAGACGATCGCGCAAGCGTCGACGAACATCAGCCCTTTCCGGTCAGGTCATGGTCCAGTTCGTGATAGGCTTCAGGCGGAATTGGCTTGCGGCCCGGTTGAAAGGCCAAGCCGTGCCGGGCCAAGATGCGTTTTGCGGTCTCGCTGGGTCTTTCCTTGGCCAGCCGTTTTGCGAGGGTTTCCTCGAGAGCAGCGACCACGGCGTCCGTGATGCTGGTTCCATCGATTTCGGCGAGGCGGCGCGCGAGGCTGTCTGCCTGGGGCTTGCGGATGCTTAGCGTCATATTGGGCGCTCCAGCGTGTGGCTTATCATGTATAGCTGAATATATCACTTTGTGTTGCATGTCATGGAGAATTTCCCTTCGCCCGCCGCCGCCTTGGGTCGGCTGCCTCTTTCGCTATAGCCCCGCCGCCCCTGTCAAATTGACCTTGAAACAGTCGCGTTTCCTTTGGTAGCGGCGGGTCATCCCGGCGCTGGCGTGGCCGAGGCGCTTTTGCACGTGGGCTTCTTCAATCTGCGCCGAGGACGCGAGGCCAGCGCGCAGACTGCGGCCGCCGAAAGCGCGCTTGCGCTCGCCTTCGGCGTGTTCGCCGCGAATGCCCGCCTCCATCGCGCATCTTTGCACGAGCCTCGCGACGTGCTTGTCGGTCAATCGCTCGGAGGAGACGCCGCCGTTCTTACGCGCGACCCTTCGGAACAGCGGGCCGTGCGAAATCCGCCCCAGCCGCATCCAGGTCTCGAGCAGCGCGACCGGACAAGTGTCGGGGCGCGAGCCCCGGCCGATCTCGACCTCGCGCATGACGGTGATGACTTGGCGCTTGAGCGAGGACGAGGCCCGCGAGACCTTCGAGCAAATCCGTTGGTCGGCCACAAATGGCGAGCCGGTTTGCCCGCGCTACAGGAAGGAGGTTACGATGCTGGACAACGAACTCGACCAGGAGCTCTCGGATCGGTCGTTCCCGCGCGGGATAATTTGACCCGAGCCGCTGCGACATTAAGTCAAGCGCAGGGACTATGGCGTCTGGGCGTCTCCCGGGATCATAAGATTCGCCGCGCGAATTCCCCGACGACCCGCGGAGGCGGAGATCATGCCAAAAAACTGGGGCTTCAACCTCGGCTTTCTGCTTGTCGCGCTGATCGGCGTGCTGATCCTGCAGCAGGTTTGGACGGTCACGCAGCAGACCGACGTCGTCCCCTACAGCGAATTCCTTCAACTGCTGCACGATCGCAAGATCGCGGAAGTCGTCGTCAGCGAGCAGTCGATCCACGCGAGGCTCAAGGAGCCCCTGCCCGACAAGCGCACAGAGATCATCACGGTGCGCGTCGATCCCGAGCTCGCCAAAGAGCTCGAGCCGGCCAAGGTCGCCTTCTCGGGAACGCTCGACCACAGCTGGATCACGACGCTGCTCTCATGGGTGATTCCCGTCGCGATCTTCTTCTTCATCTGGAGCCTGCTGTCGCGGCGCGTGAGCTCGGGGCTCGGCCCGCTCATGCAGATCGGCCAGAGCAAGGCCAAGGTCTTCGTCGAGAAGGACACGAAGGTCGGCTTCGCAGACATCGCCGGCGTGGACGACGCCAAGGAGGAGCTGCAGGAGATCGTCGCCTTTCTCAAGGACCCCGCAAAGCATGGGCGGCTCGGGGCGCGCATCCCCAAGGGCATCCTGCTCGTCGGCCCGCCGGGCACGGGCAAGACCTTGCTCGCGCGCGCGGTCGCCGGCGAGGCCGGCGTGCCCTTCTTCTCGATCAACGGCTCGGAATTCGTCGAGATGTTCGTCGGCGTCGGCGCGGCGCGGGTGCGCGATCTCTTCACCCAAGCCCGCGCCAGCGCGCCTTGCATCATCTTCATCGACGAGCTCGACGCGCTCGGGCGCGCCCGCGGCGTCTCCGGCCTCTCCGGCGGCCACGACGAAAAGGAACAGACGCTGAACCAGCTCTTGAGCGAGCTCGACGGCTTCGATCCGACGACCGGCGTCGTGCTGCTCGCTGCGACGAACAGGCCCGAGGTCCTCGACCCGGCTCTATTGCGCGCCGGTCGCTTCGACCGTCAGATCTCGGTGGATCGCCCGGACAGGGACGGACGCATCGCCATTCTCGGGGTGCACATCAAGAAGGTGAAGCTCGCCGCCGACGTCGAAATCGGCCAGATCGCTGCGCTAACGCCCGGTTTCACAGGCGCTGACCTCGCCAATCTGGTCAATGAGGCGGCGGTGCTCGCGACGCGACGCGGCGCGGGTTCCGTCGCCATGGAGGATTTTTCCGCAGCGATCGAGCGCGTCATCGCTGGACCCGAGAAGCGCAAGCGGCTGCTCAATGCGCTGGAGCGGCGCATCGTCGCCTATCACGAGATGGGCCACGCCATCGTCGCCATGGCGCTGCCGGGCTCGGATCCGGTGAAGAAAATCTCCATCATTCCGCGCGGCTTGGGGGCGCTCGGCTTCACGATGCAGATGCCGACCGAGGACCGCTATCTCATGACCCGCGCCGAGCTCATCGACCGCATGACGGTCCTGCTCGGCGGGCGCGCGGCGGAGATGGCGGTGTTTCACGAGGCGACCACGGGCGCGGCGGACGACCTGCAGCGCGCGACGGAAATGGCCCGCGCCATGGTCTCGCGCTACGGCATGGAGGCCGAAGTCGGGCAGGCGACCTATGTCGCCGAGCGCCCCCGCTATCTCGACATCCCCGGCCTCGGCGCGCTGCCGCGCGAGGCGAGCGAAGCCACGAGCGCGGCGATCGATACGGCCGTCAAGCGCCTCGTGCAGCAGGCCTTCGATCGCGCATCGAAGATCTTGCGCCGTTGCGAGGACGTGCATCACGAGTCGGCGCAACGGCTCATCGAGCGCGAAACCTTCGGCGAAGCGGAGCTAGAGCCGCTTCGCGCCCGCGTGAAGGCTTGCGCGGCCGGAGGCGCCGAGGAGTCGCCGCAGCCGACGGCCGGCGATCAGCCTCGGGCAGAGTCGGCGCTTGTCGAATTCGCGCGCTTGACCGAGGAGCGCCTGGGACCGCTGGTCTCGCGTCTTTTCGAGTTCGGCGGCGAGAGCGGCGAGAGCGGCGCAGGCAAGGGTGAGGACGGGCGCCGGCCGTGATCCCACCGGCGCTCAGGAACGCGGAGGGCCGCAGATGCACGCGAACCAGATTCATTACCTCCCCGTTCACCCGCTCTTCTATGCGATCTTCCTGGGGATCATCGCCGGGCTCTTCGTGCTGGTGCAGCTCGGCGTGCTCAACTACGCCTATCGTCGCCTTGGGCTCGGACCGAAAGGCGCAATGTTCCTGCTGCTCGGCTCGCTGCTTGGCGGCTATGTGAACATCCCCATCGCGCAGCTGCCGGCGGAGCGGATTCGAGCCAGCGAAGAGTTCGACCTTTTCGGCTTCCACTATGTCGCGCCGGTCGTCGCCGACTGGCCGGGGACGATCGTCGCGGTCAATGTCGGCGGCGCCGTGATTCCGACGCTGCTGTCGATCTATCTTCTCGCACGCCACCGCATCTGGTTCTCGGGCCTCGTTGCGACCGCGATCGTCGCTTTGGCGACGCATCTCATGGCGCGCCCGGTCGCCGGCGTCGGCGTGACGGTGCCGATCTTCGTGCCGCCGCTCGTCACCGCAGTCGTCGCGCTGCTCGTCTCGCGCGACTATGCGGCGCCCATCGCCTATGTGAGCGGCAGCCTCGGCACGCTCATCGGCGCCGATCTCCTGCACCTCGATGACATCAACCGTCTCGGCGCCCCGGTCGCCGCGATCGGCGGCGCCGGCACCTTCGACGGGATTTTCTTGACGGGCGTCATCGCCGTGCTGCTCGCGGGCTCGCGGCGACCGCCCGCCCCTTCCGACTTCCAGCGCGCCCCCCCGCGCTCTGTTCCGCGAGCGCCCTGGTGAACTGAGCGTCGCGCGCGGCGGGAACGACGCGAAGCGCCGGGGCGGTGGACACGCCCAGGACGAGCCCGGCGCCCAAAAAGGTCTCGGCGAAAAATTCCAGAGCGCACAGCAGGGCCTCGGCGATCGGATGCGCGGCGGAAGCTGTCTCGGTCCTCATGGTCGTCCTCTCCGAAGCCTGTCGACGCCGAGGTTCGATTCAGGGGCGCTTCGACGCGCGACGTCCTCTTGGCGGAGACATTCGTAGGCTTCGGCAGGCGAGAACGCTGTGCGTCAAAACACACGTCGGAAATGATTTCTGGCAAACGGACGCGAACGACGATTTTCAGGACCGCGGCTGGGCCTGAGCCGCCGCGGGTTCGGCGTCCTGCCAGTCGAGCGTGACGACCCTGCCGTCCTCGACCGCGAGCGCCAACCGCCCCCGTTTGAGCTGTAGCGCCTTCTCGCCGAAGATGGCGCGCCGCCAGCCGCGCAACGCCGCCACATCGGCGTCGTCGGCTGCGGCCACGGCTTCGAGATCGTCAACCGTCGCGATCATTTTCGCCGCCACGCCGGTCTCTTCCGACACCTGCCGCAGCAGAACCTTGAGAAGCTCGACGGTGGCCCCGCCGCCGTTGCGCCGGTCCCGCTCGAGAAGCGGCAGCGTCGCCGGATCGCGGGCGAGTCCGCGCGCGATGGCGGCGAGGATCTCCGCGCTCGAACGTGGTCGGTCGCCGCCGCGAGGAGAGACCCTCAGGTTCTGAAGCGCTTCGAGCGAGGCGGGCGCCGCTTGCGCGATCTCGATGAGCGCGTCGTCCTTCAGGACGCGCGAGCGCGGGACGTCGCGCGCCTGCGCCTCGCTCTCGCGCCAGGCCGCGAGCTCCATGAGCACCGCCAGATCGCGCGGCTTGCGGGCGCGGTGGCGCAGCCGCTCCCAGGCGTCGTCCGGATGCTGCTCATAGGTCGCGGGCGAGGTCAGCGTCTGCATCTCGTCGTCGAGCCAGTCGAGCCGCTTCGAGCGCTCGAGCCGCGTCCGCAGGTGCAGGTAGATGTCGCGCAGATGCGTCACGTCGGCGATCGCGTAGCTGACCTGCGCCTCGGACAGCGGGCGTCGCGACCAATCCGTGAAACGCGACGACTTGTCGAGGTTCACGCGCGCGATCGACTTGGCGAGCTCCACATAGGAGACCTGCTCGCCATAGCCGCAGACCATCGCCGCGACCTGCGTGTCGAACAGGGGCTTGGGAATCAACCGGTTCAAACGCCAGATGATTTCGATGTCCTGGCGCGCGGCGTGAAAGACCTTGACGATCGCCTCATTCGACATGAGCGTGAAGAAGGGAGACAAGTCTATCCCCGGCGACAGCGCGTCGACCGCCGCGGCCTCGAAGGGGCCCGCGAGCTGAATGACGCAGACGCGCGGCCAAAAAGTCGTCTCGCGCAGGAACTCGGTGTCGACCGTGACGAAGGCGTGGCGCGCGAGTCGCTCGCACAGGGCGGCGAGTTCTTCTGTTGTTGTCAAGAGACTCATCGAGCGCCCCTTGTAAGACATTTTCGCCGCCGCGTGAAATCCTTCATCCAGGCCGTCGGCGTGAAAAGCCAAGGTTCAGGCGCGCTCGACCCGAACCGCCGTCCCATAGGCCAGCACCTCGGTCACGCCGGGCATCATCTCGGTCGCGTCGTAGCGCATCGCCACGATCGCATTGGCGCCCGCCTCGGCGGCGTGCTGGCACATGTGGTCGAAGGCCTCCTGGCGCGAAGCCTCGGCGAGCTGGGCGTAAATCGACAGCTTGCCGCCGAAGATGGTCTGGATTCCGCCGAAAAAGTTGCCGACGACCGAGCGCGAGCGCACCGTGACGCCGCGCACGAGGCCGAGATGCTGGACGATGCGATAGCCGACGATATCGTTTGTTGTCGCGACGATCATCGCTAAGACTCCCGATTGCTGGCCCCGGCGAATCAGCCAGGCCTGCGGCGAGTAGAGCGCAGCGGCCGGGGAGCGAGCAAGCCATTGGCCGAGGAGCCGAGCGACTGGAGACCGGCGCCGGATCCGGTCAAGTCTCTCTTGGATCGAGGAATTCAGGAGTTCGGGGATCGCCCGCTCGCCACGCCTGGCGCGCGAGGCGACACCGGGATGTTGATGAAAATGTGGGAGAAACCCTTCATTCGCCCGCCGTCCTTATCCGGCGCCCGCCGCAAGCTGCCTCTGCCTGTAATCGCGAAGCAGCGCGTCGATGATCTCGTCCAGCGCCTCGCCCTCCATCACCTTGTCGAGCTTGTAGAGCGTCAGATTGATGCGGTGATCGGTCACGCGCCCCTGCGGATAGTTATAGGTGCGGATGCGCTCCGAGCGGTCGCCCGAGCCGACCTGCTGCTTGCGGTCGTCCGAGCGCTCCCGATCGAGCCGCTCGCGCTCGGCCTCGTAGAGCCGCGAGCGCAGCAGCGCCAGCGCCTTGGAGCGATTGCGGTGTTGGGAGCGCTCCTCCTGCATCATGACCACGATGCCTGTCGGAAGATGCGTGATGCGGATCGCCGACTCGGTCTTGTTGACGTGCTGGCCGCCGGCGCCGCCCGACCGCATCGTCTCGATGTTCAGGTCCTTGTCGTCGATCTCGACGTCAACCTCCTCCGCCTGCGGCAGCACGGCGACGGTCGCAGCCGACGTGTGGATGCGGCCCTGCGTCTCGGTCGCCGGCACGCGCTGGACGCGATGCACGCCGGACTCGAATTTGAGCCGTCCGAATGCCCCGCGCCCCTCGATCTGCGCGACGATCTCCTTGTAACCGCCGAGCGCGCCCTCGCTCGCCGAGAGGATCTCGACCCGCCAGCCCTTGAGCGCCGCATATCTCTGATAGGCGCGGAAGAGATCGCCGGCAAAGAGCGCCGCCTCGTCGCCCCCCGTGCCGGCGCGCACCTCCAGGATCACGCTCTTTTCATCGGCGGCGTCCTTGGGCAGCAGGGCGAATTGCAGAGCTTCGCTGGTCTCGTCGAGCTTCCGCTCCGCCGCCTCAAGCTCGCCCTGCGCCAGCGCGCGCATTTCGGCGTCGGTCGCGGGATCGGCGAGCAGTTCGCGCAGCCCCTCGACTTCCGCTCGCGCAGCGCGGAAGGCAGAGATCGCCGCCGTCACCTCTTCGAGCACGGCGAGTTCGCGTGAGAGGCCGACATAGGTCGCGCCGTCGGGACCGCTCGAGAGCTTGTCGGCGATCTCGTCGCGGCGTCGTAAAATGAGGTCGAGCTTGTCTTCGGCGAACATGGGCGTCCCTGCGAGGCTTCCGGCGGCTGAAAGGTGAAGCGTCGCTACAACGGAACGCTCTGCGCGGCTGCGAACTGCAGCAGGTTCTCGCGCAACGAAGGACGGCCGTCGTCGGTTGCGAGCAGATCCTCGACGAGCGCCTGCGCCCGAGACAGGTCCAGCCCGCGGACCATCGCCTTGACCGGCCCGATCGAGGCCGGCGACATGGACAGCGATCTGTAGCCGACCGCCAGCAGCGCCAGCGCCTCCAGCGGCCGTCCGCCCATCTCGCCGCAGAGCGTCACCGGCTTGCGCGCCCTGGCGCCGGCCTTCACGATCGCCCTCAGCGCCCGCAGAACCGGCGCCGAAAGCACGTCGTATCGCTTGGAGACGCGCGTGTTGTCGCGATCCGCCGCGAAGAGATACTGAACAAGGTCGTTCGATCCGACCGAGAGGAAGTCGGCGCGCTCGGCCAGACGGTCGAGGTCGAAGAGCAGGGCCGGCACCTCCACCATGGCGCCGAGCTCGAGCTTCGTCGGAGGCTCGTGCTCGTGCTTGCGGATCATGTCCAGCTCTCGCAGGGCGACCGCTTTCGCGAGATCGAATTCCGCCACATTGGCGATCATCGGAAACATGATCTTGAGATCGCGCCCGCCCCCCGCTTTCAGCAGGGCGCGAAGCTGCATCCTCAGGAGCCCCGGACGGTCGAGTCCGATGCGGATCGCGCGCCAGCCGAGGGCCGGATTCTCCTCGTCGATCGTCTCCATATAAGGGAGGATCTTGTCCGAGCCGATGTCGAGCGTGCGGAAAGTGACCGTCTTGCCGGGCAAAGCGTCGAGCACCGCCCGGTAGAAATCGTGCTGCTCGCGCATGCGCGGGAAGCGCGGCGCGAGCATGAACTGTAGCTCGGTGCGGAAAAGCCCGATCGAGAGAGCTCCGGTCTCGAGCGCGAAGGGCGCGTCGACGGTCAGTCCCGCATTCATGTGCAGGGCGATCTCCACGCCGTCGCGCGTGACGGCCGGCGCTTCGCGAAGCTTGGCGTATTGCTCCTGCCGGCGCGCGCGCAGCCGCGCCTTCTCGCCATAGGCCGTCTGCACGTCGGGCTGCGGACGCACATGCACGTCGCCGGTCGAGCCGTCGAGGATGATCGGATCGTTCGGCTCGACGAGGCTCGTGATGTTGGAGACGAGCCCGACCGCCGCCACGCCGAGGGCGCGCGCGACGATCGCCACATGGCTCGAGGGTCCGCCCTCCTCCAGGATCAGCCCGCGCACATTTGCGCGGTCGTATTCGAGCAGCGCTGCAGGGCCCATGGAGCGCGCGACAATGATGGCGTTCTCCGGCACGGTGTCGCGGTCGGCGGCATAGGACTGGCCGGTGAGCTGATGCAGCAGGCGGTTGGCGAGGTCGTCGAGGTCGTGCAGGCGCTCGCGCAGATAAGGGTCTGTCTGGCGCTGCATGCGCGCGCGCGCATCGTTCTGCACGCGCTCGACGGCCGCCTCCGCCGAGAGCCCGGTCATAACGGCCTCGCGCAGCCGGCGCAGCCAGCTGCGGTCGTTCGCGAACATGCGCACGGCCTCGAGCACCTCGCGATGCTCGCCGGCGCCCATGCGGTCGCCATGCGCGACGAGCTCGTCGATCGAGAGGCGCATGGCGTCGATCGCCGAGTCCAGCCGGCGCAGCTCGCCGCCCACGTCCTCGGCGATGAGATTTTTGACGATCACGCGCGGCTCGTGCAGCAGCACGTATCCGAGTCCGACTCCCTCGCTCATTGGCGCGCCCCGCAGCGACATGGGCCCTTGCAGCGCGAGAAGCTGCGTCGCTTTGACGATCGACTGCAACTCGCCCGAGGCGATCATCTCGGCGAGGAGCATCGCCGTCGTCTGCAGCGCCTCGACCTCCTCGTCCGAATAGCTGCGTCGCGCCTTGTTCTGCACGACGAGAACGCCGATCGTGGCGCCGCCGCGCAGGATGGGAACGCCGAGGAAGGAGTGGTAGATCTCTTCGCCCGTCTCCGGATGGTAGGAAAACGCCGGATGGTCCTGCGCCTCGGGGAGCGCAAGCGGCTCGGCGCTACGCGCGATGAGCCCGACGAGGCCCTCGCCGGCCTGAATGGTCGTCAGGTGGACCGCCTCTCGGTTGAGGCCCTCGGTCGCGTAAAGCTCCAGGCGCCCGTCGGCGCGCAGCACGTAAACCGAGCAGACCTCGGCGACCATGTTGGCGGCGATCTGCACGACGATCTTGTCGAGCCGCGCCTGAGCGTTTGACGGCTCCGCGAAGATTTCGCGCAGCCGACGCAGCAGCAGCCGGGGTCCGCCGTGAGCGCTCCGCATCAAACTTTCCAGTTGTCCGTCGCTCGCCGCAGCCGCGCTTCGCCTCATCGCTCGCGCCGCTCGCCAGGCGCGGGCAATCAGCGTATATTGCCGCGGTCCGCCCTCCGCAAGCCTCTGACTGCGGCCAAGTCCGCAAGAAGCATGCCGGGGCTCGAATGGTTGCAGGACGACGCGGAAGCCATTACCAGTCTTTGCGCGAGCACATTGGCCCCCGCAAGGGCGGGCGGCTCAAACCTGCGTCAGGAAGCGCCGACCGGCTCGCGGCGTCGGCCCGACGCGCTCAAGAAGCAGGTTCGTGAGGCTCAGAAGCTTTTTTATCGGAGCGCTGCTGCTGATCGCTTGCGCCCCCGCCGCCCTCGCGGTGGAGAGCGTGCGCGTGCCGCAAGACGCGATGGCGATCGACCTCACCCGCGCGGTCGAGAAGCACGCATCCAAGGACGACAGGCTGCAAATCTCCACGGCCCCCGGTTCCGATGGGGTGGTCCGCCGCATCGAGGTCGAGGCGAAGGAGCCGGGAACCCGACCGAATTGGATCGTCTTCGCGCTGACGAACGACACTGACGAGCAGATCGAGCGACTGCTCGTCGCCCCGCACTATCGACTCCAAGATTCGGGCCTCATCTGGCCCGACCTTGGCGCGAGCCGCATATCGGCGGTGACCGCGAGCCAGGGCTCGCCGCCCGAGCGCGAAGAGGGCGCCGACGCCGACGTTTTCCGCGTGACGCTCGATCCGGGCGTCACCATCACTTATGTCGCGGAGCTCAGCACGCCCAAGCTGCCCCAGCTCTACCTCTGGGAGCCCGACGCCTATAAGGACAAGGTGACGAGCCTGACCCTCTATAAAGGGATCGTCATCGGCATCGCCGGCCTGCTGGCGCTGTTTCTGACGATCGTCTTCGTCGTCAAGGGAGCGGTCATCTTCCCGGCGGCCGCGGCTCTGGCCTGGGCCGTTCTGGCGTATGTCTGCATCGATTTCGGCTTCTGGGATAAGATTTTCGGGGCCGACCCGGCGACCAACCGCATCTGGCGCGCCGGCGCCGAGACCGTGCTCTCGGCGACCCTCGTCGTGTTCCTTTTCGCTTATCTGAACCTCAATCGCTGGCATGTGCGCGCATGGCACATCGCCATAATCTGGCTGGTGATTCTCGCAGACCTCGGAGGCCTCGCCGTCCTGGATGCGCCGGTTGCAAGCGGCGTCGCGCGCATCTCGCTCGGCACCGTGGCGGTGGTCGGCTTCGTGCTGATCCTCTATCTCGCCGCGCACGGCTTCGAGCGGGCGATCATGCTGATCCCGACCTGGTTCCTGCTCGTGCTCTGGGTCTGCGCCGCCGGGTTCACGGTCTTCGGCTGGCTGACGAACGACCTCGTGGCGCCGGCGCTCGTCGGCGGCCTCGTGCTGATCGTCATGCTCATAGGCTTCACGGTCATGCAGAACGCCTTCGCGAGCGGCGGCTTAGGGGCCGGCGCCATCACCGACGTCGAACGCAAGGCGCTGGCGCTCACCGGCGCGAGCGAGATCGTCTTCGACTGGGACGTGCCGTCCGACCATATCTTCGTCAGCCCGGAAATCGAGGCGCAGCTCGGCCTTGACCGCGGCGGGCTCGAGGGCGCCGCGGCGTCCTGGCTCGACCTTCTGCATCCCTTCGAGCAGGACCGCTATCGCGCCTGTCTCGACGCCATTCTCGAGCAACGCCGCGGGCGCATCGACCAGGAGTTCCGACTGCGCGCCGCCGACGGCCACTATCTTTGCTATCGCCTGCGCGCGCGCCCCGTCGTGGGGACGGAAGGCGAGGTCATCCGCGTCGTCGGCACGCTGATCGACGTGACCGATGAGCGCAATGCGCAGGAGCGCCTGCTGCAAGACGCCGTGCATGACAACCTGACCGGGCTGCCGAATCGCGAGCTGTTCTTCGACCGGCTCGGCACGGCGCTCGCCCTTGCTCGAAGCGGCAAGGACCTGCGCCCGACCGTGCTCAGCATCGACCTCGACCGGTTCCGCCAGGTCAACGAGCAGGTCGGCCATGCGACAGGCGACAGCATCCTGCTCACGATCTCCAACCGGCTCATGCGCCTGCTGCAGCCGCAGGACACGCTGGCGCGTCTCTCCGGCGACGGTTTTGCGATCATCCTCGTCTCTCAGACCAATGCGGAGGGGATCGTCGCGCTTGCGGAGTCGCTGCGTCGGGTGCTGGCGACGCCGGTGCGCTTCACGGATCGCGAGGTCAGCCTGTTCGGCTCGATAGGCCTCGCCCTCTTCGACCCGAACTTGCACGCCGGCGCGAGCGAGATGCTCGAGGACGCCGAAATCGCCATGCGCGCCGCCAAACGGCTCGGCGGCAACAGCGTCGAGACCTTCCGCCCCTCGATGCGCGGCCAGCGCTCCGACCGTCAGGCGCTCGAAGCGGACCTGCGTCGCGCGCTCGAACGCGCCGAGATCAAGGCGTTCTTCCAGCCGATCGTGCGTCTCGAAGACCGCACCATCGCCGGCTTCGAGACGCTCCTGCGCTGGGATCATCCGCGGCTCGGTCGTCTCGATCCGGCGGAGTTCTGGCCCGTCGCCGAGCAGACGGGGCTCGTCGTCGACATCGGCCTCATGGCGCTCGACCGCACGGCGCGCGAGCTCGCGGCCTGGCAGCGGGCGCTCGTGGTCGATCCCCCGATATTCGCTTCCGTCAACCTGTCATCGCGACAATTGGTGCGCCACGACCTGCTGCGCGACGTGAAGAGCGTGCTGCTACGCCATGATCTCGTGCGCAGCAGCCTGAAGTTGGAGCTTTCCGAGTCGCTGATCATGGAGAATCCAGAGTTCTCGGCGCAGATGCTTCTGCGCATGCGCGAACTCGGCGCGGGGCTCGCGCTCGACGACTTTGGCGCCGGCTATTCGTCGCTCGCCTATCTGCATCGATTCTGCTTCGACATGATCAAGATCGACCGATCGTTCGTGAAGCAGACCGGCAAGGCCTCGCGCGCCACGGTGCTGCGCTCGATCATCACGCTCGGGCGCGAGCTCGGCATGGATGTGGTGGCGGAGGGGACGGAGACGGAGTCGGACGCGATCGAGCTCTATCAGTTCGGCTGCGCCTATGCGCAGGGCTCGGCGTTCGGGCGCCCGATCAGCGCCCAGGAGGCGCGCCGGCTCGTCGGCGCCGCGCCCGAGGCGGCGTAAGCTCTTGCTGTCGCCGATCGAGGCCCGGCTCTGCCGCAGCCCTGACCGGACCTGTCACCGGGATATCAGGTCTATCTGGATCGACGTCAGCGCGTGACCGGCTTCGGTCGTGACCGCGCCGCCGTCGACCGCCTCCTTGGGACGCTTCACACCCGCGAAAGCGCAGGTCGTTCTGACGGAGAACTTTTTCGCGAGGCTCGCCTTCACCCGGGCTGCGACGCCCTTCAGCGCTTCGCTCCGCCCGCGCGTGCCTGCAAACACCCCCTCCGCAACCCAGTCTCCCCAATGGCCATCTTGATACTGCACCCTGTATTCGAGCGCAGTGAGCTCCGACGAGATCGAAATCCCCTGTATCTCAAAAGATCGGTCGTTATTTATGCAGCTTATAAAGCCCTCTCGCCTCAGGTCTCCTTCAAAGGCGAAGTGCGCGAGAATCGTAATCCCTTTGGAGGCGGCGCGCCGGCTGTCGTCGTTCAAGACCCTGGCGTAAAGCGCCGAAGCATCGGATCGTTTCCTGATCAGGCAGGCGTGAGGATAGAAGAGTATCTGGGCCGCCGTGCGCGCATGCGCCCTCAAGAAATCGTCCTGGATATGCGAAACATCAACCTGCTCATCGCCGACGAGGATATCGAGCCAGCTCTTCAGAAAGTCGACGCAGGTGATCGCAGCCGATCCTTTGTAGTCATTCAGCAAGGCTCCATAATTCGTTTGCAGATCTTCAACAATATAAATACCGTCAGCTGCAAGAAACGGGAACAATGTGCGTAGACTCGTGATTTGATGGTCGCACATATGCGATCCATCCTCGATTATGATGTGGAACGGCCCGTGATTGACGCCAATATCTCTGAGCTGCCGCGCGTTGGACTGATCGGCGATCTCGATGGAGATGCGGTCCGCGGCGAATCTTCGCGACTCCGGCACGATGTCGACGCCGACGATGCGCGCCTTTGGAAAATATTCGGCCCACACGCTGAGCGATTGACCCTTCAGCACGCCGATTTCAAGTATCGACAAGGCGTTGTTGCGAATGGGCGAGAAGAATAATTCGTAAAAATTCAGATAGTTGTGGTGGGTCGAGGCCTTGTCGGCGCCGTATTTCAAACCGATGGCGTCGAGTTTCGGTTGCGCCATTGCGTAAACCTCCCCTCATGTTTTCTTCAGGAGCCGCAAGCTCGACTGGGCCCCGGAAATCGCAACCCTCTGTTGCGGGCCGGAAACGTAACTGTCTATGGTCGGCGTTGCCGCCAAGCAGGTTGAGGCCGCCGCAGAAATTGCGCCCCAGATTGGAGATTTGTGGTCATCCTGGACCAGTCGAGGCGAGCCGAGCTTTCTCCGGCTGCGCCACGGCAGGGGGACGCAAGCACGCATAGAGACGGTCCAGCACATCGTCAGGCTCTGAAATCTCGCTCGCCTGCACATAGGTGAAGAGTCCGCGGTCGCCGTTTCCCTCCGCCGGATGAAACGCGTGAACCGCGCCTTGCGACCATAGCATGGCGGACGAATGGAGCGGCGTCGCGCGCGACGCGAAGGAGTCGTGATGAAATTGGGTGAGGCGGGAGCCGGCCGCGGCCGCATAGAGAGTCATCGCGCTCCAGTTCTTGCTGGCGTCGATCGCGGCGCGCAACGCCGCTTTGGGATCCGCGCCGCCTGCTTCGCGCGAGATCAGGTCGAGCGTCCAGCGCGCGAGCTCGGCGCTCAAGATCGCCGGCAGGATCGTCGGCCCCTCCCAGCCGGAGAGCGGCGTCCGACCCGTCAGGGATCTCGCATTGCGCCACCAGTCAGGGTGATAGTCGACAGACTCCCATTGCGTGCGCGCCCGATTGCGCGGGAGCAGCGTGGATGCGGACAGCGGGCCGATCGCAAAGGCTCCGACCGGCAGGACGAGCGCGAACTCCGCCTCGCAATTTGCGGCGAAGTAAAGCGCCAGCAGTTGCTCGCGGTACCACGTCGGAAGGCCCGCCGCTTCGTCTCCCTTGCCGAGGACCGACGGGACCGAAGCTGACCGCCGGATCAGCGGCGAGCGGCCTTTTGCGCGGCCTTCATCCGCCCCGACCAGAGTCACCGCGATATCGTCGCTTGGATCGAGGTAGACCTCGAGCGAATGCAGCAGCGCGTCGAAAATCACCTCGCGCTGAGGCGAGAGGTCGAGTCCGAGAATGGCGAGATCGCAACGCATGTTTCTCTTTCCACTGTTCCCGCGCCGGAACGCGCGCATGCGCCGTCAGCGCGCGCGCGCCGTCCCCCCCGGTAGGCCGAGACTTCCGAAGATTTCGCGCCAGGCCGCCTCAAAGATCGATTTTTCCGACAGGCGGCTGTACATGTCCCAGGCCTCGGACGCCATTTCCGCCTGTGCGCCTTCGTCGACGAGGAGCTCGATCATGCGGTCCGCGAAATCTTTGGGCGCGTCGTACGTTCGGGGCGGATCGCTCAGGCGGTCCGCGAGGCCCCGAAAGGCGACGGACGTCGCCACGAAGGGCGCGCCATAAGCCAGCGTTTCGAGAGTCTTGATCGAGATGCCGCTGCCCCGCTGGTCGGGCAGGACGACAATTCGACTGAGCGCGCGCACGTCCGCAATGTCGTCAACGAAGCCGCAGTAGTAAATGTTGCCGATCGCGCCGAGCCGTTCCATGAGGATGGAGGAGAGCCGGCCGGCGATCGCCAGGCAGCAGCCGCTGCCGGAGACATACGGCAGAAACGCCTCTTGAATGAACCACATCGCGGACTCCACATTCGCCGGGTGCGAGTCGCCGATCATGAGAAAGTCGAATTTCGACTTGCCGTAATAGCTCTTGTCCCAGCCGTAGGCGTGCGCCATCGCCTCCACCGACTCGAAACGCTGCGGTCGAGTGTTTGACGGAATGTAGGGCGTGACCACGCGGGACTTCGGATTCGCGAGCGCAAGCTGCCGGTGTTCGGCGCTGGAGACGTTAATCACGAAATCGAACGCCTTGATTTCATCGAGCTCCTTGTTCAACAGCGCGTCGTAGCTCTCGGCTTCGCCTGTGAAGGGGTTGCGCAGGGGCCAGTGCGCCATTTGAGCGCTCTGAACGTCGTGGCTCTCCAGGATGAACTTGCCGGCGCAGATTCGCCTCGCGAATCGCGCGTTGAAGACGTGGTTGACGACAGTGACGACCGCCTGCTTGGCGAGCGTCGCAGCGACGTCGTCCCGGAGAGAGTTCTCGGCGATATTGCTCAGATAGAAGTCGAAGCCGCTCGCGTCCTCGGACAGCGTCAGCAGGTCGGCATTACTCTCTCGATAGGCTATGCGCTGCAGGCTTCCGCGGATCATGCGCGAGTTCTCATAGAGCATCCGCCAGAACCAAGGAATGACGTCCCTCAACTGCACCGGCTTGTCCAGCGTGAAAACCTGCAGAACGAAATAGCCTCGCTCCAAAAGGAAGCGTATCTGGCCTTCTATGGCGTAGGAGCTGCCGACGCGGCCCCAGAGCGGCATGATCACAACGGCGATCGGCCCGCGCCTCTCGACGGTCAGTGACGGCGCTGCCATCGCGCCGACGAGACGCGAGATTACGTCGGAGGCAAAATGTTTCGCCGCGACAGGGGCGAGAGCCGCGGCGCGGGCGGGGTCAGCCATGAGCGCCGTCGCGGCGCGGAGGATTACGCCGGGCAGCTCCTCCACTTCGTGATAGCAATATATGTCCGCCCATTCGCGCGAGTCCTCCAGCGTCGCGCCCCGCGGCACGACACAGGAAACGCCGAGCACGGCGCAGTCGTGAAGAACGGCGCTAACGCGCTTCTTGTAGATTTCCGGACGATAGGGAAGGACGGCGATCGTCGAAGAGGCGAGAAAACTGATGTAGTCCCGATGCTCGGTCGTGTCGTGCAGCTCAAACGCCGACAGTTCGTCCTCGATCCCGGCGACGAGACGCACGGCTTTCCCCTTGTTGCCGGCGTGATAGGCGCAGCGGACTGTAACGCGCAGCCCTTGCCGCAGCAGCAGCTGCGCCGCCTCGCGCAGCGCTTCGATTCGCGCCTCGTCGAGATCGGCGATGCGCGCCCCGATGACGATGTCGCGCTCAGCGAGCGACTTCGCCGCACGCGCGCGCAGCTCCGCATGGGCCGTCGGGCCGCCGAGGCCATGGATGTAGCGGTCGAGATTCGTCAGTCCCTCGAACAGGCCGACGGGCAGGCCGAAAAAGGCTTCCAGCTCGTCGCGCAGCTTGCCGTTCGTCGCCAGAAGGCGCACGCGCTTGAACGGCGAGCCGGACTTGAGACGCAGGCCGAGCGTCTCGAAATGCGAGAAGGAGTAGTAACGATCGATGAAGGTGCGCGCGTCCGGGGCCTCGGCCCCAAAGTGGAACAGAAAATATGCGTCGACGTCGAGGGCCTCGCCGTTGGGGAGCCGCGCGCTGACCTCGGTCAGGCTCTCCAGCATCGCCTGCGTGGCCGTGTGTAGGAACAGCACGTCGCCCTTTCCGAGCTTCAGTTCCAGAAGCTCGGCGGCGAGCGCCTGCGCGAAGTCGTCGCGATTGAACGGCGTCGGGATCGGCTCGATCCGTTCCGCCTCTTCCCAAAGCGGCGCGCTCTCGGCGATATGACGCCGCAGGAGCGCCTCTCTTTGCTCTTGCAGCCGCTGCGCACCCACGAAATCGCGGCTTTCGCGCGACGCAGCGATCTTGTCGTCGAGCCGAGCGAGCTCCTCGTTCACGCGGGCCTCGGCGCTCTTGAGCGCGACGCGCTTTTTCCCCTTGGCGTGCCGGCCGACGACGTCTCCGTGCATGTAAAACCCGGCGTCGAAAACGTTGCGCTGAGCGACCTTCGTCTTGACCTCGGGCTCGATCAAGGGGGAGGACTTGTGCGCGAGCAATACGAATTCATATCCGTTTTTCACCGCCGAGTCGAAAAACGACAGCGCATATTGCCATTTGTCTCCGCCCTTCCCGTCAAAGCTCGGGTCGACGAGAACGAATCTCCTGCTCCCTTTGATCTTGAACATGCCAGAGTTCCCGGAGTTCGTCCCTGCAAGCCTCGCGCGCAACCCGAACGCCGACGCACCCCCTTGGGCCGATCTGGGCGCGAGCGCGTCTACGTCCTACAGGCGCGGCGCCGGACCAGCAACCGCAATCGCGCGGCGACCAGCGACTTTGCGCGACGCCGTGCATGGAGTTTTCATCGCGGCGATCGCGCTCGTCCGCACCCGGCTCCATCGGCTCAACTCGACTCGGCGCTGCCGCCGCTGAGCCCCCGGCGATGCTCGTCGACCATGCTGGAGAGCCGTCGCCGGAGCAGCGCCCACCCCGGCTCACCCTGAAACTTGACCCGTGCGCGGAAGCGCGCGAGCTCCTCATATGGATGGAAGGACTTCGGATGGAGCAGCGCGGTTCGGAGCCCGTAGAGAAGGTCGCGCAGCGTATGCGCCGTCAGGCGCGTTTCATATTTCGGATCTCGTCCAGTATCTCGCTCGATCGTCATCGGAACATATCTGATAACCGGCACAGCGGCGCGCTCATATATTTCTCGCGTCGCGCGCAACTCGCCGGGAGCAAGATCGATGACGAGACGCGGCCGCGGGCCCGCGAGACCGGGTCGGCTGAATCGGTCCACATAGGCCCGCCTCTCCTGGGCGCTCGAGCTGATCACCTCCACGACCGCATGGGGAACCCAGTCCCGGGCGATCTTCTCCAAGCTCCTTGCGAAATCAATGGCGCCATCGCTTGCGAGCACGTGAATCACGCTGTCGTAATTCGGCGTCTGCCCCCAGCTCCTCGCGACCGGTCCGCAGTCGTGCAAGAAGTAGGGGAGCTCGATTACGCGCCCGTGGTCGAACCCGTCTCCCCGCGGATGCCGGTCGCTCCTCGTTCCGCAATAGACCACCGCGGCGCCCCGGTTCCGTCGCTCGTGCTCGGCTGCGTCGAAGACGCCGGCTTCCGGGGGCGCGAGGGCAAATATGTCTCCTTGGAGCTTTCGGCAGAAATCGACAGCCGCGCCGCGCCACTCCATCACGATCGCGCCTTTTGCCCGCCTGGCCAGGTCGTCGATCTCGGCGGCAGAGCGCACGCGAGCCACGGATTGCAGCTTTCGCAGCGCCAGCTGCGTTATGCCCGCTGCGTCCGGTAGAAGGATCTCGAGCTTCACCGCCCCGCGCAGATAAGCGAGAATGTCCCAAAGGCGATGAAAGACGAAGGTCGTCGTCTCGCCGACGTATTCCGGCGCCACGAGCACGAAGGTCGGAGTCCAGTTGCGGGCCGCGACGACGAGCTTTTGAACGCTCTCGTCGAAGCGCTCGCGGGCGCCTCGCTTGGCGGTCAGCGTCGCCGCCCGCAGCTCCGCGAGCAGCGGACGATCCAAGGCGACGGCGACGCAGGCCTTGGCCAGCTCCGTGAAGTCCGCGCAACACATGAACGGGTGCGGCGCAGGATAGCCTTCCGCCGCATGCTCGGTCGCGAGCAGCGGCTTCGAAGCGGCGAGGGCCTCGGCATATTTGATCTTTATGCCGCTCGACCAGATCATCGGAACGATCGCCACATCGATCGACGCGTAGAAGCTCGCCGGATCTTCAACGTAGCCGATCTGTTTGACGAAGGGGCTCCTCACGTCCAGCAGCGCGTCGCAAATGCCGCCGGCGACGATGATCTCGATCGGCGCGAACGACCGGGCGAAAATCGGCTCCGCCACTTTCAGGAACTCACGCAGGTTTTCGCGATTGATCGTGTTTTGTCCGCCGATGAGCCCGATCTTCAGAACGGGGGACGCCGTCGGGTCGCCCGCAGCGATGTCCGGCTCGAAGTGCGGGACCGTGATGACGTTCTTTGAGCACAGCCCGCGAAAATACTCCTCCTCCCGCTCCTTGACGGCGATGACCGTGTCAGCGCGGGAGATCGCCTCCGCTTCGCTTTCGACGCTGAGATGGAAGAACTCCCGCCGAAAGCCGCGCTGCTCGAACATCAGCCGGCGGTCGCCGAAGCGGTCGGCCGTGTAGAGCGCCTTATGGACGGTCTTGGGCGCAAGGAGAAAGGCGCGCGAGAGCCAAGTGTAGTGAACGATGAACGCGTCGAACTGGCTGCGTGCGAATCGCCAGCTGAGATAGTCGCCGATCGCCTCGTCCCACCACTCGTCCACCTCGTGATCGGCGCCCAGCGCTTCAAGATGCGGGATTCGCGTCGGCGGAACGAGATGGAAGCTGTCCCACTGACGATGCATGCCCTCGAGCGCCGGCTCGTCGAAGCCCTCGCGCCACTCTCCTTCCGCGGCATAGAACACGAAGTGGATGCGGCCAGACTCGCGCAGCTTGTTGTGCAGGGCGACGATTCCCTTGCGGTTGCCGAGGTCGGGCGGCCAGGTCGGGGTCGGCGACAGAACCAGGAATTCCATGATCAGTCCGATTCGGGGAACAATTCGCCCGTCTCCGCGATGAGCCCTTCCAGCGTGTAAAGCGCCTGCAGCTGCCAATAGAAGAGCTCGGGATCCTGCGCGTCGAAGAAGAACGCTCGCAGCGAGCGCTCCCGGGCCGGGACATGCGCGATGTAATCCATCAGCTCCCGTTCCCTTTGCTCGCGGGGCGCCCTGTCTTTCTTGCCGGCGATCATGTCCGAAATGGCCTGCCAGAGTACGCGTCGCCTGAGCCAGGCCCGCGTCATGCGGTTCGCCGGAACGAGATGCTCCACGCGCGCGTCCGGCGCGTAAAGCGTGCGCCCGCCGTTCGCCTCGATCCGTTCGACCAGCTCGGTCTCCTCGTTCGACATCAGCGTCGCTTCGGCGCCGACGCGTCCCAGCGACGTATTGCAGCCCCCCGCCGCCTCATAGGCGGATTTGCGATAGGCGATGTTCGCCCCCGCGACCCATTGCTCCTTGCTGAGGAAGCGCGTCGAGTCGCCCCAATGAATGACGGTGAAATAAACGAGAAGCTTGTCGTGCAGCCAGTCGGGCCTCGGCGCCTCGAACAGCGGCGCGATCGCGCCGCCGGCGATTTGGGCTTCCGCGCCGAATGCGTCAAAAGCTCTGAGGTAGGCGCGCGTCCAGCCCGGGGAGGCGATCGCGTCATCGTCGAGGAAGCCGACGATCTCGCCCCGCGCCTCTTTCACGGCGACATTGCGAGCGTTCGCGAGGCCCGGACGATCCACCGTGACATAGCGGATCCGCGGGTTGCGCCCGTAGTGCTCCCGCCAGCTGTCGCGCTCGGCGCCCGGCGGCGAGTTGTCGACGACGAGAATCTCGAACTGTCCGGGATCGGCGTCCTGCTCCAGCAGGCTGTCGACGGCCTTGGTCAGGAGTCCATATCTGTTGTAAGTGCAGATGACCGCGGAGAAACGAAGCGCCGAGGGCGCCTCGGTCGTCATGCGGGATCCCCAGGAGAAACCGGCTCCGTCGCGCTATAAACTTCCGCATCGAATTCCGCGAGCTCCGCAGGGGAAATCGGCTCGAGGCTCAGCTCGCTGATCGCCAAGGAAATATGTCGGGGATCGTCGCCGTCGCTGCTCGCTGGAACGGTCGTCGGACCTGCGAAGTCGATCAAGACGCTGCGGCTCGTCTCCTCCGCGGGCGCGATTGCGGAAATGATGTAGTCAAATTCGGTTTTGACGATCAGCAGCGGGACCGGATAGCCGTCGATCCGGCACTTCAGATCGCGGACATTAACGGCGGGATGCGCGAACGGCGCCTTCAGCACGCATTTGACCGGGTTCGACCGATCGATAACGACCACGAAACGGAAGTGCCGGCGTGGGCCCACCCATCGAAATGGGCGCCCGGAATCGGTCCACTCCAGCTGATAGAAACCGTCTGTCGGGTCCCAGGCTTCGCTCGCGAGCAGATGGGCGGATTTTGGAAGGGAGAGGGCGGGCAGCTCGTTCGGACCGATGCTTTCCGACTTTTCGAGCAGCTGGCGCACGGCCAGCATGATCATCCGATCGTTCTGAATGCTGCTCAAATCATCACGCAGCTGTTTCAGCTGCTGACAGATCTCGGTCAGAATGTCGGCGAGAGCGGCCGATCCCTCGCCCGTCTTGCCCTTATTTTGGAGACGCGAGACGATCGCTTCCCGGATCTGCTCCGGGCTTCCGTCCAATTGCAGAGATTGCATGTCGTCGTCCCTCCCTGGAATGCAAGACGAAGCTCAGAACATTGACCCGACGCGATTTTGCAGGGGGGCGCATTACCAATACGACGAGTTTTGTCAAACATGAAGCTTCGCCGCAGTCAAGCATCCTCATCGGCGATCGCCGCCCCGAAATTCCTGCTCTTTTGCGACTCGCAGCGCGTCCTCGATACGCCGGTCGGGGACGAGCCAGAGCGTCGCGACGAAGCCATAGATGGCGATCGCGACCCAAGGAGCGAAGGAAGCGAGCCCCACGCCGACCGCATAGAGCAGCAAGGAGACCCTGGCCTTGCGGTCCGAGCCGATGGCCTGAGCCGTCGCCTCGTGCAAGGCGCCGCTCGAGATCAGCAGCCTGGAGAGAAAATAATCGGCGACGCCCGGAGCAAGAAGCGTCAGGCCATAGAGCGTCGCCGGGGCGGCGGCGAAGTGAGCAGCGCTGAGCCAAGCCGTAGAGAACGGCACGAGCGAGAGCCCAAACAGCAGGAGCATATTCGCCCAGAGGATCCCTCCGCTGACGCGGCGCGTCGCCTGGAGGAGGTGATGATGGTTGTTCCAGTAGATCGCGACATAGGCGAAGCTCAGCGCATAGGCCAGAAAAGTCGGCGCGAGCGGCGCAAGGGCGCGCCATTCGCCGTTTTCCGGGGCCTTCAGCTGGAGCACCATGATGGTGATGATGATGGCGAAGACGCCATCGCTGAATGCGGTGAGCCGATTCTTGTCCATGAGGCCTCCCGATGGCGATCCCTCGACCGCAGGGATCACGCCCCGCGGTAGACGCAGCCCTCGGAGCAGCTGTCGCGAAACACGCCGACCTCGCAAAGGCCCGGCGCGGACGAGGCAAGCTCGCGCCAAATGTAGCGAGAGAGGTTCTCCAGCGTTGGCTTGCCGAGGCCCTCGAGATCATTGAGAAAGCTGTGGTCGAGCCGCTCGCGCAGCGCGACGAGGCGCCGCCCGAGCTGGCCGAGGTCCATGACCCATTGCTCCTCGGGCTGAGGCTCCCCGCGCAACGTCACGCGCACCCGGAACGAGTGGCCGTGCAAATTGGCGTATTTGCCCCCTTTCGGCGCCTCCGGATCATACAGCGCGTGCGCCGCCTCGAAATAGAACTCCCTGAAGATTTCGAAGGTCGCCACGGCTATTTCACCCCGATGAGCTTGTGCGTTTGCAGCGACAGGCGCCAGCGCGGATGCGCGAGGCAATAGTCCGCCGCGGCCCTCGTATTGCTCAGAATCTGCGGGCCGTCCATGGGTTGCAGCAGAAAATGCGCGAAGTCGAGACCGTCGAGTTGCAGAGGATCGAGGCCCGGCTGCGGAAAGACAAGCTTGAGCTCGTCGCCGCTGAGCTGGCGCAGCGGCGCCCCGGCTTTCGGCGACACGCAGATCCAGTCGACGCCGGTCGGTGCTTCCAAAGTCCCATTGCTCTCGAGCGCAATCTTGAAGCCCTCGGCCTTCAGCGCGACGAGCAATGATTCGTCCACCTGCAGCAGCGGCTCGCCGCCGGTCAGCACCACGAAGCGGCGCGCGCGCGAGGCTCCCCAAAGCCCTGCAAGTCGGGAGGCGAGCGCGCGCGCCTCCGTGAATCTCCCGCCGTTCTCGCCGTCGACGCCGACAAAATCCGTGTCGCAGAACTGGCAGATCGACTGCGACCGATCCTGCTCGCGCCCTGTCCAGAGATTGCAGCCGGCAAACCGGCAGAACACCGCGACTCGGCCGGCGTTGAGCCCCTCGCCTTGCAGCGTCAGGAAAGCCTCCTTGACGGCGTAGGCCATGCGATCATCCTCCGCGCCGTTTCGACTGAGACATGAACAGCGGCGCAACCCGCATTATGGGCTTTTGCGAGCGCGATCCCAAGAGCGGCGCCAAGGAAATCGGCACCGCAGGCCGGCGCAGATGTGACCCAAAAGCAACACGCTTGAAGATAAAAGCGAGATCACGAAACGGGGCCCAACCAGCCGCTTTTCAGCCATAAAGCCCGCGCTAAAGTCCTCTCGTCACATGGTCATGCCGGAGACGATCGAAGAGCCCGCGCGGATGAGATTTCGAGCGGCGCGGGTTCGTTCGCGTTCGCGCATGGCCGTATGAAGCTCGCAAGCGTGGGCGGAATCAGCGCGCGGTGGGAAAATCAGCTTGATCATGAAGAGGCTTTTCGCGATGCAGGCCCTGGCCCGCCGTGCGCTGTCGAGCGATCGGGCTCGACTGGCGGCGAGCGTGGCGGCGCTGATGATCGCATACGCCGCCCCTGCGCCGGCGCTCGATTCGTCCGACCAAAGGCCCGACCAGCCGCCCACGAAGCAGCTTCCGATGTTCAAAGACCCGCACGCCGCGCTGCGCGCCGGGCTCGAACGCTACCATGCCGGCGAGACCGGCGCCTCGGTCGAAGCCCTGAGCTATGCGGCCGACGGCGGCGAATCGCTCGCGCAGTGGAAGCTTGCGCGGATGTACGCCAATGGAGACGGCGTGACGCGCGACGACAGCAAGGCCTTCGACTATTATTCGCGCATCGTCGAGCATTTCGCCGATGACGACCCGGACCCCAGTGAGCGCGTGATGGCTTCGAACGCCTTCGTCGAGGTCGGCCGCTATCTGCGCGAGGGCATCGCCGGCGCAAAGCTCGCGCCCGACCCGCAGCGCGCCTTCGACCTATTCCGCTACGCAGCGACCTTCTTTCGGAACAGCGAGGCTCAATACAACGTCGCGCGG
>Ga0187782_10000615_pt1 | contig 24576 bp, 20 predicted proteins | sample 0715_SJ02_MP15_2_FD_132454 | JGI IMG/M metagenome (GOLD analysis project Ga0187782, IMG submission 132454) | Tropical peat soil microbial communities from peatlands in Department of Meta, Colombia - 0715_SJ02_MP15_20_MG | ecosystem: Environmental > Terrestrial > Soil > Wetlands > Peat | place... | reverse complement strand
CCCGCTCGTGGAGTGCGGGCGAGATCGCATTCCCGAAGACAACCAACAACGACGAGTCGCTCGCCGGAATGATCTTCATGGCTTCCTGCGCGTTCCACGCAAGAATATACGATCTCCGCCGGCGCCACAGTGGAATTCAGTTAAGACCTCAGGTAATCAATCTCCGGCCGTTTGTTCGTTGGTCAAGATGGGGAGCCGTCTGGCGGCGTATCCGAAGATAAAGATTGTGGCCGCACTGGCCCCCATCGCCATGCTCCATTCGAAAATACTGGGCGTGTAGTGGGCGGGCGCAATCTGCGGCATCGGCCCTTTCAGGTGCATGCCGAGGATCACGACGTTCATGCGATCGAGAATCACGCCGGCCAAAGCGAAGAAGGCGCCGAAACCCAGGCAATAATTGTTGAGGCGCAGTTTTTCGCTGGACAAGAGCGCCAGCGGTAACACGCCGCCCAGCAACACCTCAGTCACAAACAGGACGCCGTTGGTTCCTCGAATTCCAGCCGGCAACTGGCCCCGCGCGACCAAATCCCCCAGGCGAACGACTTCAAACGCGGCCAGCGCCCAAAGCGTAATCTTGCCCAGCAAACTCAGTTGCGCCATGGGAAGCACGCGCCGGTAAGATCTCGTAATCCAGATTTCCGTGATGATCACCAGGGCAGTGCCGCCCGCCAGCGCAGAGAGGAAGAAGTTCACCGGCAGCAGAGGCGACCACCACAGGTGACTCAGCTTGTCGGACATCAACAAGAACAATGTACCGAGCGAGCTCTGGTGCAGCGTGGAAAAGACGGCGCCCGCCAACGCCAGCATGACGGGAACCGGCGGCTCGCCTTTGCGCGGGCGGAAGACCCATGCCAGCAAGCCAAATACAGCGAGCGCCAAAACCGTCCACAGCAGCTTATGGGACATGAGGTAAGCGAACCACGTGACCGCCAGCACCACGTATAAATTAGAGTACTTGCGCCACAGTCGCAGGGCACGCTGCAGACCCAGCGCCCCGAAAGGAATCGGCAGGAACTCGAAAGCGAGAATCGTGACGTAGAGGCTGACGCACCACGATACTTCGAACATGGCAGAGTGCGCCGGTGCTTGCACCAGTAGTTGCCAGACGTGCCAGGGCAGACCGACATCGGCCATGAGTGTGATGGCCACTGCCGTGTAAGTCAGAACGCCCAGCAGCACCGCCGATCGACCGAGCGGGTACAAATCCTCCCGGCGGAAGACGTAAATCAATCCGGCCACCGCGAACGCGCCGGCAGCGCCTGCGATGTCGATCAGGTTGAGCATGATCCACAGGCCCCAGGCGTGGGTGTCCGACAAGTTCGTGACTTTGCCCAATCCCAGCACGAAGCGGAGCAGGTAAGAAATCGCGCCCAGGCTCATGAGAACAAGCAGTACGCGGTTGAATGGAGTCCAGAACTTCTCTGCCAGCGGCGCAAACTCAGGGTGTTCTTTCGGTTTGTGTTGCGGCCGGGCCGGTTGCAGCGGCTGTATGGGGGCAAACTCCAGGGCAATTTCTCCCGAGGAGGCCACTTCCAGCTTGCGCTGATAATGGGCATAGGCAACCGAGCCGAGCAGAGCTCCCACGCCCACGGCGGTTGGGGTAACCGCCTCCAACGCCAGCACGCTTGGACGAGCGAAGCTCGCGAATCCCACGGCCTGCAGGCCCATTTGCTCGAAGGGCACGCCCGCCAGATACAAAGCGCTTGTTCCGCCGGCTTCCTGCTCGCCGTAGATGTAGTCTACGTACTGCGTGGGGTTATCTGCGATCCGTTTCCTGCCGAGCGCGATCAACTGCTGGCGGTCGCCAAAAGCGACGGCCCCGGTGGGACAACCCTTGACGCAAGCGGGAACGTCGCCGCCGCTGACCCGGTCAAAGCAACCCGTGCATTTGCGGATCTTGGGCGCGAGCGAGTCCCATTGTACGGTCGGAGCGCCAAACGGACACGCCAGCATGCAGTAGCGGCAGCCAATGCATTTACCGTCGTCGTAAACCACCGCGCCCTCTTTGGTCTTGTGCATCGCGGTGGTGGGGCATCCGGAGGCACATGCGGGATCGTTGCAGTGCATGCATTGGCGCTTGGCGAAGACATACTTCAGACCGCCCGGCGCGGCGCTGTCCTCAACTTCGTGATAGGTAACGACGGTGAACGTCCTGGCCGAGAGTGTGGTGGGGTTCTGCAGCCCGAGGTTCAGGGGCTGGAGCGCGGTTTTTTCGGCCGGCAGATCGTTCCACTGTTTGCAGGAAACCTGGCACGAACGGCAGCCGACGCATTTCGTGGTGTCGATCAAGAAAGCTTTTGCCATCGTCGTACCTCCTTAGGCCTTGGCCCGTTCAAGCGGCTTGAGATTGACCAGGCAGGCCTTGGTCTCCTGACACCCCGTGTTAGGATCGCCGGCATCAATGGTGAGGACATTCGTGCTGTGCGCCTGACTGAGTCCCTTGTAGCCCCAGTTGTATGGCATCCAGACGACGAACACTTCCTTGCCATTGACGGGCAAGGTTTCCATGCGCCGCGTCACCACGGCCTTGACGGTGACTTCGCCGCGGGCCGAGGAGACCGCGACCCGGTCGCCGGTGCGGATTCGCAGTTGCTGCGCGAGCTTCTGCGGCAATTCGACCATGGGTTCCGGCACCAGCTCATTCAGCCAGGCAATGTTGCGGGTGACCGATCCACCACACCAGTGCTCGGCGATGCTCGAAGTCATGAGCACGTATGGAAACTTCTCCGCTGTGCCCACCGGCTGCCTGCCTTTGACGCGCGGGTACTTGAGGCACGGGTTGGTCTGCACGTTCGGGTGCAGCGCGTTGACGGCTGGACTTTCTACCGGCTCATAGAATTCGGGGAACGGACCATCGCCGGGGACGCCGGAGCTGTCCCGCGGCAGGTCTTTCTCCTTCGGGTCGGGATCCTTATAGCTGGCCGCCATCAGCCGGGCAACGCCTTCCGCGTTCATGCGGAATGGTTTCTGGCCGTTCGCTGTCTCGGGTCCATCGGTGGGTACGGGCACGTCGGGAGTGTCGAAGCCTTTCCATTTCTTCTCCCCTTCGTCCCACCAGACGACCTTATTCTTGGCGTCGAAGGGTTGACCTTTGGCATCGCACGAAGCGCGGTTATACAGGATGTGCATGTTGCCGGGCCAAGTCCAGGCAAAACCGGGGTAGATACCAAGCCCGCTGGGATCGGTCTTGTTGTCCCGGCGCTTGGAAAGGTTCTTGCCGCCGCCAAAGACGCCGGCATAAATCCAGCACCCTGAAGCCGTCGAGCCATCGGCCTCCAACTCGGGGATCTTGGCGATCATCTGGCCCGTCTTGACACTGTGGCCGCTGATCTCTTTCAGCACTGCCTCGGCCAGCACGGCTTGGTTTGTGCCCGAGCCCTCATAGTCCCACGTGGCTTGCTTCAGAATGTCATCCTTCGCCTGCGTGGACGCGCTATACATATCGCGAATGCGCCGGAAAAGTTGATCGAAGATTTCCAGATCGCTCTTGGCCTGGCCCGGCGGATCAACCGCCTTGTAGCGCCATTGCACCAGACGACCGGAGCCGGTGATAGTGCCTTCCTTCTCCATGAAGTAGGCGGCCGGTAGCAGCAGCACCTCCGTCTGAATTTTCTTCGGATCGGTACCGGGGCGTTGCCAGAAGCTGGCGGTTTCCGTCTCCCAGATGTCCTGCACCACCAGCATGTCGAGTTTGGCCAGCGCATCGTGGACCAGGTTCAAATTAGGGTTGGTCACCATCGGGTTCTGCCCAACCACGTACAGCAGCTTCATCTTGTCTTCCAGCGCCGATTCGAGCACACGAAAGATGGAGTAGTTCTTGGCCTTGTTCTTCTTGGGCAGCCAGCCGTATCCGAAATCATTTTCCGCCGTGGCTTTGTCGCCAAACCACGCCTTCAGCAGATTAACCAGGAACTTGGCGCGGAACGTTCCATACTGCTGCGCGTAGTCCTTGAGAGTCGGCTCATTGTGGTTGGGAGCTGCCAGATAACCGGGCACATAATTGAACAGCAAGGCCATGTCTGAGGCGCCCTGCACATTGGGTTCACCGCGCAGCGCGTTTACGCCGCCGCCGGGTTTGCCGATGTTGCCCAACAGCATTTGCAAAATGCCGAAGCTGCGGATGTTCTGCACGCCCACGGTGTGTTGCGTCATGCCCAGGGCATAGAGGATCGTGCCCGGCCGATTCTTGGCCATGGTTTCCGCAATGTGCTGGATCTGTTCGGCGGGGATACCGGTAATGCTGGAGGCCGTCTCCAGCGTGTAGCGGCTGTAAAACTTTCGCATTTGCGCGAAGACGCAACGCGGATCATCCAGGCTCTTGGCCTTGGCCGGCTTCTTGTCAGGTCCCAAGCGATAGGACCAGGCGGCGTTGTCGTACTTGTGGTCCGCCTGTTTGTATCCGGAAAACAGGCCGTCGGCGAAATCGAAGTCCGCGCCCGTCAGGTAGAGGGCGTTGGTGTGCAGACGCACGTACGGCTCGTGATAGAGCTGCTTTTCCAGAATGTAATGTATGACCGCGTTCAAGAAGGCAATGTCGGTACCCGGCCGAATGCGCGCATACATATCGGCCATCGCCGAGGTGCGCGTAAAGCGCGGATCAACATGGATGACAATCGCGCCGTTTTCTTTCGCCTGCTGGATCCACTTGGCGGACATGGCGTGGTTCTCAGCAGCATTGCTGCCCTCGATCAAGAACACCTTGGCATTCTTGAGATCCAGCCAGTGATTGGTCATCGCGCCGCGCCCGAACGATGCCCCCAAACTGGGGACAGTTGGGCTGTGTCAAAGCCGGGCCTGGTGTTCTACCCAGACAGTGCCGAGCAGGCGCGACATCTTGGCGAGCAGATAACACTCTTCATTCGTGTTTTGCGCCCCGCCCAGAAAGGCGATGGCGTCGGTACGGTTCACCGGGTATTCGACGTCCGTGCCGTCCTTGCTTTTGTCGGTTTCTTTGTCGATCCAGTATGCATCCCGGGTTTGTTTGATCTTGGTCGCGATGCGCGCATAAGCGTCTTCCCAACTGATCTGCTGCCAGTGGTCGCTTCCCGGCGCGCGATAGAGTGGCGCCTTCACTCGCTGGTCCGACTCATGCGCCGCCTTCATGGCTGCGCCTTTGCTGCAGAGCGCACCCCGGTTGATAATGTGCTCGGAATCGCCCTCCAGGTTGATCAGTTTGCCGTCTTTTACGGAGCAAACCATCCCGCAACCACAGGAGCAAAAATTGCACGCGCTGAGGACCTGCTTCGTCCCGGCGAGCTTCGCTTGGGCGACGGTGGCAGCTTGAGCTTTCTGAACATCCAAACCAGTTTTCGAAACGGCCAAGCCGGCCCCCGCGCCGGCTGTCCACTTGAGCCAGTCTCTTCGGTTCATGCTCATTGTGCGTGCCCCTCCTGATCGCGCGCAAATCCCGGAAGCATGACGCGCTGAAAATTGGGGGGAATGTTAGCAACGGGAACGGACGCCTTGCTATGCGTTGGATCACGGGCTGCCGTGCGCGAGATCACATATCTGTGTGATTAAGACGTTTCGCGCGCGGAGGGCTTGGGAAAAATACCGGCAGCGCATGTGCGCCAGGCAGTGGTAGCGAAAAGGTGGAACTGAGGGAACTTGTAGTCGGGACGCTTGCTGTTGGAGTGTGTCAACAAGCAGCAGGCAACGGGCCAGCAGTTCTATTTACACCTTCCCTTAACGTGCTTTTCGTCGATTCCTGGCACTTCCACTTTGAAGGTGAGGTTCTGATGATCTTCGTCAGCATCGACTGGTGGGCCAAATTCTGTGGCACCCAGATCCTTCTCACGCGGGAGCAGACAGGTCCTGCCAAAGTAGTTGTATTCTGCCCGCCTGGGCGATTCATCGCTATTTTCGAACATGCGGTTCATCTGCGCTTCGAGTGAGTCTGATTCTCGAAACTGCCAACGTATGGGCGATTTCATGGTAATGCTCCTTCACGAATGCCAGTGCCGTGAGCACGGGATCAGATTCTTCTGAACGTGATCCTTCTAACCTGAAACCCCACATGCACCTCCGGCACCAACGGACTACATTCCAGCTTCACTCCGGTGATGATTCGGCCCGGCTGCCGATACCGAACGCGTCGATATTCGGTTTCAACAGCGTTTCCGGAAAATTCCGGCGGATGGCTTCGATCCAAGCCTCGCCAGAGAATTCGAGGTGCCGGCTCAATGCGCCGAGCAAAGCCACGTTCACACTCTTCTTGTTGCGAAGTGCTTCGAGGTTGAACTGCGCCGGCTCGAGCAGTGTTCCCGAACTCTTGAGAAGGTGCCGATTCACCGGAACCTGATCGGAAGAAACGACGACGAGATAGTCCGCCTCGCCTTCAAGAACCATCGGACTGTACACGTGTTCCCCGAAGCGCACGTCGCTGGCCACCGATCCGCCGCGCTGGCTCATGCCGTGTACTTCGCTTTTCTTCACATCCAGTCCGGCGGCAAAGGCGACGTCGGCGAGAATGTCGGAGGCCTTCAGCACGCCTTGTCCTCCCAGGCCCGCAATCACAACATTAGTGACTTGGCTGCTCCTCATAGCACCTCTCATATTCCTTGATCAACTTAGTGGCCAGCAGGCACGTACGCCGGTTGATGATCACCGAGAGCTCGGGCTTCTCGATCGCCTCTTTGAGCAAACGCTCCAGACCTTTCGGATCCGTGGTCCCGTCAATGACGTGGACGTTGGGAACACCGAGCGAGCGTACCAATTCTTCCAAAACGATCTTTCCTGTATGGCTGTGATTCAGAGCGCGCCCAGTTGAGGGATTCTCTTGCAGGCCGGTCATAGCGGTGGTGCCGTTGTCGAGGATCATCACCACGTGTCCGGTTGGCGGTGGGTTGTAAACCATCTCGACGATGCCGGGAATCCCCGTATGAACGAACGTGCTGTCGCCGATCACGCTCACGACTCGTTTTGCTTCCTCGGGCGGGAGAGCGTGGCGCAACCCGAGACCCACCCCGATGGACGCGCCCATGCAGACACAGGTGTGCAATGCCTCAAACGGCGGTAGTACGCCGAGCGTGTAGCAGCCGATGTCGCCGGAGGCAATCGTGTTGAGATTTTTCAGCGCGCTGAACGCGCTGCGATGCGGGCAACCGGGACACAGTTCAGGCGGCTTGCCGGGAACCGGTACGGGTTCGGGCGTGGTGTCGTTGCTCAGGATGCGGCGCACACGAGGAACGTTGAGTTCGCCAAAGCGATATATGGAGGGCTTATCTTCCACCGAGATGCCAGCCATGCGGGCATTCTCGACCAGGAACGAATCACCTTCTTCGACCACCAGGCACCGCTTCACTCCTCGCGCAAACTGGCGCATCATCTCAAGCGGCGGTGGATAGGTCATGCCCAGTTTTAAAACCCTCGCCTCGGGCGCTGCCTCGCGCACGTGCTGGTAAGAGATGCCGGAGGTAATGACTCCGAGATCCGCCGGGCCGGAGATGATCTGGTTGGGTCCGTGCTGCTCATTCCATTCGGCCATCTCCGCCAGTTTTGCGCGCAGGCGATGGTGCGCGGGGCGCGCATAGGCGGGAATCATAACTTGCGTTTTCAGATCGGGAAGGTAGTGCGGCGTCAGCGGCTTCGGCAGGGAGTTCGTCGCGGCACGCTGCACGAGCGTTTTCGAGTGGCAAACGCGCGTGGTGAGGCGCAGAAGCACGGGAGCGCGCCATCGCTCGGAAGCCGCAATGGCCTGCAGCGTGAAGTCGTACGCTTCTTGCGAGTCCGAGGGCTCGAACATCGCAACCCCAGCCGCTCGAGCGTAATGCCGGTTGTCCTGCTCGTTTTGACTCGACGCCATGCCGGGATCGTCGGCCGAAACCACCACCAGCGCCCCTTTCACATCCATGTAGGCAACCGTGAAGAAGGGATCCGCAGCCACATTGAGCCCCACATGCTTCATGGTCGCGATGGCGCGGCCGCCCGCAATGGCAACGCCGATAGCGACCTCCAGCGCGACCTTCTCATTCGGCGCCCACTGCGCGTGTCCACCCAGTTGGTCGAAGTGTTCGAGGATTTCTGTCGAGGGCGTTCCGGGATACCCTGTTCCTAGCGATATACCGGCATCCAGCGCAGCCGAAGCCACAGCCTCGTTTCCGCTTAGAAGGAGTTTTTCAATGCAAGGCATAGGTTTCCAAGTCTAGAACACTTTCTAACTGGCCGCGTCCCTTCTAAGGCGCCCATCGACATGTCCTCAATCAGCGGTCTTCTTCCAGTTCGTTTCCGAGTCGGACCTTTCCGCGCAAACGCCGCCATTCAGATTTAAGATTGCTGCCTATGATCCCAATTTGCTCTTCGGTCAGATGGCGAAATCTTCCTTGCAGACCAAAATATTCCTTCACGTCCCGGAACGATGGTTCCCAATTAATCGTGTAGCGGGTTCCGTGTTCAACTTCATAGAGCGGGAAGATGCCGGTTTCAACCGCCAATCGCGCGATCCGGATCGAGAGTCGCTCCTCACTCTTGTGTCCCGTCGGGCACGCGACCCAAAGGTGCAGGAACTTGGTGCCGAGCATGGACTTCGCCTTCGTCAACTTCCGCGCGAAATCCTCAGGAAACGCAATCGATGCGGTTGCAGCATAGGGAATCCGGTGTTCCGCCAGAATGCCGATGATGTCTTTCTTGGGTTCTTGCTTCGGAGAAGGCCAAGGCGTGGTCGTCGTCCATGCACCATAGGGCGTAGCCGAGGAGCGCTGAATGCCCGTATTCATGTAGGCTTCGTTGTCGTAGCACACATAAATGATGTTGTCATTGCGCTCGACGGTTCCCGACAACGCCTGCAAGCCGATATCGAAAGTTCCGCCGTCACCTGCCCAGGCAAGCACGTTCACGTCGCTTTTCCCTTGAGCATCCAATCCGGCGCGGACACCGGCGGCGGATATCGCCGCCGTCGCGAACGCAACATTCATCACGGGTACTTTCAAGGCGGTGAATGGATAAGAGCCGACACAGACGGCAAAACAGCAAGCCGGGATCACGACGATCGTCTCTTTGCCCAGCGTTTTCAGGGCAACGCGCAGGCCCAGCGCGGCGCCGCAACCGGGACACGCCGGGTGTCCGGAGTGCAGATACTCCTCATCACTCAAGTGAAGATTTCGAGGATCGTATGCGTTCGCCTGTATCGTAGCCATGGTGTTGCCTCATTGGTGTTTGCCTCATTGCGCCGCAATCAAGACGGAATCCGGTTCTTTCTCGGGCAAGGTATCCCACCACGTAACCGGCCCCGTCAGCTTGTTCTGCCACGCCAGCGACATAATTTCGCTAATATCTTCCGGAGTAACATCGCGACCACCCAACCCGGCAATCACGCCTTGGACTTGAGGAGCCTGAACTTGAGGAGTAGGGGGAGCGTCGAATAAAGCGGACTTGATCTCCTGGTGATAGATTCCGTGGTGTCCAAAGGAGCAGTCGCGGTCCAGCACAATCACCTGTTTCTTTCGGGCCAAAGCGCTCCGCAAGGCCGCCGCCGGGAAGGGCCTGAAAACCCGCAACCTGACCAGGCCGGCGGGGAGGCCGCGGGCGCGAAGGTGGTCGATGGCAACACGTGCAGTACGCGCAATCGTGCTGCTGGCAACCAAGACAATCTCAGCGTCCCTATTGTGGTAGGCTTCGATCAAGCCATAGCTTCGTCCGGTCATGGTTTGCCAACGCTCGTCCGCCTTCTGCCACTCCCTGAGCGCCTGTTCATGAGCGACTGCTATCTTTCGTCGAAACTCCATGTAATGGTCTTCATCTGTAACTGGACTCACCAGGGTTGGCCGTGCCAGATCAAGCCGGTGTGGGAGTTCGAATGGACTCAAAAATCTGTCCACCACGTCTTGTTCGGGTAGATCAATATCTTCGTAGGTGTGCGACAGAAAGAAAGCATCGAGCATCACCATGGAAGGAAGCAGCGTTCGCTGTGACACCTCGTAGGCCTGCACAACGGTATCGAACACTTCTTGAGCGGAAGCACAGTAGATCTGCATCCATCCCGTGTCGCGCTGAGACAAGGAATCCGTGTGGTCCGCCCACAGGTTCCAGCCCGGACCGAGGGCTCGGTTGCAATTGACCATAACGACGGGCAGGCGCGCTGCCGCCGCCCAATGCAGCATCTCATGCATCAAGGCCAGTCCATGAGAAGAAGTCGCGGTAAAGACCCTGGCTCCAACAGAAGCGGCTGCGATGCAACCGGCCATGGCCGAGTGTTCCGATTCGACTTTGATAAATCTCGCTTCCAGTTGGCCCGTGGCCACCATATCGGCCAGCTCTTCAATGATCGATGTCTGGGGCGTAATCGGATAGGCGGAGATAACTTGGGGACGAACCATCCCCACCGCCTGCGCAACCGCACTATTACCCTTCAGCACGGTTTTCATCGGAGCACCTCACCCATGCTCATGGCTCCGCGCGGGCATTCCTCGACGCAGATGCCGCAGCCTTTGCAGTGCATGGAGTCGATCGTGAGACCACCATTTTCGCGATGAACGGCAATGTCAGGGCACCAGTAATAGCAGTTCAGGCATTGGTTGCATGTACCGCAACAGAGGCAGCGGCGTGCCTCGCTCTGCGCCTCTTCCAAATCGAATCCTTGCGCGATCTCATCGAAGGTGGTGGGCGGGAGTCCGTGCTGAATAGTGGTGATCGCAGGCTGTGGTCGCGTATGAAAATATGCGGGATTCAGGAGCTCGGCTGCCGCGACCTTCTCAACTTTGACATTGCGCCCCCACAGGCGCCGCAGGTCAGGCAGGTCCGGTGGGCGGTTTCCAGTTCGCAAGTAGCTATCCACCGAAGCCGCCACCTGCAACCCATGGCCAACAGCGGCGGCCACTGTGCCCTGGCCGGTAGCGACATCTCCGGCGAAGAAATATCCGTCGTACTTCTTGTTCTCGTGGTCGTTTTCCTTCCGAACAAAACTCAAGTCGGCAAGTTCTCCGGTCGCGGCAATTACTCCCGACACGTCGATGCGAAATTTCTCGTTCGCAATCGCAACCGGCGATCGCCGCCCCGACGAGTCCGGGTTCCCAAGTTTCATCTTCTGACATTCGAGCGCGACGATATTTCCATTCTGTATAACCACCTGCGCTGGGGCTGCCAGAAACTGAAATTCGACACTCTCCTTCTTGGCCTCTTCGACTTCGGAAGCGATCGCAGGCATTTCCTTCTCTGTGCGGCGATACACGACGATGGGCTTGACTCCCAGGCGCAGGACGGAGCGGGCCACATCGATGGCCGTATTCCCACCGCCGATCACGGCAACGACGCGGGGGAGTTTCGGCGCCTCGCCAGCAAGAATGCTCTCCAGCAGTTCTACGCCGCTGTAGACGTTGGAATGATCGGCTCCGGGCACATCGAGGGCGCGCGACTTGTGCAAACCTACGGCCACGATCACCGCGTGAAATCGCTTCTGTAGACTCTCGATCGCGATGTCGCGGCCGACCCGCGTATTCGGTCGAAACCTCACTCCCACCCGCTCTGCCAGGGCAATCTCGCGGTCGAGCGTAGTCTTGGGCAATCGATAATCGGGGATCCCCGTACGCAGGTATCCGCCAGGCTTCGGTTTGTCATCAAAAACCTGCACCTCATGGCCCTTCAGAGTCAAAGCATAGGCGGCAGAGATTCCCGCCGGGCCAGCCCCGATAACGGCCACTTTTTTCCCACTTTTTGCACTCGGCCATAACTCGTCAGCGAGAGAGTAGTCTCCCAGGAAGCGTTCCAGCATGTGCACGGTAATGCTTCCACCCAAAGCATCGCGGTTACAATGCGATTCACAGAAATGCGGGCAAACCCGCCCAAGCGTCGCTGGTATGGGATTGGTTGTGCGCAACAGCTTAGCCGCACCGGCAACATCCGACTTAGCGAGCAACGAAAGCACCTTCGAAATATCATTGCCGGCGGGGCACAGTTCCGAACAAGGAGGAAGCTTGTCTTCATATCGCGGTGCTATGGATTTCCAGGAACCGGTATTGATCGCGGTGGTCGACTGCTCCGATAGCGCAACCTCTGCAAGCTCATCCAACCAGCATGATTCCGCCGCTGGCATGACCATACCTCCGTCCCACCGATGAATTTCCATGCTCGATTTCGCGGGCGCCCTCCATGGCAGCAGCCACGTTTTCTTCCGGGTTCACCGGCACGGCGTGGCGAACTGCAAGGGCAAGATTGTCGGGGTCAGCAAGATTCTGGAATCGGGTGAGAGCACCCGCCATTGCTGTATTGACGATAGGCGCGGTGGCTGAACCGAGCATGTGCCGCCGGCCGATGGCGGCTGCATCCACCGTACAAACGTCGAATTGCTGAAGTTCAGGAAAGTCTTCGGGCGGCAAAGAAGAATTGATTAGGATCCAACCGCCCGCTTTTAGTCCGGCGATGATGCCGCCCAGGTTTAGCTTCAGCAAACTTTGATCGAGAATGAGAAGGCCGTCGGTTTGATAGACCTTGGAGCGAACCATGATGGGATTCGGATCCAGGCGCAGGAAAGCTGTTACCGGCGCGCCACGCCGCTCCGAACCAAACGCGGGAAACGCCTGGACATGCATGCCTTCACGAAACGCCGCTTCCGCCAGGATTTCAGAAGCGATGACACCACCCTGACCACCGCGACCATGAATGCGAATCTCGATCATGTCACATTCCTTGGCGGCCCAAACTCGTACAAGGAGCAGGTCGCTTTCCCGCCCAACTAACTCGCAGAACTCGTTTCTGGACCGCCAGCAGAAGCGCCCTCAAACGCGCGAGGCTACGACCCACCCGCCGCTGCAGAGGCCAAAGCACTCCCGGCATTGACTACATTGGTCACGGAAACCGTCGATCAACGCGGGTCTTCGGTCAATGCCTCTTCCTTTGAAGTAGAGCGCACTCTGCTTCTTGACCTCGGCGCAATAGCGGACGCACTGTCCGCAGAGACTGCAATCGGTCATCCCAGGCTGGAAGCGCGATTTCGCGACACCGTATTCATCGGCGTACTGCTGCCAGGCTGGCCAGAGGAGTTCGATGATCATCTTGCGAATACGCATTACCTTTTCGGAATCTGTCTGAACGCTTAGGCCCTCCTCCACCGGAAAAAGACAGGAAGCTACCAGTCGAACGCGTCCATGCTTCACGATCTCGACCATGCACATGCGGCAGGCCCCATAGGGTTCAAGTTTGTCATCGCTGCACAGGGTGGGGATCTTGATTCCAGCCGCCTTGGCGGCTTGCAGGATGGTGGCGCCTTTGGGGGCCTGCACCGACTTGCCATTGATTTCCAGCGTTACCTGTTCCATATCGATCTCCCTCTATGCTCTGGTTGCAATCTGCTGTTGGAGAATTGGAGCCGGACGCAGTACTGTCGCCGGTCGCTTAATCACCGCGCGGTACTTGTCCGGACACGCTGTGTAGCAGGAGCCGCACTTGATGCACTTTTCCTGCACGATCGTGAAGGTGCGAGCATCGACCTTCTGAATCGCATCCACCGCACAGGCGCGGGCGCAGGCTCCGCAGGCACTGGTACATTTCTCCTGGTCAATCTCGTAGGCGATCAGCGCCGCGCAGACTCCGGCGGGACAGCGTTTCTCACGAATGTGGGCTTCATACTCATCACGAAAATACCGGATTGTGCTGCGAACCGGATTGGGTGCGCTTCTGCCGAGGGCGCAGAGGGAGGCCATCTCCATGAACTCCGATAACTCTTCCAGGAGCGCAATGTCTCCTTCCCTGCCGTCGCCCGCGGTGATGCGGTCAAGAATTCTCAGCATCTGTCGCAGACCCTCCCGGCAAGGGACGCACTTTCCGCACGATTCGTGAGCTAGAAAGTTGACGTAGTAGCGGGCGGTGTCGACCATGCACGTGTCCTCGTCCATGACGATCATGCCGCCGGAACCCATCATGGATCCGGCCGCCTCGAGTTTGTCGAAATCGACCTGGAGATCCAGTAGGGATTCGGGAAGCACGCCCCCGGACGGGCCGCCAGTCTGCACGGCTTTGAATTTCTTTCCTGCGGGCACGCCGCCGCCAATTTTGAAAACGATGTCGCGGAGCGTGATCCCCATGGGGACCTCTACCAGTCCGCTGTTCTTAACCCTGCCCACCAGCGAGAATATCTTGGTCCCTTTGCTGCCCTTGGTCCCCATACCGCGGAACCACTCGGCGCCACGATTGACGATAAAGGGAACGTTGGCCCAGGTTTCAACGTTGTTCAGGCAGGTGGGTTTTCCCCAAAGACCCTTCTCCGAGGTGTGAATATATTTCGGTCTCGGCTCGCCGACATGCCCTTCAATCGCATTCATCAGAGCCGTTGACTCACCGGAAACGAATGCACCAGCGCCACGATGGATTTTCACGTCGAAGGAGAATCCCGAACCGAGAATGTCGCGGCCCAGCAGTCCATACTCCCGGGCTTGTTCGATAGCGCGTTGTACGTGCTTGCGCGCCATCGGGTATTCCTGGCGCACATAGATATATCCCTCGGAAGCGCCGATGGCGTAAGCCCCGAGGATGAGGCCTTCAAGAACGCTGTGGGGATTGCCTTCCAGCAGACTGCGGTCCATGTAAGCGCCCGGGTCGCCTTCATCCCCATTGACCACCACGTATTTTGGAATGCCCGGGCTTTTGCGAGTTATTTCCCATTTCACGCCCGCCGGAAATCCGGCGCCGCCGCGCCCGCGCAGATCCGCTTTCTTGACCTCATCCAGCACCGCTTCCGGACGCATTTCCGTCAGCGCCTTTCCGAGAGCCGAGTAACCGCCAACGGCGATGTAATCGTCGATGCTGGTGGCGTCAATGAGCACATTGTTTTCCAGCAAGATGCGTTTCTGATGCTTGTAGAATGGGATGTCCTCGGCCCGCGTCACGCGCTTGCCGCTTTCCTCGTCAAGGTAAAGAAGAGAGTCGATCACGCCATCTCCGAGAACAGTTTTGTCCAGAATGAGCGGTACATCTTTTGCCTTGGCATCCAGATAGCAGATTCCCTTCGGCTGGATCACCACCAGCGGTCCGCGCTCGCAGAAACCGTGGCACCCGGTGCGGCGCAACCCGACCTTGTGTCCAATGCTGCGCTCATCGATTTCCTTCTGTAAGTTGTCGGCCAGTGCCTCAGCACCGTAAGCGCAGCAGCCGGTCCCGGTGCACACGGTGATCCAAACGGGTTTGGCTCGCCGTTCGAGCAGAATTCTCTTCTTCAGCGCGGCAATCTCGGCGGGAGTTCTCAGTGTCGGCATGGAATTGCCTCCTCTTTGTCCTGGTCAAGGGATTTGACGATCCTCGCCAAGCGATTTTTCGACGGTTGGTGGTAGTAGTCCTCGTCAACCTGCACCACCGGTGCCAATGCACAGCACCCCAGGCAATGAACGGTCTCCAGAGTGAACTGCTGACGACTATCGGTCTGTCCTGCCTGGATGCCCAGCACAGCGGAAACCCGCAGAAGCATCTCCTGCGCCCCGCGCACATGGCATGCCGTGCCCGTACAGACCTGTACGCAGTGGCGGCCTCGCGGTTCCAGGCTGAATGCTTCGTAGAAGTTAACGATGGTGTGAATCTCCGCCGGGGGCACGTTCAGCCTCACCGCAATCCAGTGGATGATGTGCCGCGGAATCCAGTGGAGTTTCTCTTGCACATCGAGAAGAACCTGGATCAGCGCTCCCTTCTGGAAGTCGTACTTCTCCATGATGGAATCGGCTTCCAGCAGTTCGTTGCGGATGTCAAGGATTGCTCTCTCCTTCTTCTTTATCTGTCCGAGGCTTTCGGCATGGTACTTGGCCTCAGACTCCAGGTATGAAAGTTCATCGAGGAATTCCCGCTTATCGAGTCCCAGGGAGTATGCCTCGCCCAAAATACCAAGTCCTCGAAGCACAACATCATTCCTGTTCTGGGGTGCGATCATCGCGGCTTCCGCCGTTTTCTCGGCGGGAGATTCCTGCGCAGCCTTGCGGAGACTGCTCAAACTCATGCCGCGCCGGACCGACTCCAGAAGCTTCTCGGGCTCGAAGGGCTTGGTAAGGAAATCGAAAGCCCCGACTTTCATCGATTCGACGGCAGAATCGACGGTGCCGTGGCCCGTCACGATGATCGGTACTGCGAAGGGCGCGGTCGTGGCCAAATGATTGAGAACCTCCAGGCCATTCATACCGGGCATCTTCAGATCGACAAGCACAACGCCGGGATGCGCCGCCTGTACAAGATCAAGACCTTGGTGCCCGTTTTGAGCAACCGCAGACCGGTATCCTCCCATCTCGAGCGTCTGGCGGCAACCCTCCGTGAAAGTTTCCTCGTCATCAATTACGACTACATCAAGAGGATAGGGAATCGGCGGCTTCGTGGTTGTCGTGTTCATGGTTTCCATATAGTTCCTCGATTGCGCAGAGAAGCGATCTATCGGGAATCGGTCGCCATAACTCTGACAATCGTGGAAGTGCAAGTCGCATGCCAACTCACAACACCAAGGTCATACAGGTAGGGCCGCGATAAGTCGGCGCACGCCGTGGCAACTAATGGAGTTGTGAAGAGCAGCGCGCCCCGGACTGGCGGGCGCCGTATGGTGAGCTGATGTCGCCGGTACTTTCTGTAGCGCGTGAACGCCAACCGGTACGAAATGTATCGCTCAAGATGAAAATCAGGCGACTAAGTTTTGTGGGCAGGCAACGAATTAGAAATCAATCAATTGTTTACTCAGTTACTGGAACCCGATTCCCGTTCCTCGACTTTGCGGAGTTTCTCACGAAGCGTTTTGCGGTTGATCCCCAGGTACTCCGCCGTTTTGGTCTTGTTGCCACGGAATTGCTTAAGGGCTTTCAGGATCTCGTTCATTTCCTGGCGAGCGAGCAGCCCTTCCTGGCCAGCGCCTCCCGTCAGCAGGCCTTGGCTCTCGGGATCGTTTGCGCCATAAGGCAGATCGGAAGACCCAATTGCGCTTCCCTCACAGGTAACGACGGCATACTCCAAGGCATTGATCAGTTCGCGTACGTTGCCCGGCCATTCGTGCCGCTTGAAAAAGCGCATGGCCTCTTCCGTAACTGCAGGCACCGGGCGTTGCTTCTCGGTTGCCAGTTTCTTAAGGTAATAAGTCACCAGCGCAGGAATGTCCTCCAGTCGGTCGCGAAGCGCGGGCACGGCAATATGGATAACATTCAGCCGATAGTAAAGATCCTCACGAAACTTCCCCTCGTGGACCTCCGCCAGTAGATTGCGGTTGGTGGCGGAAAGAATGCGCACGTCCACCTTCTTCTTCTGCGCGCTTCCTACGCGGCAGACCTCGCGCTCCTGAACGACCCGGAGCAGGCTCGCCTGCATCTGCGGGGTGATGTTAGCAATTTCGTCCAGCAGGAGTGTGCCACCGTTAGCCAGTTCGATCTTGCCCACGGTCGACTCGACGGCTCCCGAAAACGCACCCTTCACATGCCCGAACAGCTCGCTCTCGAAGAGGCTTTCCACCAATGCACCACAATCGACGGTTACAAACGGCTTTTCGGATCTGCGACTCAGCCGGTGGATCGCCCGGGCTACGACTTCCTTGCCCACGCCCGTTTCGCCGGTGATTAACACCGTGGAATCGCCAGGGGCAGCCTTGCGGATCAGGCGCACGACATTTCTCATCGCATCGGATGATCCAATTATCTCCTCCGATAGCATCTTCCGTTCGAGTTCCTGGCTGATGCAGGCGTGCTCCAGAACTCTCCTTCGCGCCGTCACTGCCTTGCTCACGATAGCGGTGAGCGCCTCGGGCGTGAATGGTTTGGGCAGATAGTTGTAGGCTCCCGACTTGACCGCTTCGACGGCCGAATCGATCGTGGCATACCCGGTGATGATGATCACCATCAGATTAGGCGAATCCTGCTTAAGCCTGCGCAGCACTTCCATTCCCGGCGGTCCAGGCATGCGGAGATCGAGAAGGGCAACATCGAACGATTCGCGAGACGCAATGGCCAGCGCTTGCTCACCGTCTGCGGCCAAAGTGAGGTTGAACCCGATCTGCTCGAGCGCCTGCGCACACGCGATACGCATGGACTCGTCATCATCCACGACCAGGACTTTCCCGCGCGCCGCCATCAATAGCTCTCCTGAGATATCGGCAGCGAGACAACAAAGGTCGTGCCCACCCCGACCGTGCTGGACACGTTGATGTCCCCATTGTGCTTCTGAATTATCCCGTAACTGACGGAAAGACCCAGCCCGGTTCCGTGTCCCACCCCCTTGGTGGTGAAGAAGGGATCGAAGACGCGATTGATGTTCTCGGGTGGAATCCCACAGCCGGTATCGGAAACGCTTATTTTGACGTTTCCCTCGCCGTCCTCTGTCGTCGTGAGCGTGAGGCGTCCCTTGCCCTTCATCGCATCGGCGGCATTGAGGATGATGTTCATGAAGATTTGTTGCAGTTGGGACTCGTCGGCCAGAATGGCCGGCAACTCGGGATTGTAATCCCGGACGACTTCGATATTGTGAAAGAGAAATTGCCCTTCAAACAACTTGAGGGTAGCGTCCAGAAGATGATTCACAGCAAGAGATTCCACCCGCGGCTCGCGCTGACGGGCGAAGTCGAGCAGGCTTCTAACGATAGTGTGGCACCGCTTGGTTTCCTTTTCGATGCGCTCCAGGTTTTCCCGGATTCTACCTTCCGCTGGCACCTGCTGCATAATCAAACGGCTGAACAGGAGAATGCTGCCCAGGGGATTATTGATCTCGTGCGCCACTCCCGCAGCCAACTGGCCGACCATCGCCAAACGATCCGAGCGCATCAGCTTCTCAGAAGTCTGGCGGCGGAGTTGCTGATCGCGCTCCCGGATGGCCGAGGTCATGGCATTGAAAGATTTCCTGAGCGCCTCGATTTCGATCGGCGCTCGCGGGTCGGGCTCGAGCTCTCGCGGAGCCACGCCTGCTGTCAACTTCTCGGTTGCGGCAATCAGTGAGTTCAGCGGCTTCATGATGGAGTTCGACAGCCCATAGCTGATAAAGATCGCCAGCAGCACCGCGACCAGGGCAACGCCGAGCAGGATCTCCTCCGCCTGGCGCTCCGTCGCATTGAATTTGCGCTCCAGCAGTCCCAGGCCCACGGCGCCAATGACGGCGCCCTGCGGGTCGCGAAGGGGTTCGTAAGCAGTCAGGTACCAGTCATCCACTACGTAGCCAGGCCGAATCCAGCGTTGGCCGCCGAGAAGTACATGCTTATATACCTCCTCCGAGACAAGGGTACCCAGGGCCCGCCCCCCGAAGCGCGTCGTAGCGCTGGTTGCAATCCGTTTGTCGCCAAGAAAAATAGAAACGATGGCGACGTCATGGCCATCGTATTGTTCTTCCCGGTAAAGATTGCTTCGGATGCGATCTGTGATCGCATTGCGACGGTTGAGCAGTTGAGCTCCGCAAAGCACTCCGAGAAGCTTCCCGTCGGCGCCCACCACCGGTACCGCCACAGCCGCGAACAACCCATCGGAGACGTTGCCCGGCCGTTCCGAACCTGCGTGGGAGGTTGAAACCACGTCAATCCGTGCCCGCTCCAGCAAAGCTGGACTCTCATTACCCAGCTGACTGGCTGAAAATACGACGGTGGAAGCGACCTCCTTGCGCTCCCGGAGAGCCTGCTCCACCAGCAAGGCAATGGCGGGGACCTCAATTTTGCGGCCGCGGTTGTTCACCGGAAGCAGAGTCTGGCCCTGCGCATCGGTCAGGAACACGATGTCCAAATCTTCGCCCTCGTGAATTGCCTGGAGCGGCTCCGCCAGGTTCTCCACGTCGCCGCGCTCGAGATGTTGCCGGACAACCGGCTGCTGTGCCATCAGGCGAACCACATCCGTGATGCGGGAAACGTGTTCGCGATAGATCTCGAGGGCGGCACTGAGGTCAAAGGCGAGAACATCTTGCACCTGAGGCAGGCTCCGATGGATGAGGCCCATGCCGAGCAGGGACCAGACAATACCGGCAAATAGAATCACCCCGACGAAAGACAGGAGAAGTCTGACACGTAAGGTCAGCCTGGCAGACAGAACATCGAAACCACGCCTCAGGGCAGGGCGGTCAAGATCGGCCAGCAGCTTGCGGTTGAACTTTGCCCACTCCAGCGGATCCTGCTTCATGTTGTCGTGTGCCACCAGGGCAATCTTCTTTTTCGCAGCCGTCGCAATCGTCTTGTGAGTCACCAGGTGTCTCCAATTGAGTGCAACTGCTTCACGTCGAGCCCTTCCGAATCTGGATGTGGGGGGCCTCGATCACTGAAGGTAAGTTCGTCATCATCGACAAAGCAAAGTGGCCGGAAGTGATTCGATTGGTCGGAATCTTGGGAGTCGAACCCATACGGGAAAGAGGTTCGGCGAGCTTAGGAAAATAGGGGATCGTGACTGGAATCAGCGCCTGCAAAACATTCAACCGCATGACGTGCCGGTCGGGGTCGTGCAACACCAGATTGAGAAAATCGATTCTGCCAACCTGCTTGAGACGTTCAAGGAGATCCCGAAACAGTTCAGGAAAATCCATCTTGGAGACGGTTCCTAGGCCCGAATGTGAGCACACATTTATGACACTCTGGTTCGAGGACCCCTGCCGTGCCGTCTCGCACCGACGAATGTGACGATCATCACACGCTGGGACTAGGTCTGGCGGAGGCGCGCGGTGCGGTGAAAGAAATCGGCGGATCCTCAGGCGCTTTGACCACGGCCAGCAGCCGAGCTTTGCCCGGCTTGGACGGGGTGGAGCCCCGTCCCCACACGAGCGGACGGGCGGGGACGCCCGTCCCTCCACGAGCCAGCATTACTTCTTCAGCGACTGATAGCGCTTGTTGATTTCTTCCCAGTTAACTACATTCCACCAGGCTTGCAGGTATTCGGGGCGGCGGTTGTTGTATTTGAGGTAGTAGGCGTGCTCCCAGACGTCGTTGCCGAAGATGGGACGGAGGCCTTGCGAAAGAGGGTTGTCCTGATTGGGAGTGGAGAGGATTTTCACTTCGCCTTTTGCGTCTCCCGCCAGCCAGACCCATCCGCTGCCGAACTGGGCTACGCCGGCGGCGTTGAATTTTTCCTGGAAGGTTTTGAAGTCGCCGAAGGTTTTCTTGATTACGTCGGCGATGGGGCCAGTGGGATCGCCTCCGCCGTGGGGCTTCATGATGTTCCAGAACATGGTGTGGTTGACGTGGCCACCTCCGTTGTTGCGGACAGCGGCGCGAATGTCTTCGGGAACGGCATTCAGGTCGCGGAGGAGATCTTCCGCGGTTTTCTTATGCAGCTCGGGATGCTTGTCCAGGGCCGCGTTGAGGTTCTTGACGTAGGCTGCGTGGTGCATGTCGTGATGCAGATGCATCGTCTTTTCGTCGATGGTGGGTTCGAGCGCCGTGTAATCGTACGGCAGCGGGGGCAGTTCGTGCGCCATTTTCACTTCCTCCAAAACTTGTGCCATTTTCTTTCCTCCAGAGTGTTAAAGATGACCGGCTCCGGTGGAAAGATTCATGCGGGGCGGCCTGGTTGTTTCGGCCGCCGCATATATTTTTAGCATTTTAGTGGGAAAAAGCGGGCCCGGCTAGGAGTACCGGATGCGAGGACCTTGCGACAACGGCGCCCAGCCCCTAAAGGGGAGTCTGATACTGAAGAAGTTGTATCGCTAAAGCGATACCCTGATATGAAACCTACGATATGAAACCTACGCCGTTATAATTCTCGTTCATCAATTGTGGCGGAGTCCGGGAGGTTCTTTGAAGGTTTTATTGCTGGAGAATATCAGCGGGGTAGCGGCTTCGCAGTTTGAGGAAGCCGGATTCGAGGTGGAGTCGCTGAAGCGGGCGCTCGACGAGCGCGAGCTGATCGAGAAGGTGCGCGGGACTACGATTCTGGGAGTGCGTTCGAAGACGCGCATCACGGCGGCGGTTTTGGATGCGGCGCCGGAGCTGGTGTCGGTGGGGGCGTTCTGCATTGGTGTGGACAAGATCGACCGTACCGCCTCGAGCGAGCGGGGCATCGCGGTGTTTAACGACCCGCATTCGAACAGCCGGTCGGTGGCCGAGTTGGCGATGGGGGAGATCATCCTGCTGATGCGGCGGACGTTTGAGGCGAGCACGCGGCTGCATGGCGGGGTATGGAATAAATCGTCGGCGGGAGCGCACGAAGTGCGCGGGCTGACGCTGGGGATTGTAGGCTACGGCAAGATTGGGTCGCAGGTATCGGATCTGGCGGAGGCGATGGGCATGCGCGTGGTGTTTCATGATGTCGCGCACGTGCTGGCGCGCGGAAACGCCCGCGCGGTGAGCTTCCGTGAGTTGCTGGAGATTTCGGATGTGATCACGCTGCACGTCGATGGCAAGCCGCAGAATCAGAATTTGTTTGGGGAAGATGAGATGAGCGTGATGAAAGACGGCGCTTGCCTGATGAACTTGAGCCGCGGGTTTGTGGTGGATCATGAGGCGCTCGCCCGGCATTTGAAAAGCGGCAGGCTGGCAGGCGCGGCGGTAGATGTGTTTCCACAGGAACCGGAGAGTGGCGGCGCCTTTTCGAGCCCGCTGCAGGGGCTGCCGAATGTGATTTTGACTCCGCATATCGGCGGGAGCACGGAGGAGGCGCAGCAGAATATTGGCCAGTTCGTTTCCGCGCGGATGATCGACTATTTCCGGAGCGGGAATTCCCAGCTGAGCGTGAACCTGCCGCAGTGCCATCTGGAACATGCGCCGGGATCGCACCGGCTGACCCACATGCACCACAATGTGCCGGGAATCTTGCGGGCGATTAACGACATTCTGGCGGACCGCGGGATCAATATCGATCGGCAGGTGCTGGATACTCGCGGGCCGTTAGGCTATGCGATTTATGACATCAATCGGGATTGCGATGAGCAGTTACTGGCATACCTGCGGGCGGTTCCGCACACGATCCGGGTGCGGGTGCCGGGGGAAGTCAGAGGTTAGAGGTCAGATTGTAGAGGTGGCCGCGCCGGAGTTTCCGAAACGTTGTGGCGCAACCGGCTTTTCTTTTGCCATCGATAGCCGACCAACCAGGGCGATTGCACCAGTTGAGGTTGAGTTCTTTTCTATTCATTCGAGGCGGCGCGGCGCAGGCGGTCTTGCACGGCTTCCCATTCGGGGGCGTTTGGAGGCAGGTCAACTGCGATCCAGTCCACGTTGGCGGCGTCGGCTTGGTGGAGCTTTTCGTAGAGATCAGTCGCGTAGTCGGCGGCGGTGGTTGGCATCTGGATGGTCTTGATGTCCGGGCGATTGGGCGGACTCGCGTGCTGCAGGTAAATTCCCTGGCCATGGGCGGGCAGTTTTCCATTGCTCACTAAATATAAAGTGCTTTGCGGGCTGTAGTGGCGCGGGTGCAGGCCGGGCGCGGGATGGGCTCCGGTTGGAAGCGTTCCGGCTTGAACTTCCTGCGCCGAGGCGATTGGCCCGACGATCGCTTCCAGTTCTGTACGCGAAATTCCTCCCGGACGAAACAGGATCGGCCTGGGCTCGGTTAGCGAGAGCACGGTGGACTCAATGCCGACCTGACAGGGTCCGCCGTCGAGTATGAAATCTACGTCGCTGCCCAAGCTGCGGCGGACGTGGTCGGCGGTGGTCGGAGAAAGTTGGGCGAAGCGGTTCGCGCTGGGTGCGGCGAGCGGAACGTCGGCGGCGCGGATGAGGGAAAGCGCGATCGGATGCGCGGGCATGCGGAGACCGACCGTGGGCAGGCCAGCGGTGACGATCGCAGGAATTGCAGGCTGATTTTCGAGCTGCTTTTTGAGCACCAGCGTCAGCGGACCGGGCCAGAATCGGCGGGCCAGCCGGTTGGCGTCTTCTGGCCAGTTCGCAACCAGCGACTGCGCCATATCTATGGATGCTACATGCACGATGAGCGGGCTGGTTCGGGGTCTGCCCTTGACGGCGTAGATGCGGGCTACAGCTTCGGCGTCGAGAGCGTTGGCGCCGAGACCGTAGACGGTTTCGGTGGGGAAGGCGACGAGACGGCCAGAGCGCAGAAGCTGCGCGGCGCGGTCGATTTCGCCGGGATCGCAGGTTTGAGATCCGGGTCGGGGCATAAATAATTGTAGATTGCAGAGGTCATCCACACGTGCTTAGGCGGTTTTGGGCTTGCGGCGGCGTTCTCTGAAGCCTTCGATCAACAGATAGAGCACTGGAATGAAGAATAAGTTTAGGATCGTGCTCATGATCATCCCACCGAAGACCGTGGTGCCTACGGAGTGTCGTCCGTTTTCGCCGGCTCCGCTGGCGGCGACCAAGGGGACAACTCCCAGAATGAAGGCGATGGAGGTCATGAGAATTGGGCGCAGGCGGATGCGGGCCGCTTCGACGGCCGCGTCGAGGATAGTCATGCCGCGTTCGCGCAACTGCTCCGCGAATTCCACGATCAGGATCGCGTTCTTGGACGCGAGGCCGACGAGCATGACAAGTCCTACCTGGCAGTAGACATCGTTCTGCTGGCCACGGAGCCATTGCGCGGAAAGCGCGCCGAGCAACGCCATAGGCACGGCGAGCAAGATAATGAAGGGCAGCACGAAACTTTCATACTGCGCCGAGAGCGTGAGATAGACGACCAGCGTTCCCAGACCGAAGAGGATGAGCGTGGTGGATCCCGAGGCCAGCTCTTCGAGTGAAACTCCCGACCATTCGTAGGTGTAGCCCTGGGGCAAGATTTTCGCGGAGAGCTGCTGCAT
>Ga0187782_10000614_pt1 | contig 24577 bp, 22 predicted proteins | sample 0715_SJ02_MP15_2_FD_132454 | JGI IMG/M metagenome (GOLD analysis project Ga0187782, IMG submission 132454) | Tropical peat soil microbial communities from peatlands in Department of Meta, Colombia - 0715_SJ02_MP15_20_MG | ecosystem: Environmental > Terrestrial > Soil > Wetlands > Peat | place... | reverse complement strand
TCGGGCCGCGCTTCTGAAACCGCCCCAGGTCGTGGTCGCGACCCCCCAGGTCGTCGGGAACGACCTGGCGGCCGGGGAGTTCCCCCTCGCTACCTTCTCCCTCATCGTCTTCGACGAGGCGCACCGGGCGGTGGGAGACTACCCGTACGTGGCGATCGCGAAAGCGAACCGCGAGGGACCTCACGCTCGGGTGCTCGCGATGACCGCATCCCCCGGAGGAAGCCGCCGCCGGATCCGGGAGGTGTGGGCGAACCTCGGCATCGAGCGGTTCGAGTACCGCACGGAACTCAGCCCCGACGTGGCGCCGTACATCCACGGGATCGGGTTGGAGACCGTCGAGGTCCCGGTGCCGCCCGAGGTCCAGCACCTCGCGATCCTCATCCGCACGGCGGTGAAGCGGCAGGTCGACGTGCTCCGGAAGCTCGACCTCCTGCCGGCAGGAGAGGTGAGCCGACGGATGCTGCTGGAGGTCGGTAACCGTCTCCACCGGCAGATTGCGGCGGAGAAGGCCCAGTCGGGCAGCGCGTCCGGAGTACTCTGGAAAGCGAACACTGCCCAGGCGGCCGCGATGAAGGGCCTCCACGCGCTCGAGCTCATCGAAACCCAGGGCGTCGACTCCTTGCGGGACTACCTTTCCCGGCAGCGACCCCGCGAGGGCCGTCGATGGGGCCCTTCCCTGCAGGCGTTCCTCGGCGACCCGGACCTGGTCGAGGTCGAGCGGCGCCTTAAGTCCCTGACGGTCGAGCATCCGAAGCTCGCGAAGACCGTGGAGGTCGTTTCCGACGAGCTCCACCGGAACCCGAAGGCCCGCGTCATCGTCTTCGCGCAGTACCGCGACACCGTCGAACGGATCGTGGAGGAGGTGGACCGGCTCCACGACCCCGCCGTTCGGCCTGCCCGGTTCGTCGGCCAGGCGAGTCGTACCGACAACGTCGGCATCTCCCAGCGGGAACAGGTCGCCATTCTCGACCGGTTCCGTGCGGGGGAGGTCAACTGCCTCGTGTCGACCTCGGTCGCAGAGGAAGGCCTCGACATCCCCGCGACCGACCTCGTCGTCTTCTACGAGCCGGTTCCGGACCTGATCCGCACGATCCAGCGACGGGGCCGGACCGGCCGCGCCCGAACGGGTCGCGCCGTCGTTCTGGTCGCCGCGGGGACGCGCGACGTCGGCCTCAACCGCTCCGCGTCCTCGAAAGAGCGGCGGATGCACGAAATGCTGCTCGAGGTCCAATCGGAAGTCGAGAAGGGCCGGGCCCCGCCGCCGCCCGAGCGGAAGCGGGTCCAGCTCATGCTGGACGAGTTCGGAACTCGTTAGCGGCCGGTGCTGCCGAACCCGCCGGCTCGGGAACGGACGGTCTCGACCGTGCCCGAGCGGAACGACGCCGGCTCGTCGGAGACCAGGCGGACCTGGCCGATCCGGTCGCCGACCTCGATTCGATACCGCCCTTCGAACAAGTAGGTGAGCGGCACGCGGACCTCACCGGAGTAGTCCGAATCGATCGTGCCGGGAGCGTTCACCATGAGTACTCCGCGACTGCTGAGGCCGCTGCGGGGCCGCACCTCGAGGAATGTGCCGGGCGGGCACCGCATCTTGAACCCGGTTCTCACGAGCGTGACCCGTCCGCGTTCGAGCTCGACCGATTCCGCGCTCGCGAGGTCGAAGCAAGCGGACCCGCGGGTGGCCCGCGTCGGGACCGCGACCTCGGGAGCGTCGGGCACGCGCTCGAAGCGGACCGTCCGCTCGCGTCGTGGCACGCGGCTCGGGAGCGTTCTTCTCTCTTTACGGTTCCCGCGGCGGGAGCGTCTCGGAGCTCTCGGCCTCGGCGACCGTCCCTTCCGCCGCGAGCCATCGGGCCACGATCCGCCCCTCGGCCCGCCGGAGGACTTTCCCGAGCGCGGGCGCGCTCCGACCGGTCTGCGCGGCGAGGCGGGTGAGCGTGATCCGGCGGGGCACGGCATAATAGCCCATCATCCAGGCTCGGGCGAGGAGGCGGGACTGCAGTGGCGTGAGGGACGTCGAGGTCTCGTCCGGGGCGTACGGGCGACCGGAGGCGCGGACGACGCGGTACGGGAACTCTTCCCGGTCGAGCCGTTTGAGGACGCGCCGCAGCGCGCGTTCCTGCCCGTGGAACGTCGCGATCACCTTCTCGGAGTTGATGCGGAACGGTGCGGTCGGAGAGATCTCTCCTCCGGCGAGAGAGAGCAGGCGTCGCAGTCGCTCGGGGTTCCGTTGGCGGACGAGGAGGATGTAGTCGTGGGTGCGGGGACGACGCTCCACCAGCTCGAAGCTCTCGAGCCCGTAGAGGGTGCGGATGCGCCGGGACTCGCGCTCGAGCTCGGAGGCGGTCCGGAGCGGTCCGCGCCGACGCACTCGGACGAGCTGGAGGCGCCAGCCTTGCTCGAGGCGCAGGGTCTCGAGGAGCTCGACCTCCTCGTACTTCTCGAACAACCCCTCGGGGATCAGCCCGAGCAGCGCGAGGTCCTCCGTGCGCACCTCGAGGGTGACCGTCTGCATCGCGCGGCCGACCCGAGGTTACGATATGAACCTTGACCTCCCACCCCTCGTTTAATAACTCGGGCGGTTGGACCGCGGTCGTGGCGTATTCATCGCTCGGAGAGTTCCTTTCGGAGCTCGACCGTCGTGGCGACCTCCTCCGGGTAACGCGACCCGTATCGCGGGACCTCGAGATCACCGAGGTGACCCAACGGGTCCTGCGCGCGGATGGGCCCGCGCTCCTCTTCGAGAACGTCCCCGGCGCGTCCATGCCGGTCGTGACGAACCTCCTCGGTTCCCCACGACGGATCGCCGCGGCGCTCGGGGCGACCAACGTCGAGCAGGTCGCGGAGCGCGTCGAGCGGCTGGTGCACCTGCGACCGCCCGCCGGCATCGTCGGGGCAGTACGCGACCTCTCGGGAACCATCGAGACCCTGTCGACGTTGCGTTCGCTCGCTCCGAAGCGGGTCCGCTCCGCACCGTGCCAGGAGGTCGAGGAGACGACGGTCGACCTCGACCGCCTGCCGATCCTCAAGTGCTGGCCGAAGGACGGAGGACGGACCGTCACGTTCCCCATCGTCATCACGAAGGACCCCGAGACCGGTGAGTCGCACACCGGGATCTATCGGCTGCAACAGTACGGCCGCGACACCCTCGGCATGCACTTCCAGGTCCACCGCGTAGGTGCGAACAACTACCGCAAGTGGGCCGCCCGTGGGGAGAAGATGCCGGTCGCCGCCGTGATCGGAGCCGACCCGGCGACCGTCTTCTCGGGACTCGCCCCGGTGCCGGAGGGGATCTCGAACTTCGTCTTCGCAGGGTTCCTGCGCTCGGAGCCCGTCGACCTCGTCTCCGCCCGCTCGGTCGACCTCGAGGTGCCGGCGAACGCGGAGATCGTTCTCGAAGGATACGTCGACCCGGCCGAACGCGCGGTCGAGGGGCCGTTCGGCGACCACACCGGCTACTATTCGGCGCCCGAGCCGTTCCCGGTGTTCCACGTCACCTGCGTGACGCACCGCAGCCGCCCCGTCTACCTCACGACCGTCACCGGGAAACCCCCGACCGAGGACGCGGTCCTCGGGAAGGCGGTCGAGCGGGTCTTCCGACCGGTGGTGCGGATGGTGCTGCCCGAGATCGTGGACATGAACCTCCCGATGGAGGGTCTGTTCATCAACGTCGGGATCGTCTCCGTCCGCAAAGCCTACCCGGACCATCCCCGCAAGGTGATGCACGCGCTCTGGGGTCTCGGCCAGATGATGTTCACGCGCTACCTGATCGTCGTCGACGAGGACGTGGACGTCCACGACCTCTCCGAGGTCCTCTACCGCGTCGGCCTCCAGGCCGACCCGGGCCAAGACTTCGAGATTTCGCACGGCCCGGTCGACCAGCTCTCGATCTCGAACCCGGTCCCGAACCTCGGGGCGAAGGTGGGGATCGACGCGACCCGGAAGCGTCCCGAGGACGGTTTCCCGCGGCCGTGGCCCGAGGAGATCCGCTCCGACCCGGCGGCCGCCGCCGCGGCCGAGCGGCTGTTGACGGAGGACCCCGTCCTCGCCCGGCTCTTCGCGCGCCCGAAGCCGTGACGTCCGACTCCGCCGCGGCGCCGCCGCGAGCGCCCGGGCTGGGCCGCTTCCTCGAGATCCAGAACCTCGGGCTCAACCTTCCGTTCGCGCTCGCGTTCCTCTTGCTCGCTTCGAGCGGCCGACCGAGTCTTCTCACCCTCTTCCTGATCGTCGTCGCGTTCGTCGCGGCGCGCAACGCCGGGCACTCGTTCAATCGATGGGCGGACCGCCACCTTGACGCGGTCAACCCGCGGACCCAGGGGCGCGCGCTCGTGACCGGACGGACCTCTCCGGCGTTCGCCCTCGGCTTCTGCGCCCTCAACGCGGCCGTCCTCGTCGCGGCCGCGTACTTTCTCAACCCGCACGCGTTCGTTCTCGCGCCGGTCGCGCTCGCGCTCGTGCTCGGCTACAGCTACACGAAGCGGGTGACCTCGTTCACGACGGCGTTCCTCGGCCTGGTGGAGGCGGTGACCCCCGCCGCGGTGTACATCGGCGTCACGGGCACGCTTCCCCTCGTCGTCCTGCTCGCGGTGGGCGGGCTCCTCGCCTGGGGGACCGCGTTCGAAACGATCCACAGTCTCGGCGACATCGAGGTCGACCGAGCGCTCGGGCTGTTCTCCGTGCCCGTCCGTTGGGGGGTGCCGACCTCGGTGCGGCTCGTCCCGGTCCTGCACGCCACCGCGCTCGTGCTCCTCGCCCTCTTCGGCCTCGCTCTCCGACTGACGAGCGCGTACTTCGTGGCACTACTCGCGATGGCGATCCTCGTCGTGTTCACGGACCGTACGCTTGCTCGCAACCCCTCCCAGGCGCGGGTGCCGTTCGAGCGACATTTCGCCATGGGCGCGCTCTTTCTCGTCGGAGTAGCGCTCGCCGTGTGGGTTCCGCTCGGTCCCGCTTGGGTTCTGTAGGGGCCAACGAAGGTTGGCGGCGAGCAACGAGCTCAATACCCCAGCGAGAGTTCTCCCGGGTCGATCGATATGCCCCAGGTGATGATCGGTCTCTCGGCCCGCGACTACCGCACGACGAACGAGGTCTGGCGCCTCGCGAAGCGCCACCTGAACCCGGCGGTGCGCCGCCGCATCGGGTGGCGGGGTCGCTCGTCGTTCCTTCGCCAGCTCATTCTGTACGGCTTCGAGAAGGCGAGCGCGGACCCGGCCGAGTTCCTGCGGGACGTCCGCGACACCCACGACCCGCTCTTCGGCCGACGGGGACGGTCGGAGGCGGGGGCCGACCGCCGTGAGGCGATGGTCGCACGCTGGGAGGGTTTCTTCCCGAGCCCGGCTCCGTCGCCCCGGGGACGCCGCAAGACCGCGAAGAGCGAAACATAGGTGGGCCGGAGCATCCTCCCTCGGGACCGGAGCGACGCACGTGCCGCGCACGCTAGAACGTCTCGAGGGGCTCGCCCTCCTCGGTCGGGCGACCGTCGGCCCGCTCGCTCTCGAGACACCCGCACTCCTCGAAGGCCGTGCGGAGGGCGAGAGCGGACCGGGCCTCTCCCTGCGTTCCGTGCCCGCCCCGGTCGGACGGCGCGGCCTCGCGATTTCGACGGCGGAAGCGCACCTCGAGGTCGAGGTGCCGATCCTCTCGCCCGAGGTGAGCGGCGAAGGGGCGGGCGTGTACCCGATCGGTCCTCGAGCGTTCCTCCTGCACCCGCCGATGCGGGTCGACGCCGTGGCGGCCGCTCGGAAGGAACAGCCCGAGCTGCTCGTCCTCGGGAACGCTCACGCGCTCTGGGCGGACGGCCTTCCGTTCGTCCGGGCGATCCGGGAGATCCGGGAAGCGTTCGGCGCGGGCCCGCTCCTCTGGACCCCCCGCGCCGCCCTCCCGCACCGCGTCGCCCTCCTCGCGTACTTGGGGGTCGACCTCGTCGACACCACCGAAGCGAACCTCGTCGCTTCCCGTGGGGTCTACCTCGACCTCGTCCTGGGTCCCCGGAGTCCCGCTCCGGCCCCGTCGGAGCGGGCGTGCGACTGTCCGGCGTGCTCGTCGGAACCGCCGGTGGCCCTGGCGGACCACGCGCTGGCCGTCTCTCGACGAGCGGTCTCCGAGGCGCGCGCGGCGGCCCGCGCGGGACGGTTGCGCGAGCTCGTGGAGGCGCGCCTCGTGAGCGAGCCGGCGCTCGCGGAGATGCTTCGCTACGCGGACCGCGAGCTCGGGGGGATGCTCGAGGAACGCGCCCCCGTGGCGCTCGAGGGGTCGCACGACTACGTCCTCCTCGAATCGCACCGTCGTCCTGAGATGGTCCGCTTCCGCTCTCGCCTCCTCGAGCGCTACCGTCCTCCGCCGTCGAAGTCCGTCCTCGTGCTCGTCCCGTGCTCGAAGACGAAACCGTACCGCCGCTCCCGTAGCCACCGACGCTTCTGGGGGGCGCTCGAGGGGCTCGTCCCGCTCGAGCGGGTACACCTCGTGTCCGTGAGCTCGCCGATCGGGATCGTCCCCCGTGAGCTCGAGGACCTTCCTCCGGCCCGCCACTACGATATCCCGGTCACCGGAGAATGGGAGGAGAGCGAGCGCGCGTTCGTGCGCAAGGGCATCGCTCACCTGCGCGCGAGCGGGAACTATCGGTCGACGGTCGTGCATCTCGACCCCGAGGAGTACTCGTTCCTCGCCTCCGACCTTCCTCCTTCCGAATTCGTTCGTTGGACGCTGAAGGACGACCGTACGACGACGAACGACGCGGTCGCCGCGCTCCGCTCCGCGGTCGGGCGTGCCCTGGAGGGGGACCGACCGGTGCCGGGCGGTCCGCTCTCGGTCGTGCGGGAGGAACTCGAGGCGCTCGCAAGCGTGCAGTTCGGCCCCGACGCGGCGCGTCGGCTTTTCGTTCCCCCCGTTCGACTCAGCGGGCGCCCCTGGTTCCAACGCGTCACCGACGGACAGAGCGACCTCGCCACGTGGAGAGAGGAACGGGGCCTGTTCCACCTGACCGTCGCGGGGGCACGACGCCTGTGGCCCCACCCACCGCTCGCGGTCGAGGTCGACCCGGGCGTCACGCTCGAGGGGGACCTGTTCGTGCCGGGCGTTCGTCACGCCGACGAGGCGATCCGCACCGGCGACGCGGTGGTGCTCGTGCGGGACGGCCGGCTCGCGGGAGTGGGCGAGGCGGCCCTCCCGGGCCGATTGATGACCGAACTTACGCGGGGTCTCGCGGTTCGGGTCCGCCACCGGGAGCACGCTCCGACCGACATCCCCATGACCGAGGAGCGGTCTCCTTCGGACGCGGGGCCGGTCGTCTAGCGGTGAGGATGCCGCGCTTACAACGCGGAGATCGGCGGTTCGAATCCGCCCCGGCCCATGGTCCGAGTCCTACGGGATCGCCCGAGCGGGGACCCGTAGTGACTCTGCCTCGGTCTGCTCGCCCGCTCCGTGGCCACGCGGGTCATGTCCGGGATCCCCGTCCCGGGCCGAAAGGGGTTCGTGGTGCCGAACTTCATGCGGTGGTAGGCGGGAGCGAGAACCCCCGTCCGGAGGCATCCCCGGACTGCGAACGCGGGTCGGGCTACGCGTCGGACGGTGTCAGGCGATGAAAGCCGTGCACGGGTAACCCGTACTGACGGAGGAGCGTGATGAACCGGGGGTCGTCTCGGATCGAGTCAAAATACACTCCCCGGTACCACAGCCAGAGGACCTGCTCGCCCTCTCGGAAATCCTCCTCTAGGAGGGCGAGCGCCTTCTCCTTCTCCCCGAGGGCCGCGTACAGCATCGCGAGCTCCGTCCGGGACGTGTACGACTTTTGCTGTCCGCCCTCCACCTCACGGATCACGGCGCGCGCCGGCTCGGGTCGTCCCACAAGGGCGTTCAGGAGCGCGTGGTCGAACCGCTCGGCCTCGTTCGCGCCGGCGGGCGACGTCTCGGCCTCCCGGGTCGCGTCGGCCCGCCGGCCGGCTTGGAGATAGGCGAGCCCACAGTACGTGTGGCCGGCGATCGCCGTCGGGTCCTTGTCCCGAACCTCCTCGGCGTACTCGAGACCGCGTTCGAAGTTCCCCGAGTCGAGTTCGGCCCAGGCGAGGGTCGCCTGGTGGCTTCCCCCGGGGTCGAGGCGGATCGCGCGCCGGATCACCTCCTTCGCCTCTTCGAACCGTTCGACCGAGAGGAGCATGAGCCCGTAGAAGCGCAGGGCCGCGAGGCTGCTCGGATTGATCGCGATCGCCTGCCGGAACTCGGCCTCGGCGCGGGGCCAGTCGTGGTCGAACTGGAACGCGATGTTGCCGAGCGCGGCGTGCGCGTCGGACGACTCCGGGTCGAGCGCGAGCGCCCGGTCGGCGAGCTCACGGGCTTTCGGCAACACCTCGCACATCGGCACGCTGGACCCCGCCGCGACCGTGTAGGCGTTCGCCCACGCGGCGAACGCCTCGGAGAAGTTCGGGTCGAGCGACGTCGCCCGCTCGAAGTGGCGGACCGCCTCGTCGAGGCCCTCCCTCGAGCTATCGGTCGTCGCGACGAGGCCGCGGAGGTACTGGTCGTAGGCCTCGGTGCTCGCCGTGGGCCGGCGAGCGACGCTCTCCTGCTCCGACCGGGAGAGCTCGAGGCGCAACGCTTCCGCGGTCCGTTCGGCGATGTCGGTCTGGACCGCGAAGACGTCGTCGATCTCGCGATTGTAGCTCGTCGCCCAGATGTGGCGCTGGGTGGCTACGTCGACGAGCTGGAGGGTGATCCGGATCCGGTTCCCCGCCTTGCGTACGCTCCCCTCGAGCACGGTGTCGACTCCGAGCTCGGCGCCGACCTCGGCGACGGACTTCGGTCGGGACTTGTACGGTGCGACCGACGTGCGGGCGATGACGCTCAGGTCGCGGACCTGGGAGAGGACCGAGATGAGCTCCTCCGTGAGGCCGTCCGCGAAGTACCCGTCCCCGGGGTCGGGACTGATGTTGGCGAGCGGCAGGACCGCGAGGTGCCGTGCTCCCTCGGTGGGAGCGACCGGAGGCCCGCCCGGGAGCTCGGTTCCGGGCGCCCCGATCTTGTAGAGGTTCATCGGGAGACGGATGTGCTTGAGCGCGACCGAGGGCACCTTCACCACCGGCACGGAGATCTTGTTCTGGACCTGGTCGTAGGCTTGCTGGGTGAGGCAGACCCCGCCGGGGTCGGCGAGCGGCTGGATGCGGGAGGCGATGTTGACCGCATCACCGAGCACGTCGTCCTCCGTTTGGACCACGTCCCCGACGTGGATCCCGATGCGGACCCGGATCTTTCCGTCCTCCGGGGCCGCTTGGTTCTGTTCCTGAAGGGCCCGCTGGAGCTCGATCGCGCACCGCACCGCGTCCAGGGCGCTCTCGAACTCGACCAGGAACGCGTCTCCGACGGTCTTCACCTCTCGGCCGCGGAACCTCGAGAAGATCGGACGGAGGAGACGGTTGTGCTGGTCGAGCAACGCGAGGGCGGCCGCCTCGTCCGTCTGGGCGAGCGCGGAATAGCCCACCATATCGGTGAACATGATGGCGGCGAGTCGGCGCCGCGACTCTGCCACGCTGTCCGAACTCCTGTGCTGCACGTTCGTGGCTCCGTTCCCGAGCGACCGGAACGATACGTACGATGGGCGAGCCTTTCAAGATTCCACCACCGCTGCGAACGGCGCTCGAGCGGCCCTTTAGGCGAGGGGGTAATCGTAAGCAGGGCGCGGATATGGCCCGACCGATGAAGACCCGGCCACTGGGCCATCACGGACCCCAGGTCTCGGCGATCGGGTTCGGCTGCATGGTCATCTCCGGCTCGTACGGAACGCCGGACGAGCGGCAGGGGATCCGGGCGATCCACCGCGCTCTCGACCTCGGTGTGACGTTCTTCGACACCGCGGATGTCTACGGCCACGCCGCCCATTCGAACGAGGCGACCGTCGGTCGGGCCCTCAAGGGACGCCGCGACTCGGTGGTCCTCGCCTCGAAGTGCGGCCTGCTCTCCCCATCGGCGCCGGCCGGAAAGAGGGTCGACGGCTCCCGAACGCATATCCGAGAGACGTGCGAAGCGAGCCTGCGGGAACTCGGCGTCTCGACGATCGACCTCTACTACCTGCACCGGGTCGACCCCGAAACCCCGATCGAGGAGAGCGTCCGGGCGATGGCGGAGCTCGTGGATGAGGGAAAAGTGCGATTCCTAGGGCTCTCCGAAGTCCATCCGAACACGTTGCGACGCGCCCACCGGGTCCACCCCATCACCGCGGTCCAGAGCGAGTACTCCCTTTGGACGCGGGACCCCGAGCAGGGGATCCTCGCGACCTGCCGCGAGCTCGGCGTGGGGTTCGTGCCGTTCAGTCCGCTCGGAAGAGGGTTCTTTTCGGGAGCGGTCCGATCTCTGGACGGTCTTCCCGACGACGATTTTCGTCGCGGACTCCCCCGGTTCCAGGGCGCGAACCTGGGCTGGAACCTCGAGCTGGTCGACCATCTGAGCGAGCTCGCAAAATCGAAAGGCTGCACCCCCTCTCAGCTGGCCCTCGCCTGGCTCCTTCACCGTGGCCCCGACATCGTGCCGATCCCGGGTACGACGAACCCGCGGCACGTCGAGGAGAACGTCGCCGCGGCCGACCTCATCCTCTCTCCGACCGACCTCCAGGAGATCGACGACGCGGTGGGGCCGGACAAGGTAGCGGGAGAACGGTACAGCCCCGAGCGAATGGCCCTCGTCGACCGAGGGTGAACCGCGGGCCGCCTCGGGAAACCCCGTTCGACCGTCCCCCGACGAGGTTTCTCGTGGTTACATAAATCCTTAAGACCCCCCTCACTACCCCCCGCATCTCGAGAGAGGACCATGGCGTTCATTGACGACCTCAGCTTGATCGTCGACCTGCTGATCCTGGTCGTGGCCACCGTGTTCTACACGGGCGCTCTCGTCTTCTTTGAGTACTACCGCAAGGACGCGGTGCGGGCGTACGCCCACCTGCGTGGGGGCGCGGTCCTGCTCGGCATCCTGGGCGCGGTCCTCGGCGTCTTCGCGTTGTGGGGCGAGCTTACCTGGCCCATCGCCGGGTTCCCCACGGCGCTGTCGTACGACCTCTTTTTCTTCGATGCGCTGACCCTGCTCGCGATCCTCCTCGTCGCGTTCGCCGTCTGCGTCCGCCTCAAGTATCCGACCCACATTGTCGGAATGCTCGCGGTCGTCAGCGGGCTCGCCGTCCTCTTCTACGGTTTCCGTGCCTACCAGCTCAACCTCACGTTGGAACCCCTCGAGACGCTGCTGATGTACCTCGCCTTTGGCGTGGTCTCCATCGGAGTCTATCCGATGACGCTCTTCGTCGATTGGTTCGTCGTGGGACCGAACGTCCCCGGAGCCGACCCGCTCCCGTCGCCCCCTACCCCGAAGTACCCGCTGATGTGGATGATCCTGTTCTTCCTGTTCATGCTCGCGGTCCTCTTGGCCGGTCTCGCAGCGGTCTTCTACGGGGTCGACATCGTGTGGGGGCACCTCGGGTCCCCGCCCTGAGATCCGGTAGCGCACGAGATCCGGGCCGGGCCATCCCGGCGGGCGTTTCGAGACTCGGCGTCGTTCCCCCGGGTCACCGTTCTCTCAACGGGAGCTCGTAGTGGAGGAACTCGCGATCAAGTGCCCAGCCGTGGGACTCGTACAGGCGCCGAGCGAGGTTATCGACCGCGGTCGAGAGCTCGAGGTAGTGGGCCCCGCTCGCGCGGCCGTGCGCCCGGGCCGCTTCGAGGAGACGAGAGGCCACGCCCCGTCCCCGGGCCTTCCGACCCACGAAGAGGTCGTTGAGGACGTAGATCGGTCCGAGCGACACCGACGAGAAGAGCGGATAGAGCTGAACGAATCCGAGGGGGGTCGCTCCCTCCTCGGCGAGCCAGATGCGGGACTCGTTGCGCGTCAACCGATCCTCGAGGAAACGGCGCGAGGCCGCGAGGTCGGGCGGTTGCTCGTAGAACTGGCGGTAGGCATCGAAGAGAGGGGCGACCGCGTCGAGGTCGCCGGCCGTCGCCGGTCGCACGTTGACCGAGCCCTCCACGGCGGACGGGGGGTGCGGAGGGGGAGGGGTGAGCGGTCCGGGTCGCGGTCGACGCACGAGCTCTCCCGAGCAGCGCGGACAGTTGAACGCGAGGCGTCGATAGCAGGTGGGGCAGAACGTGGTCTCCTGCGCGCAGAGGTAGGCGGGGCCGTCGTCGGAAAGGGCGGCGTGGCAGCGTTCGCACGCGTGCTTGAGCTCCATGGCCGCCCATCTACTCGGACGGGCTTAACGGTTCGAGGGCGCGACGCTCAGGTGATGCGGGCTCCGAGCGGGTATCCGGCCAGGATCAGGATGTCGCCGTGGCCTCGTCCCAGCTGCGGGGCCGCCACGAGCCGGGTGTCGATGAGCCGAAGCTCCTTGAAGCTCGGCGAGCTCATCTCGCGTCCCCTCGGCCAGTCGGCCCGGAACACGAAGTGAAGGTCCCAGTGCATCCCGGTCTCGGGGTCGATCCGGGAAGGGTACGACTCCGAGAAGACCTCGGGACCCCGAAGCTCGAGGCGGTCGATCCCGAGCTGCTCGCGGACGACCCGCTCGGCGGCCGCCCGGGGGCTCTCGAACTCGACGAGGTGGCTCGCCGGGAGGACCCATCGGTCCTGCAGCGACTCTAGGTGCTTCGGCTCGAGGTTCCCGATCTCGGCCCACGGAGCCGTCGGGGCCGGCCGACCGAGCAGTACGAGGTTCGGGTTCTTCGGGTCGCCCACGAGGACGAAGGAGGAGAGGCAGAGTCCCGCGCGAGGGACCGCCCACATGTGGCGCCCCGCGACCTCGCCCTCGGTGGGCCGGAAGCGGGCGAACCGGCGCGGGGACGCCGCGTTCACGCGCCGGGCGAAAGGGTCCCGCCTTTATGGAACCTACTTCGGCCCGAGACACGAGGAAAGGGCGACCCGGGCCTCTTCTCGCCGGTCCGCGTTCCTCTCTCGTGCGCAAGGGGGGCGACGAACCGCGCGGCCGTCGCACCGTGCCCATACCTATAGTACGAACTATAGTCTAAATTGAAATTCTATATATGCAGTGCACGCCCTGTTCCCTTCGATGACGAAATCCCATTCGGCGGAGGGCCCGACCGGAGGCGGTCGGCGGACCTCCGTGACTCCGTCCCGACCGACCGGCCCCTCCAAGACCTCTCGCTCCGACCCGGTCGCCACCGTCCGGCTTCCGTTGGGCCAAGGCGTGGCCGTCCCGGCCGCCCCGGGGGCGTTCGAGGTCGCGACCCTCCACGTCGGTCGAGGCGAGCCGCCCGAACACCTCTTTCGGCGCCTGCTCGGCGCCTACCTCGGCGGCGCGCGCGAGTTCGCGGTCCGCGAGAGACCGAATTTGAGCCCGGGCACGCACGACGTGGTTCGGACGTTCTGCCGGCGCACCCGCCAGCCCGAGGTCATCTCGGACGAGACGGGCCTCCTGCGGCTGAGGGACCTCGCGTTCGAGAGCCCGATCCCGCTCGACCAGCGGATCGCCCGGATGGGGCGGCTCGTCCTCGAGTTCCATCGGGAAGCGGTCGAGAGTTGGTCGGCCCTTCCGTTCGGCGCGGACGGTTACTGGGAACGGCGCGACGACGAGATCGACCGGGAATCCTGGTACGTCGAGCGGGTGGCGGCCCTCCGGCTCGGTGCCGAGGGGCGGCGCACCGATTGGCTGGGGATCTGGACGACCGCTCGCAGCCTCGAGCGGATCGCCGACCATGCGGTCGCCCTCGGAGAGGCGGGACGCCGGCTCGTCGACCTCCCGAACGGTGTCGGTCCTGTCACCTCCCTGCGCCAGTTCCACGGTCAGGCGATGGAACACCTCGAAGGCGTACTGGAGGCGAACGACGGCGCCGCTGCGAACGACCTCCTCGACTTCGGCGACGCCCTCCTCGCGTCGGGCCGGGCCCTCTCCGACCGGCTCCTTCCGGCCGTCGGGGGTGGGACGATGCCCCCGGCGACGGCCGCCGCGGTCTCCCGGATCCTCGAGTCGGTCGGTCGGACGATCGCTTACGCCCAGGATATCGCCCAGGTAACGCTCGACCGGTCGGTTCCGAGAGCCGGGGCCGAAGGGAGAGCCCCCGGCCGGCGAGAGGCCGTATATCCCACTCCGTAAGCGGCCTGCATCGGAGGGGTTTTCTACCCCGACGCCTGCCTCCGGACCCCTTACGGGACCTGTGCCGCGCAAGCTCGAACGCCCGAAGAACGTCCTGGTCATCGCGGTCCGACACGGGCCCGCCGAGGTCCGAGACCCGGCCCGGTGGCCGGACGACGACCAGCGGCCGCTCACCCGCAAGGGCGAGAGCGAGACCCGACGGGCGGCGAAGGGCCTCGCGACCGTCGTCCGCTCCGCGGACCGCCTCGCGACCAGCGCGGCCGACCGCGCGCTGCGCACGGCCGAACTGATCCACGGCGAGCTCGCCAAAGCCCCCGAGCCCGAGACCTGGGAGGAACTCGCCCCGGGCAATCTCTCCACCCCGATCTTCGACCGGATCCGAAAGTCCGCCCGGTCGCACGAGACCGTCCTTCTGGTCGGCCACGAGCCGACGCTGGCCGAGTTCGTCGGCGAGGCGCTGACGGGCGAGGGGCTCTCCGTCGTGCGGCTCACGAAGGGCGGGGCCGTCTGCCTCGAGTTCTCGAACTCGGTGCGACCGGGGGCCGGACGACTCGTCTGGCTGCTTACGCGGAAGCAGCTCGCCGCGGAACGCGACTGACCAACCGCGGAGAGCCGCCCGGCGGGCGGCGCGGGGGAACGAACTTCCGTCCGTAGAGCGGGGCGACCAGTCGCTGGACATCGACGTGCACCTGGTCCGGCGCGCGGTTCGCGTCGACCGAGTGGAACCCGTACTCGTTCGCCATCCACTCGAACTCCTGGGAGAGGAGCGCCTGGTAGAGGAAGAAGCTCTCGAAGAGGTCGCGGGAAAGGCAGAGGTCCATCCCCGACTCCCAGTAGTCGAGCGACCCGTACTTCCCGATCGACCGGTGGAGCAGCATCTCCGCCCGGGCGTCCAGGAAGACGATGAGGTCCGGCCGGAGCGCGAAGCCGTAGAGCTTTCGGGCGTACTCGCGTGTCGCGCCGCGGACGATCGCCCGCGCCATCAGCGTGTAGATGTACCGGTCGGCGAGGACCGTGCTGCCGGCGGAGAGCGCGGGAACGATCTTGTTCTCGAGCTGGTCCGCGAAATCCGCCGCGTAGAGGAGGGCCATCGTCGTTGCCGCGAGGGTGTGGCCCTGCTTCGCCCGGTCGATCTCTCCGCTCACGAGGTCGCTGCGGCGGAGGCCGGTGTCGACGACCGCGTGTCCCTCCACCTCGAGCCACTCCTTGAGGAGCGCGACCTCGGTCGTTCGTCCGGAGCCGTCCGCGCCCTCAACGACGATCAGCTTGCCGCTCGGCCTCTCGGCGGTGAGCCCGGGGAGCCGGGTCCCGTACGTCCTATCCTCCGTCATGCATCAACCGCTCTCCCGTCGGGAAGTTCGAAAGGATCGGCTTGAGGTCGGCCCGGAGCTCGGTCTGGATCGCCTCGACCGGCCGCTGGGCGTCCACGACCCGGAACTGGTCGGTGACCGCGATCCGGTCGTACTCGCGCTTGAGGCGCCCTTGGAACCGTTCGTAGCTCTCGACGAGGTCGTCCGAGAGACCGAGGTCCATGCCGGCCTCGTAGTAGTTCATCTTGAGCCGCGACGCGAGCTTCCGCTTCAGCGTCACCTGGACCGGTACCCGGAAGTAGTACACCCGGTCGGGCCGGGGGGCGAACGAGTAGATGGTTCGCACCCAGGCCGGGTCGCACCCGCGGGCCGCGTCCCGCACGAACGCGGTGTAGGAGTAGCGGTCGCAGACGACCAGGTAGCCGGCCCGGAGCGGCGGGAGGATCTTCCTCTCGAACCGGTCGGCGAAGTCGGTCGCGTGGAGGAGCGAGAAGGTGGTCGGGGTGAGCAGGCCCTTCTTCTTGCCGCGACGGATCGTGCTCGAGACGAGCTCGGACGAGTTCCACTCCGTGAAGAAGACGCGGTAGCCGTTCGCCTGGAGCCATTTCCCGAGGAGCGCCGCCTGCGTCGACTTGCCGCTGCCGTCGAGGCCCTCGAAGACGAACAGCCGGCCGGGGAAGCCGTGGCTCGGAGAGGGGGTCTCAGGCATCACGGTAGCGCACCTCGAGGTCGAACACCCGTTCCATCGTCTTGCGAACCTTCTCGGCCCAGCGCGGGGGGAGGGTCGTATCCTTGGCCGCAGAAAAGCTCACCGCGAGCGCCGTTCCTTCCGCCACGAGCGAGAAGCGCGGACGCACGGGCGCGAGCAGCCGCGCCGCGCCGAGGACCGCTCCGAGGCGCACCGCGGTCTCGAGGTCCGGGGGCCGAATGATCGGGAGGAACCCCTTCTTCCATTCCGACGGCACCTCGTTGCCGTCGTGCAGGAACGCGGCCATCGACGCGAGGAGCACTTCGCGCTGGTCGAGCCCCCAGATGGGGTAGTTCTGGATCAGATAGGAGGAGTGGAGCGCGTGGTTCCACAGGTCGACCGCAACCCCCGCGTCGTGCATCCACGCGGCGACCCTGAGGGCGAGGGTCTCGCTCGGCCCGGACTCGGCCCGGTTCGAGAGGACCCGAAGGAGCGTCGTTGCGGTCTCCGCGACCTCGCGGCCGTGTTCGAGGTCGAAGCCGAACGACTCGGACGCGGCGGCCACGGACCGCTCCGCGAGGGTCTCCGCGGGCACGGGGAGCTTCACCCCGAGCGACTCGAGCGCGATCCCTTCCCGGATGCCGGTCCCCGACACCACGATCCGCTGCGCCTTCACGGCCCGCAGGAGCTCGGCGAACACGAGGATCCCCGCGAGGACGACGTCGGCCCGGTCGCCGCCGATCCCGGGCACCGCGCGTCGCCGCGCGGCGGGCATCTCGCCGAGAAGCTCCTCGAGCGCCTCGATGTCGTTCGCGTAGAGCGGATAGCCGTGGACGCGCCGGACCGGATAATCGCGGAACTCGATCGCCGCGCGGGCGAGCGAGCGGACCGTGCCCCCGACCCCGAAGAGACGGTACGGTCCTCCCCCGAACGCCTCGAGCACCGACGAGAGGGTCTCCCGCACGTGGTCGCGGAGCGCGTCGTATTCGCGACGCTTCGGCGGGTCGTGGTCGAAGAATCGCTGGGAGAGACGGAGCGCACCGAGCGGTAGGCTCACGGAGTTTTGGAGCGCACCGTCCCGGACCTCGGCGAGCTGGAGGGAGCCGCCCCCGAGGTCGCAGACGAGGTCGTTCGAGAGCTCCCAGGCGCTCGCGATCCCGAGGTAGGCGTACCGCGCCTCCGAGGTCCCCGAGATCGTCCGCAGGGTGACGCCGGTCGCCCGTTCGACGTCCCGGACGAAATCCGGTCCGTTCGGCGCATCCCGGACGGCGCTCGTAGCGACCGCGAGCGTCTTCGGGACCTTGAGCGAGCGGACCAGACGCGAGAACCGTCGAACGGTCGCGATCCCCCGGACGACGGCCTCGGGCGAGAGGCTTCCGTCCGCCCCGGTCCCCGAGCCGAGGCGAGGCGCGTCCTTCGTCTCGTAGACGGCCCGCACGGTCCCCGCGCTCGAGGTCTCGAAGACCACGAACCGCGCCGTGTTCGACCCGATGTCGATCACTCCGATCGTCGGGACCGCCCGGGTCGCGGGCCCCTCGTGCTCGAGGTCCGCGAACCGGGCCCGGTGCATGCACCCCGAGACTCCTTCGACTCTAATAGGGCTCGGGTCGTCATCGGCACCGGCGTCGCCCGTGGCGAATGGTTTACGTGGGCGAGCCGGTCTGCCTCGGTCGGGGGGGCCGGATGGTCCGACGCGATTCGGAGGGTACCGTTCGACCCGAACGCGTCGCCCGGGAGATCGCCCGGATCCTCGACGAAGTGTCGAAGGCGGTCGACCAGGTGGTCGCGGCGAGCCATCCGTCGCCCGCGAGCCTGCACCGACTGCATCGCCAGATGCGCCGGCTCCGCACCGGCCTCGCTCTCTGGGAGTCTCTGCTGCCGAGCGCGGAGCGCGAGCTCCTCCACCCGCTCGACGTCCGGATCAAGCGCCTCTCTCGCCTGGTCGGCCGGATCCGGGACCGCGACATCGCGCTCTCCTTGCTCCAGCGCTACGATGGGCGACGGGCGCGCGGCCGCGACATCCTCCGGGTCGCCCGGTTCCGGGCGCGCGTGCAGGACGACGCACGCACGGGACGGGAGCTGTTGCGGGCGTTCTTGCGGTCCGAGAAGCAGGCGCGCCTCTTCGACGACGTGGCGGAACGACTACGGAGCCTCCCGCGTTCGGGCTCGTTCCGGGACGCGGAGAAAGCGGTCGCTCTCGCCCACGCGCGCGCCTACGATACGCTCCGTCGGGCCCACCGCAAGGCCCTCCGCCGTCCCTCGATGGAGCGGCTCCACCGGCTCCGGATCCGGATCCGACGGGCGCGCCAGTTCTCCGACCTCGCCATCGCGCTCGACCCGCGCCACGAGCGACCGTTCGCGAATCCGCTCAAGAGCATCCAGGCGGACCTCGGCGACCTCCACGACCTCGACATGGTCTTGGTCGGTCTCGAGAAGGAGGTCCGTGACACCGGCTGGGCGAAGGCGCTGCGGGACGAACGCAAGCGCCACCGCAAGGCGATCCTCGAGGTGCTGAAGAACCAGGTTCCGTTGCCCGAGGAAGAAGCGGCCGTCCGGACCCGAGCGAAGTGACCGGGGCTCCTCCCGTTATGACCCCGCTCGACCCTCCCCGCACCGTGTCTCCCTCCGGCGGCAGCGACCTCACCGGGGCCGTGCGGGACGCTCTCGGGGAGACGGGGGCGATCGGGGCGACCGCACGCCAGATCGCGAGCCGTCTCGACGACCGCCTCGAGCGCGTCACAGAAGCCCTGGATGCGCTCCGCGACCGCGGCGACGTCCTCCAGATGGGTCGGGGGCTCTTCGTGCTCCGGGACTTCGAGCGTCTTCTCGAGCGCGACGACTTCGTCGACCCGGCGGCGTTCACGGAACGGTTCGCGCGGGAGAACGGCGTCTCCCTCGGACGGTACGCCGGACCGATCACCTTCCGTCCGAACGAGGCGTTGCCCGTCCATCGCTGGTGGCCGTACGTCCAGGGATACTCGGCCGAGTTCGTCCAAGGCGTCCTCGCCACGGCCGAACTTCCCCGGGCGGCCACCGTCCTCGACCCGTTCGCCGGCAGCGGCACGACGCTCGTCGAGGCACGAAGGGCGGGAGCGCGCGCTCTCGGCACCGAACTCCTCGCACCGGCGGTCCTCGCGGCCCGGGTGAAGACCCGGTTCGAGCTCGACCCCCGAGCGCTCGGCCGCGCCGCGGACGCCCTGCTGCGACGGGCCCGAGACCGCCCGCCGGGCGCGCTCCCGTTCCTACGAGAGACACGGCGTCAGTTCCCGCCGTCCGCGCTCCGCGACCTCACGCGGCTTCGGGACGCTCTGCCGCCGGACGGGGAACCGACCTCCGATGCGTTGCGCCTCGCTTTCGGACGGGTCCTGATCCCGTCGAGCCGGCTCCATCGCTCGCCGTGCCTCGGGTACGGAAAACGACCGGAACGCCCGGCGGTCCCGGTGTTCGAGCGGTTCCGGCGGGCGATCGAGGAGATGGCGTCCGACCTGGTCGAGCTCGACCGCGAACGGGCCCGTTGGGGACCCCCGGCCGAGGTCGCGGTCCGTGACGCGCGCACCGGTGGCTGGCCGGCGGGCTCCGTCGACCTCGCGGTGACGAGCCCTCCGTACGTGAACGGGATGGATTACGTGATGAACTACAAGGTCGACCTGGCATGGCTCGGCTACGCTCGTTCCTACGCCGACCTGCGGGCGCTGCGCGGCGCGCAGGTCGCGTGCGACAACCTACCCCGGCGCGAAGCGGCGCCGTACCTCGACACGCGGGCCGTCACCGACCCGTGGCTTCGGGAGATCCTCGCCCGCATCCGCGAGAACCTCGGACGCAAGGGGACCTACCGACGGGACGATATGCACGCGGTCGTCCACCGGTACTTTTCCGACCTCGCCCCCGTCCTCGAGGGGGTCTACCGTGCCCTCGTCCCGGGAGGACGGTTCGTCGTGGTGGTCGGTGACTCGCTGCTCGCCGGCGTGTACGTGCCCGGCGACCTTCTGCTCGCCCGCCTCGGAGCCTCCCGAGGGTTCCGGATCGTCTCGGTCGAGGCGGCGCGCCGCCGGCGCAGCGGGCAGCGTCGCAGCTTCGAGCTACGGGAGTCGATCGTCACCCTCGAGCGTCCGTCGCGCGCGGGCTGACGGGCAGCAGGTTCTTCGCCCGGGCCGGCCATCCTCTCGCGGGATGTTCTGTCCGGTCTGCGGCCGTCCGATGAGCGGACCCAGCTCCGCGTCGACCGTTCCGTTCCCGATGTACGTCTGCGGCCACCACGGCGTGGTCTACGACCGGCGCCGCGATTCCTGGCACGGACTTCCCGAGGTCGGCGAGAAGCTCTGCTGCCCGGTCTGCGGAGGCGCGATGGAGTTCCAGCCGAAAGACCCCCCGCACCGGATCTTCTTCTGCTTCCAGTGCGGCACCACGTTCGACAAGGAGCAGGGCACCTGGTACGGCCTCGCCTACCACCTCCCTCCGTGAGCGGAACGGTCGAGCTTCCGCTCGAAGCAAACCCTTAACGTGCCCCGCGACCGGTTTTTCGACCGCCACGGAGGGGAAATGGCGCCCCCAGGGTCCCAGCCAAAATTCTTGGAGCCGTTGCTCGGAATCGTCTTCGACCTGGACGGAACGCTCGTCCTCTCCCACCACGATTTCGGGAGGATGCGCAAGGAAGTGATCCGTCTCGCCGAGCTCTCCGGGGTTCCCTCGGGACGTCTTTCGGTCCAGGACCCGATCCACAAGACCGTGGAGAGCGCTCGCGAGGAGCTACGGAACGCCGGCGCTCCGGACGGAGTCATCTACCGATTCGAAGCCGAGTACCAGAAGAAGGTCGACGCGATCGAGCTCGAGGCGTTGCCTCGCACGGTCCCTCGACCGGGGGCCCGCGAACTGTTGAAGGCGCTCTCCCAACGCGGGTTCCGCATCGGCCTCCTGACCCGCAGCTCCGAGCTGTTCGCCCGGGAGGCGCTCGTCCGCACCCAGCTCGCTCCCTACTTCGAATACCTGAGAAGCCGAAGCGCCCCGGGTCCGGCGAAGCCGTCGCCCGAAGCGCTGCTCATGCTCCTGAAGGAGATGGGGGTCCCCGTCGACCGCGCCCTCTTCGTCGGCGACCATCTCATCGACGCCGAGTGCGGGACGCGGGCGCACGTCCGCTTCTACGCGGTGATGCCGGACCCGAGCGAGGCCGCACAGTCGACCATGAGCGAGGACCGGTTCCTCGCGGCGGGCGCCTCCGCGATCGCGAGCGACCTCTTCGAGCTCGCGAAGCACCTCGACATCGCCTCGCCCCCGGCGGTCACGCCGTAGGACGCCCTCAGAGGTACGACGCCCAGACGTGGACGACCGCCCGCTCCGCGGTCGCCCACGCCTCGGGGATCTGGTTCCAGCCGTTCCGCTGGTCGCCGACGCAGTAGAGCCCCGGGATCGGCTCGCCGGTCGCTTCCGCGACCGCGCGGCAGTCCTCGTCCGTCACGACGTAGCCGTCCGCGTCGAACCGACAGCCGAGCGACCGGGGGATCGCGTCGTGCATGTCGTACCACCCGAGCGCGCTGAACCCCCGGTCGTAGGTGCGGTGGGTCCCGTCGGCGAAGTGGACCCCGAACGCCTTCTCGCGGAGTCCGTCGAACCCGACCATCTCGCTCGTCACGATCGAGACCCGCCGCTCCTCGAGGGTCGCGGCCAGCGTCGACCGGTCCGGCTCCGGGACGCCGTCGAGGAACGCGTGCCCGTGCGTGAGCAGCTCGACCGACTTCGGGCGGAACGAGAGGACGTCGAGCACCGTCCGTGCGGCGAACGCGTCATGGCCGACCACCGCGACCGAACGGTCGACGAGGTCCCAGCCGTCGCAGAGGATGCAGAAGTCGACGATCGCCTGGTTGGCCCAGGGGAAGATCGGGTCGAGCTTCCCTCCCACGATCGGGATCCGGTCGACGACCCCCATCGCGAGGACCACCACCCGGCCGTGGGTAACGCGGGTCTGTTTGAGCCAGTCGAACGTGACCGTGAAGCCGTCGGGGGCCTTCGAGACCGCGGTCACGTGCGCGGGAGTGAAGTAACCGACCCGCGCCTCCTGAGCTCGCACCGCGGCGATCTGCTGGTCGAGGAGCTTGTGGCCGGAGACCCCGTCGGGGAACCCGGGGATGTTCCGCATGTGCGGCGCGTAGTACGAGCGGGAGTACTTCGGCCCCCGGTCGAGGAGCGCGACCGAGTACTGGAGGAGCGCCCCCTTGAGGGCGGCTTGTAGGCCGGCATGTCCTCCGCCGACGACGACGATATCGTAGCTCTCCGCGAGACGGGGGAACCCCGGCATCGCGGCGCGCAGCCGGTCGGGGGATTTGATGCCTCGCCGAGCCCTACCAGCCGCCGAAGCGTGACGCGCTCTCGCTCGCGACGGTAATCCTTAAGGCCGAACCGTTTTCTCGGGAACTTTCGGGTTGTTCAAGGCCGTGCCGAATCGCCTCGGAGAGGCTCGCCTCCGGGGGACTCTTTTTCTCGAGGACGGAACCCGCTTCGACGGCGAAGGGATGGGCGCGCCGACGCGCAAGGTCGGCGAGGTCGTCTTCACGACCGGGATGGCAGGGTATCCCGAGTCGCTCACGGACCCGTCGTTCCGAGGACAGATCCTCACGTTCACCTACCCGCTCCTCGGCAACTACGGGGTGCCGCGGGCCGGCGGCCGGGACCGATGGGGCCTCCCTCAGCTCGAGAGCGAGGAGGTCCAGGTCCGGGGCGTGGTGGTCCGCGGGACGACCGCGCCGAGCCACTGGTCGAGCCACCGCTCCCTCGAAACCTGGCTCGCCGACGAGGGCGTCCCCGGGGTCCGAGGGGTCGATACGCGCCTCCTCACGGAGCACCTCCGCTCCCAGGGAGTGGTCCGAGGCGTCCTCCACGTCGGGGCGGAGGAGACGGCCCCGAGCGACGACGAACTGGCCCGCGCGATCGCGAACGCGCCCGGCTACGCGGAAGAGAACTACATGGCCGAGGTCGCCCCGAAGGGTCCGAGCGTCCTCGGACACTCGAACGGCGCCCTGGTCGCGGTCCTCGATTGCGGAGTGAAGTCGAGCATCTTCCGAGCGCTCCTCGACCGCGGCGTCGACGTGCTCCGCCTCCCGTACGACGCGACCGTTCCCGCGAAGTGGGAGGGGCGACGCGTTGCCGGTCTGCTCGTCGGAAACGGTCCGGGGGACCCGGTCGAGCTCGCCGCCACGATCGCCGAGCTCCGCCGTCCCTCCACGAGGGCGCTCCCGACCCTCGGCATCTGCCTCGGCCACCAGCTGCTCGCGCTCTCGCGCGGCGCGACGACGTTCAAGCTCAAATACGGCCACCGCGGCCAGAACAAGACGATCGATTTCCCCGACGGCCGCGCGCTCATCATGAGCGAGAACCACGGCTACGCGGTGGACGCCCACTCGCTCCAAGGCACCGGTCTCGAGCCGTGGGCGACGAACCCCGACGACGGCACGCTCGAGGGATTCCGCGACCGGGCCGGTCGCGTGCTTGCGCTCCAGGGCCACCCCGAGGGCCACCCGGGCCCTCAGGAAGCGGGGTTCGTGTTCGACCGGTTCGTCGGGAAGGTGAAGCGGACCGCATGACCCCGACGTTCCCCTCGAAGGTCGTCCTGCTCGGGAGCGGCGCGCTCAAGATCGGAGAGGCCGGCGAGTTCGACTACTCGGGGAGCCAGTGTCTCAAGGCCCTCGAGGAGGACGGCGTGTACGCGGTCGTCGTCAACCCGAACATCGCGACCCTGCAGACCGACCCGCCGAAGTGCGGGCGCGTCTACTTCCAGCCCCTCACGCCCGAGTTCGTCGCGCCGATCCTCGCCGCGGAGCATCCCGAGGGGATCCTCCTCTCGTTCGGCGGCCAGACCGCGCTCAACTGCGGGGTCGCGCTCTCCGACCAGGGGATCCTTCGCCGCACGTCGACCCGGGTGCTCGGCACCCCGCTCGCGGGGATCCGGGCCACCGAGGACCGCGCGAAGTTCGTGCGGACGATGACGAAGGCGCACGTCCCGACGCTGCCGAGCCGCGCGGTCTACTCCTACGAGGAGGCGGCCGAGGCGGCCCAGCTCCTCGGGTTCCCGGTGATGGTCCGGGTCGCGTTCACTCTCGGAGGCAAGGGAGGCGGGGTCGCCCGGACGAAGGAGGAGTTGAAGGAGGTCGTCGCGCGCGGGCTCCGGGCGAGCCCGGTCGGCCAGGTCCTCCTTGAGCGGTACGTCGGGGAGTTCAAGCAGCTCGAGTACGAGGTCGTCCGCGACGCGAAGGGGAACGCGCTCACCGTCTGCAACATGGAGAACGTCCTCAGCATGCGGGTCCACACCGGGGACAACATCGTGATCGCTCCGAGCCAGACGCTCACCGACTTCGAGTACCAGATGCTCCGCCAGGCGGCGTTGCGCGCCGCCGAGGCGTGCGGGATCGTCGGAGAGTGCAACATCCAGTTCTGCCTCGACCCGACGAGCGAGGAGTACTACGCGATCGAGGTGAACGCGCGCCTCTCGCGTTCGAGCGCGCTCGCGAGCAAGGCGACCGG
>Ga0187782_10000613_pt1 | contig 24593 bp, 25 predicted proteins | sample 0715_SJ02_MP15_2_FD_132454 | JGI IMG/M metagenome (GOLD analysis project Ga0187782, IMG submission 132454) | Tropical peat soil microbial communities from peatlands in Department of Meta, Colombia - 0715_SJ02_MP15_20_MG | ecosystem: Environmental > Terrestrial > Soil > Wetlands > Peat | place... | reverse complement strand
TGACAATTCGAGAATCTTAAGGTAAGCATTGTTTAGTTCTCTATACCGTGCTTTTACCTGAGCAAGCGTGGCGTCCGGAGCAAGTCCTAAAGTCGCGTAAGAGGTTTCATTGTTGTCGGCGTCACTCATCATTACTTAACCTTCCAATAGCCAGTCCCCGCTATTCAAAAACAAACTGACCTTCGACCTCATCGAATCCGACGACCCGACTCAAGTCCCCGCCAAGCAAATATCGAGACTGCTTGATAAACTATGATTCTAAACATCTTCTTTCGGGGACTCGATTCGTGCACAAGGTCGCGACGGCCGACTGGAGACAGCTTCGGACCAAGCTAAAGTGCCGCCTGAACCAAATATGCGCCGTGTGAGCAAGGTATCAAGACGCATCAAGTGTCTGTCCTCTCATCGAATCTAATACAAAATCAAGCAGTTACAGCATAAAATACTGCGACCGAATACCTAGCCGATCAGCGGATACTCCTTCAACTCTAGATAGGCACCTCGAGAAGTTAGTCTCAAAGATCCAAGCTCGTAGGGCCTAAACTACTGGTTCACTTGTCTTCTTGTTCTCCTTCTTTTCTTTTTCTAAACACCTCGTACTTCGTCGATTTCAAGTTGTCGAGAGAGAACCACAGTATGACGAACGCCACGACAAAGCTAATGGCTCCAACAACATAAAGCGGAGTAACGACGTTGCTGAACGCCTGATTAGCTGTCAACGGGTTTGTGAGGTTGTTCCCTGCATTAATCAGGAAACCGATGCCCACTAGCAATAAGCCGAACAAAGCAAAGAAGAGCATCGCTGCCGTACTACCCTTCATGGAATCCCCTCCTGCAACCAGTCATTTTTAACGAGAGCGGATGCCTACGGCCCCTCCTCCACCGTAACGGTTCCTCGCATCCAATAGTGATAGGTACAGTCGTACGAGTAGGTGCCTGGTAGGGTGAACGTGTAAGTGAAGGTGGCTCCAGGATTCATGTTCCCAGAGTTGAACTTTGCCGCGCCGCTCGGAACCGATACGGCGGTTACCGTGTGGGGTGCCGCGTCGTTGTTTGTCCATGTCACGGTGTTGTTGACGCCAATGACGAGTGTGATGTTAGCTGGAAGGTAGTTGAGTGACACGTTGGTGCCGGTTCCGTTGGGAATACTCACCGTTACCGTCTCCAACTGGGCCGATGAAGTTGCTGTTCCCGTGCTGGTCGTGGATGTTGTGCCGGAGAGAGTCGGCGTCAAGGACGACGTTGTCTTGCCCGCACCAGCGCCAATAACGAAGTAGGTTATGCCAGCGGCGAGGATGATTATCACCACCGCCGAAATGGCTATCGTGGTTTTCATGTTGACGGACTGGGCTGAGTCGGCGCGACCAGGGTCCTGCGCCCCATTACGAAAGCCACAATCCCGACTAAGATAAGAATCACCTGCACGCCAAGGAGTGTTACGAATGCCGTATCTCCGAGAAGATATTTCGAAAAGGCTGCAGCGGTCGTGACATTTGAGGAGAATGTCAGCGTGCCGAAGAAGATATCGCCGCTCATTGCTGCAAGCTGAACGAGACCCAGAAGGATTGAGACAATGACCGCTATTCTCGGCTTTATCCACAATCCTGCTATCAGCACCAAGTCAACTATGGTAAACGCTCCGAGTCCGTACGCATGTGTCGGGGCAGTTGACCAGAGGTACGAATCCGTCGCGAGGATGTAGCCTCCGACAGCAGCAGAGACCAGCAAGACCAAAGCCAGAAGTAAATTTATTGGCTTCATCTTCAGGTGGCCTCGCCCTCTGTCCCTAACCTATAAGGTTTGACCATATTCGGTTAGATTACTCAGAGCTGTTGTGAGATTACACGACGCGGGGGGATCCGAGAGATCCTACTGCTTCGCAGGCACTCTTACACGTATCATGGAGCTTGCGAGCGGTCAGTCGAGCTTTTCCAACTTATCTAAGGTCTCTCCAGATAATTACCACTGCAATAAGCAGAACGAGGTTAATGATTGAATTGGAAACTATGCTAGACATTGAAGCGCTAAAGAAACTATAGGCCAAGCCTACGACGGCAACAGCACCTCCGAGAATCCCTCCGTTCCTAAGGCCCCTCCCAATCCAAAACCCGGCAAAGATTTCGAGAAGTGCTAAAGGGTTGATGATCGCCACGGACCCCGTCACGAAGAAAGGAGCGATGGCGATTTCGGCCGCCCCGACGAGATAGAACTGGAATGAGGCTACCGTCGCTGCAGAGACCTGTCGACTTGCCGTGACCAACTGAGCGTCAGCGCAGCCACATCCTAGTAATATCCTTTGCATGCGAAGTCTGCGAGTTCGGAAGGCAGGCATGTGGACAACATGGAACGAGACATAAGGGGAAGTGTAGCGTTCACACTCCTCTGGGAAACTCCCGAATCTTGCGAAGGACGGTGGTCGTCACGATGCGAGGGCGTCGAAGCCATGCATGCTTATCTAATCCTCAGTCTTCAAGCTGGATGTGGCCAGCTCGGGCATCATGATGCTTGTGACCGCAATCCTGAGCACGATCCTAGCTTTTGCCGGTTGGTTCGTGTGGGGGATATACTCCGGAGTGATCATCACACCTACGCAGCTAACATCAGAGGCAGCCGGCTACTCGTATGTTGGCCTCGGAATGGGGCTGACCTTTTCAGCCGCTGCAATAGCACTCTGGGCCATCGCAATAAATAGCGAGCCAGACTGACTTCCTTTCGGTGAGGTGCGGAAAGTAAACGATGTGGAGATGAGAGATGCAATTTACGGAAGCGGATCTCCGATTCAATTATCCGTTTGAAATCAAGTTGAGATGTTCAAACGGGAAGTCCTGTCGCCATCTCTAGTGCGCGAGGCTAGGTCCTAGGCCCGAGAATCAGCAGAAAGAATGCCGACACAAGGGACGATCCCGAGATGGCTAGGAATATGACCAGGGATTGGTTGAAGTTATCATGCCATACGAGAACCAACAAGGAGGAGGCCGTGAAGGCCAGGAGGAACAAGAGGACTAGAAAGATGACTGCTATGTGCCTTTTTGCCAACGCCCCCTGTTGGTTTTCCCGGAAGATAACCGTGTCCCTGCGTACAGCAACACGGATAAGGTGCCCCAGGATCCGACCGCTTTTTACGTTCTCGTCCTGAGATAAGCGCCGACGCAGAATCCTAGATAAACGAAGAATGCGATTAGTCCGAAGAAGATGAAGAATATCTCAAGCGAGTTCTGGTTCGTGTATCCGGAGAGGAAGGCAAGAGCGAACAAAGCGATTGATATTGCAGACCAACCAGGATAGCTAGTAACGTAGTTGCTTCCCGACAACTTTTCCTACGCGACCCATTGTCGGTTCTTAAGTCTTGCCCAAACTGGATCTCGTTCCTGCAGCTGGTTCACGTCCGCCGACCAGACATGCAACTCCGACCATCCAAGAGGTTGACCTCTAGATTATCCCCCCCTTGCAGATTTTTTTGCTGTTCCGGCAAAAGGATAATTCCCCCCGGAAGGTCTTTAGGCGGAGACTTGCGCATACGAAATGAATGCAAGTCCGCGCCCTGTTTTGTGACTACGATGGCACCCTCGCGCCACTCGGGATCCCGAGGTCCCGCTCACGAGTTCCGCCGTTCCTCTCGGAGGTCCTTTACAGGATTCACGAGAGAATTCCGGTGGCAATAGTTACGGCGAAGGACTACGATTTCGTCCGGAGCAGAACCCCGTTTGCTGACGCCTGGTCATGCGTTTACGGGGTCGAAACTGTATTGAGGAGCGGTACGAGAAGGATCACGCGTCACGATGGGGACCTCTCAAGGGCCGTCACGATTGTGAAAAACATTCATCCCAGACCCCGAATCGAGTATAAGAAGACGTCAACGGGCGAGTTGTGCGGATATTGTGCGGAGTGGAGTCCAAGCGACGCGCCCGGTCCCTTGGAGATGGACGACATTATTTTCAAAATACGGAGGCTAGGGTTCCAAGTCCTGCAGGGTCACTTATATCCCATGTTCGATGTGACATCAGGGAACGGCGATAAAGGCTTGGCAGTGAGAACTTTACAGGCGATGATGGGTACCAGAGGAGGTCTAATGTTTGTGGGAGATTCGACCGCAGACAATCCGGCCTTCGAGGTTGCTGGCCTCGCCATCGGGGTGGTCAACGGGGGAAGGCGATCCAGATTAGAGTGCGACTACCTCGTGACCAGGAAACATTTAGCACAATTCTTCTCGGCCCTCTTGGAGAACAACCTCGAATTCTCAGAAGAAGTGCCCTGGATTCTCAGGAGGAAGTGACAGCCTGAGTGCTAAGGATCGGCGTCATAATGTACGAAACCAGCCGTTCGAAAGGCCAGGAACTTGTGGCGCAGAGGATGGTGAGAGAGTTCAATCACCTCGGCCATTCGGCCTATCTCATCACGAGCGCCTATAACGACTGGGAGCCCGTCGTTTCTGAAGGGGAGATTGAGGCAAGAGGTGGGTATCTGCATACCTTCGACGCGAACCTCGGCATACCCATCATACGAGTAGGGAGTGAAACAGCAAGTTGGCCACCTCGGAGGATATTATTCAGAAATTTCGTTGGGGTACTGACCCAAATTGTCTCGGACCTTAAGCTGAACGTCTTGATAACTCATTCGACCCTCTGGAACGGACCGGAGGATACAGTCAAGTTCGTAGTCTGGAACAGGCACTTGGCGGGGGAAGGCGGGCAGAATCCGCCTATCCTGTTCTGTCACATGAGCCACTTCCAAGAGGCCAGCGATGAGAGGTACACAGTCGAAGAACGCACGTTCAGGGAGGTCTGGAACAGGATAAGCCTAGAAGAGATCATGCGTCTTGCGGATTTCGTAATCGTCACGACCCCCCTGGAGAAAGAGCAGATGAAGGCATTAGGGGCGGACGACAACAAGTTCGTCCTGTTACCGGGAGGCATCGATGACGAAATCTTTGAAACGGTAAAGGGGAACGGAGTCATCAAACAGAGCCTTGGTCTTCGGACGTCTGTCAAGCTTATCACATTTCTCGGAACAGTCGAGGAGAGAAAGAACGCCCTTTCCGTCATCGAGGTCGCGAAGGCGTTTGCCCAAGAAGGCGGTGTTCACTTCGTGATCGCCGGCAAGTTAGACGGACCTTACGCCGAGAAGGTCAAGGCGGCAGCTAAGGGTATGGATAATTTGACCCTTCTTGGTGAGATAACGGACGAACAGAAGGCGCAGCTCATAGATGAGACGTTCGTGAATATCACCATGAGCAGGAGCGAGGCACTTGGAATTGCGCAACTCGAATTCATGTACAGGGGAGTCCCGGTCATCACTTCGGGGGTAGGGGGTCAGTCTTGGGTAGTCCGAAACGGCTTCAACGGAATTGTCCTTAGAGGCCCGGACGATGTCGAAGGCGCATCCGAGGCTATCCGGTCGCTACAAAAGAATTCGAAGACGAGAAGTATGCTCTCGAAAGGAGCCATCAAGAGTTCATCGCAAGCAACTCTTTCCAATCTAATTGCCGGGCTGTCAAAGGAACTCATGGTGAAGCTCTCCAAGGAACCTGGAATCGCCCCTCTCCAAGAGGCGAAGGAGAGGCTCATAGAGGCAAGGGTTCAGGGAGGAAAGAAGCTTGCGGTGACCACCAAGAGGCTCATAATGTCTTCAGCAAACGGAGGAAAGCGCATCATTTCAATACCTTACACCGAAATAGCAGGAATAGACAGGTTGGCAAAGCGCCCGTGGGGGGTTCTTGCCATCGGATTAGCCCTCTCCATCGTTGGTTTCGCTGCTGAGTTCCTGGCCCCGGCCCAGCTAGGAGCGCTGCTAGAAGCGGCCAGGATTCTCCCTGCCTTGGGTGCGACGGGCGTGTTGGCCTCGGCTTTGCGAATCATCCTACCATCGATTCCTTTGATTGCGGCCGGCGCGGTCTACCTCACCCGCGTCAGAGTGGGCTACATCATTCAGTACGGCAAATCACAAAAGGTATACCTCGGAAGAGAGTTCGGAAGGGCGCTAAGGGTGGCGGACTCGATTGCTGAAAAGAGTCTCATCAGCAAGCCGGCGGAAGAAGCTGAGGCAACCTAATTAGAGCTGGGACCTGGCTATCAGGTTGGTTGTTGCGCATATGAAGTCGGAGGACGTTCATTCTCGGTTTCGTTCACTAGCAGTTGATGTTCCCCGAGGTCGTCCTTCTTCTTGAGCATGACGTATTCTGCATGCGACCAGCCAAGCGGACAAGCCCAGGCCACATACCCGGGGGTCGATAACGAGGTGCTTTCGGCCCTCTTGATGCCGTTTGTCACCCTCTCGTTGTACTCCATCTCGTTTTCCCTCCATTCTAGGTAACCTTTCATTGGCGCCACTTTCTCCGGTATCTCCATCTCCGGTGTTGATGCGGCGCGGATGAATCGCAGGCACCGCTCCATGTAGTCTACGTCCCCCAGCTTCTGATAGGCCCTTGCCATCTGGAGAGTAAAGAGGGGCCATGACGCATTAGTCCCCCCCGTATACCAGTGCCAATCCTTTACCACTTCGAAGTCGCGGAAACGGTTCAAGCCCCCGATCTGGGCGTTCCAGAGCGTCTCCATTAGATGTCTTAGAGTCCTTTTCAGTATCTCGTTGTCCTGGCAAAGCCCAAAGTAAAACGGGGCTAGCTGGGCAACGTCCGGTGCCTCCACCCTAGTCCCATCAGCCCTCAGGTTCTTCAGGAAGAGGCCGCTTTTTTGGTCGAAAAGTCGCTCGAGGATGCTCCCCCAGATTCTCCTCGCCTGACCAGACCACTCTCGGCCAAGCTCACGATGCCCGAGTTCTGCAGCCATTATCGCTGCATCGAGCAGTCCCTTTACTGAGGCTGAATTTGCCCAGATTTCGAATCCCTCTTCGAGGCTCCGATTCTCATGGACCGAGCAGTTGGTTTGAACCAGCCCCGTACCAACGTCTATACCAGCTATCACAAAGTTTGCTCCCTCTCCTACCAGCTTCCACATACTTTCCAGGAAACGTCGATCTCCCGAGGATCTGTACGTGTCATAAACGCCTTGTATTACAAGTGGGGTGACATCAGCTTCTCTCTTTCGCGTGACGTATGGCATTCCTTTGTTGTACCTCTGATAGATCTCTCCATTTGGCCTTCTGACTCCGTTTATGTAGCGGTAGAATCTTATCGATCGCTCATGGAACCCATGCATGTTCAGGGCAATTGTCATGATAGACGCATCCCTGGGATAGACAAAGGGGTAGGCATCGTCTCTTCGGGTAGCAAGAATCCCTCCATCCTCCTCTTGTAATCCGCAGATTATTTCGATGCTCTTCTTGGTAAATCCGTCCTCGGTATACAAGAAGTCGAATACCTTCGGCAGACCGTAATTAAATGTCGTTTTTGAACAAAGCCTACTTGCCATACACGTCGTGACCCACGACACTTGAGGCCCGAATTCGCGGCGTTGAGTTACTCGATCAACCTTTTGAGCAACACAGAGGCACACAGTATGAAAGCAACCGTAAAGGCCAGGAGCACTAGTATGTCGGCGGGGAGGGTAGAATAGTCTCCGGTGAGCAACATGGCCCTCATCCCATCGACAACATAGCTAAGTGGGTTGTACAAGGAGACGGTCTGCAACCAAGCTGGCATGAGGGATATGGGATAGATCGCGTTGCTGGCAAAGAAGAGGGGCATCGTTATCACCTGGCCGATTCCCATCATCCTGTCTCTTGTCTTCAGGAATGACGCCAGGGTCATCGAGAGGCTGGCGAAGCACATGGCGAAGAGCACAGACACGAACAGGACCCCTGCGATATCTAGGGGGTCGAAGCGCAGATTCACGCCTATGATTAGAGCTAGGGCGAATATCATGATTCCCTGGAATATCCCCCTGACCCCTGCTGCCAGCGCCTTCCCGACGACGACGGAGATTCTTGGAGAGGGGGTCGAAAGGAGTTTGGTGAGCAGGCCCACATCCCGCTCCCACACGATCGTGATTCCATAGAATATCGCTATGAAGAGAACCGATTGCGCTAGTACGCCAGGCGCAATGTACTGGATGTAACTGTAACCTCCGGGAGCTAGGCCCCTGATAGCGTTGAAGACCTCCCCGAAGACTAGAAGCCAAAGGGCAGGCTGGACGGTCCTCATCCAAAGCTCTGTCGAGTCGTGGCGCAACTTCCTGGCCTCCATTTCCGCTATGGTGAATGCGCTGGAGATTGACCGCTGAAGGCTGCTCATCTTCCGTGCCTCGTCGCACTCCTCCGCGCGGAGCGCGCATCCTTGTAGTTGTCCGTCTGCTGAAGTGAACCCTCGGCATATTTCATGAACACGTCGTCGAGGGTCGGCCGGCTCAGGGAGACTGATTCGACAACGGCCCCCTGCGCCTCGATGTAGTCAGTTATCCGCGGGATGGCTTTTTCGCCATCAAGGGTCAGGATTTTCATGGTCCCCTGGCTGGAACTCGAGACTGAGCCGAGCTCGGAGGGGATTGTATCCGGGAGCTGCCCCGACGCGGTCACCGTCAGCACGTCTCCGCCAACCGAGCGCTTGAGTTCCTTGGGGGCCCCTGAAGTGGCTATCTTTCCCATGCTCATTATGGCGAGCCTGTCGCAGAGCTCATCGGCCTCCGCCATGTCGTGGGTTGTAAGCAGAATCGTAGTCCCGAAGTTGCGGTTCAGCTGCCTAACGTGATCTATGACCTGCAGCCGGGAGTATGGGTCGAGCCCTATGCTTGGCTCGTCGAGGAAGAGCAGCTTGGGACGGTTGACCAGGGCCTGTGCAATTTCGAGACGCCTCATCATCCCCCCGGAATAGTGCTTAACGAGATCGTTGGCCCTGTCAGCGAGTCCGAAGAGCTCCAATGCTTCGTGTATCCGCCTGTCTCGCTGCTCGCGGTCCACGTAGAAGAGTTTCGCAAAGATCAGGAGGTTCTCGTAACCGGTGAGATCACCGTCGACGGAGATGGCCTGAGGGACGAAACCAAGCATCCGCCTAACCGTCTCGGGGGAGGCGAGGGCGTCGACACCGAATACCCGAATGGCGCCCGCAGTGGGCCTCGAGATTGTGGTAATCATCTTGATGGTCGTCGTCTTGCCCGCACCGTTGGGGCCGAGGAGACCGAATATCTCCCCCTCCCTAACCTCGAAGCTCACGTTGTCGACTGCTTTCGTTCCGCCAGCGTAGACCTTTGTCAGGCCCGAAACTTGGACTGCGACCGACCCCCTTTCCTCTTCGGCCTCCCTTGGGGTGTCGAGCTGCTGGGGGACGGTCAACTCCTCTTCCCCCGGGCGTCTTCGCCTGGCATTGGCAGATCGCCCCCGGTCACCAGAGCCTTCTCGAGAATCCCGCTGAGGGCCCGCTTCTCCTTAGGACTCAATGGTTCGAAAAGCGCAGACATCGAGACAAGCTGTTCTCCCCTCCAAGATTCGAGCTTACTGGCGCCCCGTTTCGCCAGAGTAACGGTGACAACCCTTTCGTCCTTCTCTCCCCTCTCCCTCCTAACGAGTCCTCCCCTCTCCAGCCTCTTTACAGCAATGGAGGCTGAGCCAGGTGTGCACCCAATGGCAGATGCGATGTCCTTGATCTTCATCTCACCTCGTTCGCTGAGGGTCCTCAGTATCCAGTACTGCTCTCGCGTTATCGCACCTCTCTTCACCGGGGAAGCGGACCTCCACCTCTGCCAAAGGACCAGCAGTAGGTCACCGATGTGCTCCGATGACACAAAAGTATCGCCCTGACGGGGTTAATTAGACTATCTATTCGTTTGATTATCAAATATTTCGTGTATCAAGCCATGGCAGGTGCCGTTCGGTCGACTTCCTTCCAAGGCGAGGACTCTACAGAAGCGGGACTAGTAGCACCGCCACAATCCCGGTCAGAAAGACGCCGTCAAACGTTCCGGCTCCCCCGATGCTCGCCATGGGGGCACCCAGTTTACCTATGCCCCTCAGGTTTGTCAGGTCTGCGCCTATCAGTGCGCCGAGCGTCCCTGACACGTATGCAACCACCGCGGGGGAGCCGGGTACGAGCAGGTAGGATACCACAGCGGCGATGACAGGCGGGAGGATCGCGGGTGTCACAATTCCCACACCCTTGACCTTCCGTGCCATCAGGTGCACCATGACCGCTACGACGATCGTACCTATGATTGCGGCCAGAATAAGATTGGTGTGGCTGAGGAGCACGTAAGCCGACACGAGGATGGGAATGACCGCCCCTCCAACGTTCACTGCAATTACGGTAATCGACTGCTTGTACACGACGCTTGGGACTCGGTAATACAACCCGAACACTCTGACCTCTTGCACGGCCACCAGCGGCTCAGAGCTCTTCACCTCTCCCACAGGGACGTTGATCATGCTCCCCAGGAGCGTGCCCCACAGGATGAGCAGGTACTCAACCGAGTTGAATCCGAGACGTTCGAAGGCGATGTCTCCCAGGCTGAGAAGGAGAATAACGATGATTGCGCCCGCCAGCAGTGCAAGGGCTGTATGCAGGACGCTATGGTGGTAGCGATGGACGACAACGCGCTGGCTCAAATCAACACGTCCGCCCTAGGGAAAAATGGTGGTCCTATTAGCCGTTGGAGACAGGTGGTGGGTAAGCTGGGCTCCATCCGGAAGGCACGACGACTACTCTTTGCGTTCTTCCCCTTCATGTTATATACGGCTAGGAGTTATCAACTACCACTCAGGGTCTGGGTGAGTTTCGAGGATGTCCGAGGTCGAGCTCAAGGTCGCTGAAGCGCCGCGCACGGATGCCGGGAGTCCGATCGCCAGAGTGTATGATGCCGTGATGAGGAGAAACAGGTGGGTGGCGGGGGACATACTGGAAATCTCCGGGACGAAGAAGGCCTACGCGAAGGCCTGGCCTACGGTCGACGGAGATGCAGACGTGATAAGAATCAACGGGGACCTGAGGAGAGCCGCTGGAGCTGGCATCGACGACACGGTAACGGTGAGGAAGGTGGTGCTCAAGGAGGCCACCTACATCGAGCTCGCCCCCACCGCAGAGCTCCCGTTCTCGGGGTTCGAAGATTACCTGATAGACAGGCTGCAGGGTGTCCCCTTCGTTAGAGGGGACGTGGTCTCCCTGAACCTGATGGGAAACCGCATGGACTTCGTGATAACTAAGACGAGGCCAGAGGATGCGGACGTCCTGGTCCTTGGAGAGGAAACAGAAGTTGAGCTGAGCGACAAGGTCGTAGTGCCGCCGAAAGAGAGGGCACAGAAGGTCTCCTACGAGGACATAGGGGGACTCTCGAGAGAAATACAGAGGATCAGGGAGATAGTAGAGCTTCCAATGAAGAGGCCAGAACTCTTCGAGCGGCTCGGCGTCGAGAGCTCCCGGGGCGTTTTGCTAACGGGCCCGCCGGGGACAGGTAAGACGCTTCTGGCTAGAGCCGTTGCTTCTGAGACAAATGCGCACTTCATTCCGGTGAACGGGCCCGAAGTCATGTCTGGCGTCTACGGTGGTTCAGAGACTAACGTGCGTAAGATATTCGAAGAAGCAGAGCAAAACGCGCCGAGCATAATCTTCATCGACGAAATAGACAGCATCGCCCCCAAGAGGACGGAAGTGCAGGGCGAAGTCGAAAAAAGGGTGGTTGCTGAATTGCTGGCTCGCATGGACGGGCTGAAGAGCAGAGGAAAGGTCATCGTCCTTGCCGCGACAAACATCCCTGACGTGCTGGACCCGGCTCTGCGGAGGCCTGGAAGGTTCGACAAGGAGATAGAGATAGGTATACCAGACGCGAAGGGCAGGCTGGAGATACTACAGATCCACACACGAGGGATGCCCCTCGCCAAGGATGTCGAACTGAAAAGGATCGCAGACTCCACGCATGGTTTCGTCGGGGCCGACCTGGAGGCGCTCGCTAAGGAAGCAGCAATGAGCTCACTGAGGAAGGTGCTTCCTACGATAGACATCAACAAGAAGCTACCTGTGGAGAAGCTGAAACAGATTAACGTCACAATGGACGATTTCCAATCAGCGATGACCGAAGTCGGACCTTCGGCGATGAGGGAAGTGATGGTAGAGAAACCTAACGTTCGGTGGACCGATATCGGAGGATTGGAGGACGTAAAGCGGGAGCTCAAGGAGGCCATAGAATGGCCTCTAAAGTACGGGAAGACCATGGAGAGGGCGGGGCTCGAAGGCACGAAGGGCATTCTCCTTTCGGGGCCGCCCGGGACGGGCAAGACACTCTTGGCAAAGGCGGTGGCCACCGAGAGCGAAGCCAACTTCATTTCCATCAAGGGTCCGGAACTCTTCTCGAAATGGGTCGGCGAAACGGAGAAGGGAATAAGGGAGGTGTTCAGGAAAGCGCGTCAGGCTGCCCCTACAGTCCTTTTTTTCGACGAGGTAGACAGCTTGGCGCCTGTCCGTGGGTCGGACATGGGGACCCACGTCACCGAACAGGCTGTGAGCCAGCTCCTAACCGAGCTAGACGGCCTGGAGGAGCTCAGGAACGTCATTATCCTCGCGGCGACGAACAGAGCCGAGCTCATCGACCCAGCGCTGCTGCGTCCAGGGCGTTTTGACTCCATCATAACAGTGCCCATGCCTGACCTCGAAGCAAGGAAGCAGATAGCGGCCATCCACCTAAGGGGGAAGCCAACCGCTGTCGAGCCGAACTTTATCGCGGAAAAAACCGAAGGGTTCTCTGGCGCCGACATAGCGGGTCTCATAGAAAAGGCGACCAAGAGGGCGACAAGGCGCTATCTCGAAGCCCACCCGAACGAGGACAAGCCCGAGGAACTGTCCATCACAAGGGAGGACTTTGAGACTGAGCTCGAGAGTCTCAAGAAGCAGCCCAGCATGCCGAAGCTCCCCAAGGAAAGTACCTACCTTGGGTGAATGTCGCCAGCCGGAGAAGCGAATCAGCACTACTCTTTGAGGTCCGGGCTCTCTGCCGGGACCCCTTGGTCGCCCAGGTTCGAGGGGCGGTTCGCAAAACGCTTATTGCACACATTCAGACCCTATTGAACTCCCTCACTTGGCAGGCAACCCAGACGGTTCCATTCAGGTCAAGCGGGCGCGTTATCTTTTCGCTGGTGCAATCGCTGGAATAATCCTGTACGTCATTCTGGATGCAGTAGCCCAGTCCCTCCCCCCACACTACAGTCCGATTAGTCAGGCAGAGAGCGACCTCGCCGTCGGGCCATATGGATACATCATGACCTTGAACTTCATCAACAGAGGCATCCTGTCACTTTGTTTCCTATTTGGAATCGTCCTGACTGTTTACAACACGGAAAAGGCGAACCTAAGGCTCAGGAGGGGTGCCTATGCCTTCGCCGTATGGTCCGTTGGCGCTCTGCTACTAGCGGCGTTTCCCACCGACGTCCCTGCCGCCCCCATCTCGTGGCACGGAGCAGTCCATCTGCTGGTGGCCATTGTGGCCTTCCTCGGCGGCGCGTTCGGAGCCCTCTACATCTCTTTGGGAATGATTGGGAGCAGCTCAGTCTCAAGGGCAAGGGGGGTCGCCCTCCCGCTCGCGGTCCTGTCCGTCATTCTTTGCGTGATGGAACTTCTCGGCCCTCCTGCAGCACCCGGCTTCTTCTCCAATTATGGTGGGTTGGTGGAGCGCGTGTTCCTCGCCTCAGTGCTGCTCTGGATAGGCGCTGTATCAGCAAGGGCGCTGACTAGCTTTCCGCCCAAGGGCATGTCCGAGCAGCCTCACTCCACGGAGCCTTAGATCACATAACTTGGTGGCAGCGACGAAGCTGCCGCGAGTCAGCTGAACCACAAAGCGCGGGCAACGTTTTTCCAACCCCGTCACCCGTCGGACTCTTCACTTTGAGAGGCCTTTTCATGTACGTGGTCCAGAAGCACTTGGCGACTGCTCTCCACTACGATTTCCGCCTTGAAATAGGCGGAGTCATGCCCTCCTGGTCGATTCCGAAGGGTCCCTCTCTCGACCCGACCGTGAAGAGGCTCGCCATGCCGACTGGGCCCCATGACTTGGAGTATCGGAAGTTCGAGGGCGTAATCGAGAAGGGAAACTACGGCGCCGGTGCAGTCATGATTTGGGACGAAGGAACCTACACCCCTGAAGTAGAGGCTCGCAAAGGGATCCGGGAGCTGGTGAAGGGTAGAGAGGAGGCTGAGGAGACGGTCGAAGAGGGCCTGCGCGACGGGAATCTGAAGTTCACCCTTTACGGCAAGAAGCTGCAGGGTTCCTTCGCCCTCGTCCGAACGAGGGGCCTCGGCGGGGCGAGGGAAGCATGGCTCCTCATCAAACACAGGGACGAGTACTGTGTTTCCGGATTCGACGCAAAAGATTACGACCTCTCCGCCATCTCGAACCGCTCCTTGGAGCAGATTGCAAGAGGATCGTAGGACCGCTCCCTTCTGAAGGAACCCGTCCAAGCCGCGGCGGGAGAATCTTTTAAGGCGGTCCCCTCTCATCAATGGCGTTCTGTCATGGCAAGGTTCGTCTTGGTATCAGACACTACCTTAGCCCGGAACTACAGGAGCGTCCCACTCCTCGACTTCCTGGCCAGCGCTCCGACAAGCATTCTCCCTGAAAGGATTTACAACTTCTTGAAGGGCCCCCCTCCCCCTTCTCACGACGGCAGAGCCGTCATCGCCCCCTACGCCACAAGGAAGCTCGAGGCGTCCGTCCTAAAGTTCCACAAGAGAGAGGATGTGGTGGTCGCCCATGAGGACCACGTGGCAGATTTCGTGGACGATGACACTGAGATAATCGGGGTATCCACCATGGACCCTCTGGGTCTCGGCCCGCTAACAATGTCCTATGCAGTCTTCTTCGATTCCCCTGGTCCTGCCTACGTGTACAGGGAATTTGTGTCCCTTTTGGCTCGGATCAACCGCGCGAGGGCTGGGAAGAAAGCAAAGCTCGTTGTGGGCGGCCCAGGCGTCTGGGAGCTCACAGTCCGACCCGAGGAGCTGGAGAAGAACCACATCGACTACGCCTATCAGGGAGAAGCGGACGACATCATCGGTGACCTCTTCAGGTACATCGTTGAGGACGGGGGGGAGAACACGGAATTCTTCCGAGGGTTCCAGACCTTCGACGAGTCCTTCCACAAGGAATGGAAATCCAACTCGAAATTCATCAGTCGCTATCAGTTCTCAAAACAGTTCCCCAGGCTCGAGGACATCCCCGACATAGTCGGCCCCTCCGTAAAGGGGATGGTTGAGGTGATGCGGGGGTGCGGGATCGGCTGCGACTTCTGCGAGGTCACCCTTAGGCCCCTTCGCTACTATCCACCTGAGAAGGTGAGGAGGGAGCTCGAGGTTAACGTCAGAGCGGGGATGGATACCGGATGGCTTCATAGCGACGAGATCTTCGCCTATGAGCACGGCCGGAACTTCGTGCCGAATGAGGAGGCAATAGAAGGACTCTTCTCGGCAGTCATGGCGACCCAAGGCATCCATCGGTCGAACCCGACTCACGGTAGGATTTCGATACCTGCCGCATACCCGGATTTCATTCGAAGACTTTCACGCGTAATAAAAGCCGGCCCTAACAACTGGATAGGCCTCCAGATAGGGGTCGAGACGGGGAGCGACAAGCTAGCATCCGAGCACATGCCGAACAAGACGCTCCCGCTAAAGGTGGGGCCCGACGGGAGCTGGGCGGACATAGTCTGGAGGGGGACCTATGTTCTGAACACTTACTACTGGCGCCCGGCTTTTACAGTCCAGGTGGGGCAGGCCGGGGAGACGCCTGAGGACAACTGGGAGACTGTGGCACTCATTAACCGGTTGAGCAACTCGACCACGGAAAACGGCAGGCCCTTCGAATTCACGATAATACCCATGCAGAACGTCCCCCTGGGACTGCTGAAGAGCACGGACTTCTCTTCGGTGAGGCTGAACCCGTCTCAGCTGGCCGTCTATTACGCATCATACAAGCACCTGGTGAAGATAGCCACCAGGGACGCCACAAGCGCATCTTCGGAGCAGAATCCTGTCACGAAGTATGTCACCGGTGGCATGATGGCTCTAGGGGCTTGGGGAATGTTCCGGGTGGTGCGGAACAGGTGCAGAAGGGGAGGGCTTGACGTGGATAATGTGGACAATTACGGCTTGGACAGGAGTCCGATGCAAGCCCCCATGATCCACGCGTAGGGACTGCCTTCTGTCCTGATTCTCAACTGACAACATCTAAGTATGGACAATGAGGCGAGCGCATCTGTTTGTTAATCGTAGAGTTCGTCCTGCTAATGTTCCTCATCTCCATTTTCGCAGGCGTATTCGGTTCGATAGTGGGACTTGGCGGCGGGATTGTCATAATCCCCGCCCTTACCATCCTGATGGGAGTCGACATCCATTTCGCCATCGGGGCCAGCATAGTCGCCATCATCGGCACTTCCAGTGGCGCTGCCTCGACCTATGTAAGGGACAAAGTAACCAACCTTAGGATCGGAATGTTCCTTGAGCTCGCGAGCGCAAGCGGGGCCATCACCGGCGCTGCGATAGCCGCCTATACGAACTCAGCCGCTCTCGAAACTATTTTCGGGAGCATCCTTCTTGTCTCTTTGGTGCCGATGGTGATGAAGATTGGCGAGGAAATCCCCAAGTCTCCCGAGCTCAAGGGAATGTCGAAGCGGCTCGGGCTCACGGGCTCCTACACCGAGTCAGACGGCGGGGTCGTCAAGTACAACTCCACACGTCCCGTCGAGGGACTGGCGGGGACTGCAGTCGCCGGGGTCCTGTCCGGTTTGCTGGGAATAGGGGGTGGCGCCTTCAAGGTCCTGTCCATGGACTTGGCCATGAAGCTCCCCATGAAGGTCTCCACGACGACATCGAACTTCATGATAGGGGTGACTGCCGCGGCAAGCGCGGGCATCTACTTCGCAAGGGGAGACGTCGACCCCCTCATCGTGGCTCCAGTCGCCCTTGGAATCCTGATTGGCGCTGCCATTGGAGCACGGATCCTGCTCCGATCGCGAAACACCACGGTCAGAAAGATCTTCGCGGTCGTACTGGCGATAGCAGCTGTCCAGATGATTCTCAGCGCGTTGGGGGTGCCGGTATGAATCTGAGGGACCCAGAATCGATGAACGTCGTGATAGGGAAGGTCCTGAGGTACGGGGTTATACTCTCTGGCACCATGATCCTTCTAGGGACAATCGGTCTGGTAGCTACGAACGGGCTCTCAGATTCCTCGGGGATGCTCACCTACAATCCCAATGTGGTGCCCCACGACAGCCTGATCGTAAGCCCTAGCGCATTATTCCACGGTCTCCTGACTTTCTCAGCCTTCTCGTGGATAGAACTCGGGGTGATAGTGCTGATTGCGACTCCGGTTTCGAGGGTCATGATTTCCGTCTTCCTATTTGCAGCTGAGAGGGACAGGCTCTACGTCCTTATCACGGCCGTAGTCCTTACCCTCCTGCTGTTCAGCATGCTCGTGACCCCTTTCATACCGGGATTCCATGCCTGAGCTTTTCCGCGCTGTCAAACGTATTTAGGCCGCAGGGGCTTTGATGGAGGCGTTGAAGACGAGAGCCGTGTTCTTCGACCTTGGTGGTACACTCCTCGTCATGCGTCGCGACAGGATATTCCAAAAGGTCCTCCAGGAATCTGGCCGGGACATTGACCTCAAGAGGATACACTCCGCTTACTTGAAGGCAGAGTCCTGGTGGCTTTCGTACTACGCAGCGCGGGTCCTGAACGAGGAGGAGACTGCAGAAGCCTACAGGGATCTCGACCAGAAGGTGTTCTCTGCGCTCTACCCTGGAGAAAGCGTTCAGGAGGCGCTCAGAATCTCAAGGAATGTCCGGAAGAGGTGGCCCGAGCTCGAGACAGATATCCCACTCGAACTGTACCCCGACGTGATGCCTACCCTCGATACGCTCTCTGGTGACGGCTATGAGCTCGGCTTGATTTCAAACGCGCCGGCGGACACAGGCAGGACTGTGGATGCTTTGGGGCTAACGAGGTACCTTGGTACCATCGTGATATCCGGGTTGGTGGGGTACACGAAACCCAATCCTGAGATCTTCAGAATCGCCCTAAGAGAAGCGGGTGTAGGAGCATCAGAAGCGGTACACGTAGGAGACCTGTACGAAGCTGACGTCGTAGGCGCGAGGAACGCAGGGATGGAGGGGGTCCTTATTGACAGAGACGGCTCCGATAAGCGTCCCGGCTGCCCAAGGGTGCAAAGCCTTTCGGAAATCTACAAGTTCATCAAATGAAAAAAGGTCGGAGGTCTTCACCTCCCCTTCTGCACGGCTAGTTCCTGATGGGCTGGTAGCTCGCGCAGAGCATCCCATAGTAGGTGGGGACCTGGTATGAAACCAGCTCAGCTTTCATCGGAACAACCGAAAGGGCGCCTACCAGCATCGCCATCTGCCAGAGACTATCTGGCCTCGCGCCGTCGACGAAACTTGAGGACATATTCACTATTTCCTGCAGCTTGTCGTGGCGGATGAGGTCCACCACCTGCCTATCGTAAACCGACGCCCGCTTGTCGAACCCGTATGGTCCGCTCTTTTGGTGCCTGTGGGCCTGGTCAGCGCTCGCGACGAAAGCAATCCTCTCTTTCTCTTTCTCTGCAGTCTCGGCGATTACCTTCCCGAATTCCACGTTCTGGGTCAAGGGAATCTCCCTCGAAGGGGTCACTATCACGATCTTGCTCTTCCTGCATGCCCCCCTGAGAAAGAACCAGAGAGGTACCATCGTCCCCCAGTCCATGGTCATGTCAGAAAGGGGCCCTTCAAAGGTCCCGTAGTTCGCTGCAACTACCGGCAGTCCAGCCGCTACCCCCGCCTCGGCCAGTTTCGTGGCGAACTCGACGTCGCACTTGACCCGAAGTCTGATTTCTTTGTGCCCCTCAGCCGTTCTCCCCGAGGAGTTTTCCGCAGTGACGACTCCTATGTGCTTGTTGAGCCTTAGGTTGTGGGGGCTCGCTAGCACGATTGTTTCTGGCTTCGCGTCTGTTAGGGCCGTGGCCAGCACTCTCATCCCCTTCCTCGTAGGAGAGAACAGTTCCAGTTTCTTCCCCGCCAGTGCGGGGACGATTTCACCCCCATGGGGTGCTATACAGGCGTAGACTAGAGGCACGGTCCACCAAGAGTCCCTACGCGGTGTTCAAAAATTCTTCTCGAAGTGGTGGACGGAGACTGCCTCAGGCGTTCTTCTCCAAATAATGGATTACGCCCATAACAGAAGTCCTCACCGAGACCTGGGCGTAGATGGGAAGGCTGGGCGCCCCAGCGTCCTTAGCCACTTCTTCCTGCATGATTTCTGCCGCTCTATCTAGGGACACCCCTTTCTTCCAGAGCCCCTTCACCACCTCGACCCATCTTTGGACCAGTTCCACCGTCCTGTCGAAGACCCAATCGACATCCTTCCTCGCCCCGAAGTGTGGGACAAGGAGCTCGGAGAGCTTCGTTTGTCGTATGTTCCCTATGGTCGCCACAAGCTCCGTCGGGTTGAAGCTTGGCGGGGGCGTGGTAGGGATCAGTGCCTTCATCCCAGGATAGACTATGCCTACCGCGTCAGCCGTGAACATCGCCTTCGTCTGATCCAGCACCACTGAAATCTGGTGGGGGGCATGACCCGGAGTGTGGATCAGCGTCGCGCTCAAGCCTTCTCCCAGGTCAAGAGCCGTCTCCTCTCCAACCGCCGTTATCCTATCTCCTGGAATTGGCTCCGGGAGGCCGTACAGCGTCATGATCGCTGAACCGAAGACCTTGGTCGAGCTCTCGACAAGCCTCGTGGGGTCGATAAGATGAGGGGCGCCCCTTTCATGAGCTAGAACCTGTGCGTTGGGCATCTCTTTCAAGAGCCTCCCGGCCGCACCAGCGTGGTCGAGATGGACATGCGTCGGTATAATATAGCGAACGTCCGTCGGCATCACCCCTACTTCAGCTAGACCCATGAGCACGCTCTTGTACGATGAGGCATAACCACAATCCACGAGGGCAGGCTTCGCCCCCTTGACCAAGTAGGCGCTGACTGTGCCTGGTTGACCCAGGGCGTAGGTGTCCAACATGTAGACCCGGTCGGAGACCTTCGTGCTGTACATCTCAACGCTCCCGGGAGGGGCCCCTAGGGTTTCCGAATTCGAATGCGAGCATCGCCAGAGAGGCTGCGCCGAACTTGAGGACACCTTCATCCACCTTGAACTTGGAGCTGTGGTTTGGGTAAACGCACCCCTTCTCTGTGTTGCGGCTCCCGAGGAAGTAGAACGTCCCCGGCGCCTTCTGGAGGAACCTGGAGAAGTCCTCACCTCCGAGTATGGCTTCCACCCTTCTCACCCTTGTCCCAGGAATCCTCCTGAGAACCGCGGCGGCCTTCTCAGTTGTTTCGGGGTCGTTAACTGTCACGGGGTAGGCTTCCTTCTCGAACTCCACCTCTCCCCTCGCGCCGAAGGTCCTACAGACCCCCTTCGCCACCTCTTCGACTTTTCTCTTGGCAACCTTCCTTGTTGTCTCGTCTAGGGTCCTGATGGTCCCGTCCAGTGTCGCCACGTCAGGGATGATGTTCTCTTTCGTCCCCGAATGTACCGCGCCTATGGTAATGACGAAGGGACGCACCGGGTCAATCATCCTGGCAGACACTCCCTGAAGCGAGAGTATGACGTGGGCCGCCACGTAGATGGGGTCCACTGTCTCATGGGGAGCTGAACCGTGCCCTCCCCTGCCCAGTATCTTCACCCTGAATGTGTCCGGCGCTGCCGCAATCGCTCCCTCCCTGATTCCGAACTCCCCGGACTTCCTCATGGTTTCGATGTGAAGGCCGAACACGAAGTCTACCTTGGGGTTCTTCATTGCCCCGTCCTCAATCATAGGCATGGCACCCCCTCTCCCCCCATGCTCTTCCGCAGGCTGGAAGAGGAACTTCACTGTCCCGTTCAATTCCTTCTTGTGCTTCGAAAGCAGCTTCGCCGCCCCTAGCAACATCGCGATGTGCGTGTCATGTCCACAGGCGTGCATAACTCCGTCGACCTTAGACCGGAACTCGACGTCCGATGTCTCGTGGACCGGGAGCCCGTCCATATCAGCCCTCAGCGCCACCACCCGCCCCCCTTTCGCCCCCTTCAGGACACCGACCACCCCTGTCCCTCCAACCTTCCGCTCCACCTCGATCCCCAGGGTCTCGAGCATGTCCGCCACGAGCTTCGAGGTCTTCACCTCGTGGTACGCGAGCTCAGGATGCTGATGGAGGGCCCTCCTCGTCCTGACTATCTCGGGTTCAATGCGCTTGGCTTCGGCTAGGAAGTCCACGCACCCGCCGACTACAGCAGCGATAAAAGCTCACCACGGACATCCGTCCCGGGCAAGTCAGAACATCAACGAGCCCTGTATGTTGAGTGGAGGAAGGTCCTCGGGGTCCACCCTCAGCTCGACCAGCAACGGCCCGCTTGATTTTCTCGCCACGAAGTCCACTCCCTCCTGGATCTTGGCGTCGCCATCGACCACGATCCCTTCGGCCCCAAACGCCTCCGCCACCTTCGCGAAGTCCGGGTTGGAGTGCGTCGTCCCGAAGATCCTGCCCATCTTCTGGATTTTCTGCCTCATCAGGAGCACTCTGTAGGAGTTGTCATTGACGATGATGATTTTCACCCCCACCTTCTCCCTCACCGCGGTTTCGAGGTCCTGAATCGTCATCATGAATTCACCGTCACCCATTACTCCCACAGTCTCTCTTTCAGGGAACACTATCTTCGCCCCGACCGCAGCGGGAAACACGAACCCCATGGAGCCCATGTTCGTTGCTGCCAGGAACGACCTGCTCGATCTGACCTTAAGGAAGGAGTATGCGTAGAGCACGTGCAACCCTTGGCCGACGGTAAGTATTGCGTCTCGGGGGAGCCGGCCGTCGAGTGCGCGCAGAAACCTGGCCGGATTAACGAACCCCTCCTTCGCCCGCGACTCCGCTTCTTTTAGGAGCGCGTCCCATCCCTTCCCCTCGCCCTCGATCCGGCTTTTCCATCCTTCCTCTATCTTCTGCGGAGGGGCTGTCCGCGCCAATCTCCGGACGAACTCGGCCGCGTCGCAAGTTGCGTGCATGGCACACGGTATCGGCTTCCTGTCCCAGAGCGGGTCCAGGTCTACTACGATCACCTCCCCTCTCGGGGTCAGGTTGAACCCGTAGGTGGAGACGTCCGAAAGGCCGCAACCCATGCAGAGGACGGCGTCTGCCCCGACTAGGGCGCTGTCAGCTACCCTACTCCCACCGCCGAACCCTATCCTTCCGAGCACCAGCGGACTGTCCTCGGGGACCGCGCCCCGACCATTCCCCGATGAAACGACGGGGACCTCGACTCTTGAAAAGAGCATCTGGAGCGCCTCTGCCCCTTCAGGGGTGTTGATCCCTCCCCCGACCACGACCAGGGGTTTTTTGGCCCTCGCGAGAAGCTCTGCGGCAGTTGCAACCTCCGCTTCAGTCGGAGCCCCCGCAGTCCTTATCGTAGGCCCTATCGGCGTGCTCCCCGCCTCGAGGCTCCAGACGTCTTCCGGCACCTCCACGAGAGTTGGCCCAAAGGGAGCAGACCCCGCTAGGGAGTAGGCGTCTGCGAAAATTCTGGCGGCCTCCGACCCTCTCTCCACCCTCCAGGCCTTCTTGACGACACTTGCCACCATGGCAGACTGCGGTACCTCAAGCCAGGAGTCCATCCCTACCATCCTCCTTTTCACCGCCCCAGCGACCAGCATCATCGGAGAGCCGTCCTTCCAGGCGTTGGTGACACTAATTATCGAATTGAGAAACCCCGGTCCGCCATGTACCATGGCAACCCCCGGCTTGCCCGTCAACCGTCCTTCGGCGTCGGCCATGCTGACGGCGACCTGCTCGTGCCTGGTGGAGACGTACCTTATCCTGCTCGACGATAGGGCGTCCATCAGCTCGATGACGGAGGTGCCGACGAGGCCGAACGCCCTCTTCACGCCGTAGCTCTCGAGTGATCGGACCAGGAGCTCCGAGACCTTCATGGGTTCACGACGTTAATCGGCGGCTGGCCCATCGTCACCCGGACCACGTTCTCCACCGTCGTCTGGATTATCCTGAGCCTGGCGTCGTTGGTGGCACCAGCCATATGAGGTGTCAGTACTATATTCGCACCATCCCTGGCGGCCGCGAGGAGCGGGTTGTCCTGCGCAATAGGCTCGGAGGTGAAAACGTCGACCCCCGCCCCACCTATCCATCCCTGGGTGACCGCCCTCGCCAGGGCTCCCTCATCGGCCAGCTCCCCACGCGAGACGTTGACGAAGACGGCATAGGACTTCATCAATCTGAACTCCTTCTCCCCCATCATTCCTCGAGTCTTATCGGTCAGCGGGACGTGGATGCTGACAACGTCGCTTTCAGCCAGCAGGCGCTGCAGCGGGAGGTACGTGACACCAAGCTTCTGCTCGTCGGCCTCGGAGAGCCTGGCGATGTCCGTGTAGGTCACCTTCGCTCCCATGGCCCTCGCCCTGGCTGTGACCTCCTTCCCGATCCTGCCCATGCCGATGACCCCCCATGTTTTATCGTAGACCTCAGCAGCAACGTTCAGGAGCTCCTCCTGCACCCAGGCGCCCTCCGTGATCCTCCTGTGGGCGTACCCGATGCGCTTTAACAGGCCGAGTGCAAGCGCAAGCGTATGCTCAGCCACCGAAACGGAGTTGGCCCCACCTACGTTCGACACCGGGATTCCCTTCTTCCGGCAGGCGGCCAGGTCGATGTGATCGTAACCCGTGGATGGTTGTGCAATCAGCCTGACCTTGGTCATCGCATCCACCATTTCGGAAGTGATCGGAATCTTGAACGCGTAATCTCCGATCACAACGTCGGCGTCGCGTAGCTCGGACTTCAGTTTCTCCACATCCAGTTCGTTAACGGTCTTGAAGCCTGCTTCTATCTTGTACTTCTCCATGCTCTCGGCAAAAAAGAGCCGTATGAGGCCCTCGGGCATTGGGGACAGGATGAGGACCTTTAGCACGCACCTTCGGGACGCTCTGCTGATTTAACGATTCTCACAATGTGGTACGGCTGCACCGGGCTCAACCTTTTAGCACGTCCCTGGGTATACCGTTGCGGATGGCCCGTAGTTATGGGTCGGGGGCGGGAGTCCTTCTCTTCCTCGGCATCGCGCAGTTCTGGCTCATAGAAACGATTTCAGAGGCGATGTATCCGAACTACAACCCCGCGACCAACTACATAAGCGATCTTGGGCCCCCTTGCAACCCGGGTGTTGCATGCGGGTCACAGTCGACGTGGATGCTCTTCGATACCTCGGTAATAATCCTCGGCATCGCGATACTTGTCGCGGCTTATCTTCTCCAATTGCAGTTCGGTCAGAAGCCATTGACGGGCCTCGTTGGCCTTGCAGGACTGGGAGCCATAGGGCTCGGAATCTTTGACGAGTCGGCTCCATTCATGCTGCATCACATATTCTCTTTGATTGCGTTTCTTGCGATGGGACTGGCGGCGCTGGTTTCCTTCAGGCTTCAGAAGCCCCCACTTGGCTACTTTTCGATAGTTCTTGGGTTGATAAGCCTCGTCTCTCTGGTGCTCTATTTGCCCGATTCAGGCGTCTCGGCAGGTGGATATCTCGGAATAGGCGGAGGAGGCTTGGAGAGGATGATTGTCTATCCTGTGTTACTTTGGGCCCTCGCCTTGGGCGGCCAGCTGATGGCAACGGTAGACGCCCGGGTGACGTAGATAGCCGTCCTGATGATTA
>Ga0187782_10000611_pt1 | contig 24614 bp, 19 predicted proteins | sample 0715_SJ02_MP15_2_FD_132454 | JGI IMG/M metagenome (GOLD analysis project Ga0187782, IMG submission 132454) | Tropical peat soil microbial communities from peatlands in Department of Meta, Colombia - 0715_SJ02_MP15_20_MG | ecosystem: Environmental > Terrestrial > Soil > Wetlands > Peat | place... | reverse complement strand
CCGCGGATCTACGATGTCGAAGCAGATTCCACGGTCCGTGGTGATTTGCTCCGTTCGCACATACGCGGAAAACAGGTAGCGCCGCTTCGGCAGCACCGGCACATATTGAAACAGGTGGATAACAGGAGAGAAAGTCGCTGCTCGATTCTGGAACGAGGCTATCTTGTTAGCCTCGGTTCAACTTGAAGTTCCACGAGCTGCGCCAGCATAGCGCGGTTCTTTAGCTGTTTTTTCTGCAGAATGCTGTGGACGTGGTTCTTGACGGTTTGCAAAGAGAGATTCAGTCGCCCGGCAATTTCCTTGTTGGCTAGTCCTTGTGCAACTAACGAGGTGAGTTGATGCTCGCGCGGCGTTAACTCGCAAGTGGTACGTGCACCATTCCCGGATAGACTCGGGCCATCGGCCAGATAGGCAAAAAGGGCCCGCTCCAGGTGTGGCGGACAGACCACCGCGTTCCCTTCGAGCCGGTGCGCTGCCGCGAGCATTTGTCTCGCGGAGGCATCCCTCAGCAAATAGCCTATTGCACCCGATCGAACGGCTTTGACGAACATTTCTTGATCGTCTTCCATACCGATCATGAGGATTTTTGTGCCTGGCAGTGCCTCATGGATGGCCCGGGTAGTTCGAAATGACTGGTCGTCCCACTCGGGCCGCAGAATCACGATCTGTGGTTCAATTCGAGAGCTTTCCGTGGTCAGTAGTTGCGTACAATCGGCCGCGCCGATGACGCGGAAGCCCCGGTCACTGCGAAAAAGGCGCACCAGGGATTCTCGAAAGAAGCGGTTAGCGGTAATGACAAAGATGGTCTCCATAAGCTGGAAAACCGTGGAAATGATGCCTCTGCGAGGTCAATCTGTGCCCGAGGACGGTAGGCGTCCGCCTATGGTAATTGTAGAATTCCGGGAAAGTCAATCGATATTCGCGGTCCGATAATCCAATGCAAGCGCCGGTTACCCCGCCACATCAGGATGATTTGACGACGCCGTACTAGTAGTTGATTCCGCAGCAGATGAGGGTGGTTTTTGCCCTGGTCCATCCGAACTTGAACGCCTTAATTCAGGGCTAGCCTGCGTCGATGTGTGTCCTTGGCTCGATGGCCGGAAGCTGAGTCGTCAACCGAAAGTATCGTGTTGCGACCCTTGTTGGCAGATTTCTTTAGAATTCGCTGCGAGCTCGAAGACATCACTCCGATTCTTGATGCGCTGGTTGCTATGGTCGCCGCGATGAGACCGTTCGTGCGGTCGTCTCTGATTGTTCTTCAGGCTACAAATGCAAAATCACCTTTCGAGACATGCTTGCCGAAGATCGCCTGGTGGTGTTATCTGTCGTGGTGCAATCGCCTTCCGGTGAAACGAAAAAGGTCCGTCTGCCGCTGGATTTTGTTCCTTCCAAAATGACATCGGCGCACAGTTCAGATACTCTGATTGACTGGGTGGAACGTGGGATCTCGCTTGGAAGCCGTTGTCAAAAGAACTATTCGTGTGCTCTTCATTGTGATAACGGCGGGGATTTTGTTTTGCACGTTGTATCCATTCGATCCGTTTCCACCCAACCGGGTTACTTGGACAAAAGACAGCAACGGAATCTGTTTCAGTCAGCGCGGAGTGGCGTTCACAGAAAAGCCGCTCAGTTTGTCAGGGAATGCGTTGAGAGGCGACTCATGCACACTCGAACTTTGGATCAAACCGGCGCAAACAGATTCGGTAGCCGTGGTCCTGGACTTCTATGAGCCGGGTAATCCGTGGAGATTCCTCATCCACCAGTATCAGTCTGGCCTGATCCTCACGCATGACGTGGCCTCTCGTTTTGGAAGACCTGTACGATCGAAAGCGGACATTGATGAGGGTCTGCGACAAAATCAACTTTGTTTAATTACCATCGCTTCGGGACCTACCGGCACTTCGGTATATTTTGACGCAAAGTCGAAAAGAACCCTGCCGGGCTTCAAGATCTCGTTAGCCGACCTGTCGGGACAGCTGTTGATCGGTTCTTCAGCTGTGCGACCTGAGTCCTGGTCGGGCGAAATCCACGGCCTCGCGATATATCCAAAGAAGTTCGAGCCGGAGGATGTAGCCGATAGTTATCGTCGGTGGATCGAGGGCAAGGTGACAAGCACGGACAATGTTTTCGCGAAGTACATGTTCACGGAAGGAACGGGAACGATCGTCCACGACACTGGCAGCACTCAATCGGACCTTTTCATTCCCAAAATCTACCGGGTTCCGCACCATTCGTTTCTCAGACTGCCATGGTACGAATTTTATCCAACATCGGACTACCTCTCCGATGTAGTGAACAACGTAGCAGGATTTATACCTTTTGGCTTTTTACTGTACCTGCTGCCGTCTACGTCCGAAAGGCGTCATCCCATTCTGTATACCATTCTGATTGGCGCGATCTTCAGTTTGTCGATTGAGGTAATGCAGGCGTTCGTTCCCCAACGAGACTCGGGCACCACGGATATCATCACCAACACTCTGGGCACCGCTGTTGGTGTGCTTTTGGCGAGATCTACAGTCGTTAGAAGTTTATTTGAACGATTTCGGGCTGATTGGCTAACGCGGGCTTGTCCTGAGGAGAAACATTAGGCTCGACGAGCTCCGGAAGCTTTCCGTTGTTGCATGTATGTCTGCAGGAACTGCTTCCAATCGTGCAAAAACGACTGCCCGACATCGAGCCAATAGCGCGTAAATCTGTTGGTGAATTTCCTAAAATCCCACCTGTGGCTTGGTCTTGCCAGGTGCTGCTTCACGGATGAGGCGGCCTTTTGCAGCGTTCGGGCATAGGTTAGAAGCGTATTAACTCGAACACGTGGCGCCCCCGGTGCCGCTGGAATCTCTGACGTTGCCGGTGCCGCGACGCTGGACTGCTGGACGACCGCCGCGTGGGTCGGCCGAACTGCGGTGGAAGGCTTTGCCGCACTGAGCCAATGAACAACCTTAGTAGCGAATTCCGGATAGTCCCAATGAACGCGCAGTTGCGCTACGTATCGCTTCACGGATAAAGCGGTCTTTTGTAGCGTTCGAGCATAGGTTGGAAGCGTATTAACTCGAAGACGTGGTGCTTCCGGCGCCGCCGGAATCTCTGACGTTGCCGGTGCCACGATGTTGGACTGCTGTTCGGTCATCGTGGGCGCTGGCTGAGGTACCGTGGATGCTTGCGCCATGGGTTCTGCAGACTTCTCCGCCTCGGGGACGCTGTCAAACTTGAGTCTTGGGCGCTGTGCCAAAGCAGCAGCTACCGCCGAAATGCGTTTGCTTCTTTCGACTCCTTCAAAAGGGGCAAACCGGTTCAGAGCCTGTTCTTGGCGAGGAGCGGATTCCGTCTGCGGGGTCAGTTCGAATGTCATCGCTACCCGCGTAACCATATCGGCAGTGACGACTCTGGTCTTTTCGGAATAAGCAGTGAGCAGAGCGTGTTCGCACAGTAAATTCACCACGCGCGGGATGCCTTGCGCATAAATGTGCACCACTTCCAGACTCTCGTGCGGGAAAATCGTTAGGTCGTCTGCTCCACATGTTTCCAGCCGATGTCGCACGTACGCCGCAGTTTCTTCCAGCGAAAGGGAGGCGAGATTGCAACGGAACATAACCCTTTGCCGCAACTGCCGTAATTCCGGCCGGCGCAACTTCTCCTCTAACTGGGGCTGACCAGCCAAGACAATTTGCAGCAGCTTCCTGCCCGGTGCTTCGAGATTCAGGAGCATACGCAGGCGATCGAGGGTGCGCAGGGAAATGGCCTGCGCCTCATCAATGATCAGCACCGGGGAATCCCCGAGGGCGCTACGCCGGAGCAACCATTCGTTCATAGCGGCGAGCAGATCGCCTTTGCGGCGTGATTCAAAACCCACACCGAAATCCTGCAGGATGGCCTCGAACAGCTCCAGCGGCTTTAGTTGCGACTGGAAGATATAAGCACTGGATTGACGTCGTGCATGCAGCCAATTTAGGAATTGATGGAGCAGGATGGTTTTGCCCGTGCCAGGTTCACCAATCAGCACAATAAGGCCTTGCCGCGATTCAACCCCCACGGTCAATTCAGCTAATGCCGAGGCATGTACACCGGTGCAAAAGAAAAAGCGGGGATCGGGAGAGACGTGAAAAGGGTTCTCCCGCAGGCCGAAAAATTGGAACACGTTACCGTACATTTGTTTTTCGAGGTGAAGTGGACAGCTGCGGGTCTGTCCGGGCTGGCAGAAGGACTTTACGACCGGAGATGAGAGTTTGACAATACGAAAAACGCTCGACGAACGCGAAATTGTGACGTGATGGTTACGAGTACCGGTACCAACGGCCTGAATATGTTAACTCGTCACAGTTGCTGCGTTGCCTCTTTGAAGGAAAGGCCGATTCGGTCCTTTTCGGAGAGAATGGGCTCGCCACCTAGTGGCCATGGAAGCGAGTTCTTTAGTCAGGCAATGGACCCGTGGGCTTATTAACACGGAGTATTCATGGCGTTTTCGCGGCCGGGGAAACCGACCGACAATGCCTTCGTGGAGTCGTTCAACGGATCGTGGAGACTTGGCGTGGGCGAATACAACGAGAGTCCTCCTCACAGCGCCCTTGGGGAGAAGACACCGAACGAATTCGCTAAGGAAATCCCGGCTAGAAGTTATCTCATAAACACATTCAAGCTGTTTCGAGCTTGAGAGTTATGCAAACTAGCGTAAATCCAAAGCATGGACCTCGCCGACGCCCAGTGTTCAGTTCGGCCAAAAAGGGGGCGCTGCTGTCGGCCCTACTCGCCGCGGCAAAGGCAGCAAATCACGGGCACGCACCTCGACCAGTCGCGCGCCGAGGAATTGGCCGTGGAGGTGTTCTTGCGGCTTTGGCGTCATCCCGAGCTGCGCACCGCCAACGTCGAAGCATGGCTGTATCGGGTTGCCGTTCGCGTGGGCTTGGTCGCGCACCACGCGAGCGACAATGCGGGCCACACGCGGGTAATTCGCGCGGAACAGTGCATCGATGTCCAACGGCTCGCCGTTGGCGTTGATCTCCGAGATGGCTTCCGTGGCCGTGCTCACGATATAAGAGACGCCGCCTGGGGCAGATTTGTGACCAAACAAAACCTGGAAGTGCGTCTATGGATTGTGTTTCGACATAGGGAAAACCAGCTAAGGATTAGGCCCGAATCTACCATGTTTCGACAGGAGAACGTTCGCGGAGCGGCGTTCCTGACGGCGCTTGGTTCCTGTTGTATCCTGTCCGGTCGCAGCGGGGAGGACGATTTGGATTCCTTGGCGAGTGGCAAACCGGCGTGGAAATATCGTTATGTAATGGCAGGGTTCGCTTTAAGCGCCATGTTGTTGATCCTCGGTGTCGTGGGGCGGGCGGGCTCTTCCGCCCAGCCCAAAGGCAAGCTGCATTTCGAGATTTCCTTTCCTGAATCGCAAAGCCCGCGGCCGCTGGATGGTCACATCATGCTGGGCATTGCCACGGATAACAGCCGCGAGCCTCGCTTTCAGCTTCGCGAGGAAGAAGCACAGAGCGCGCAGTTCTTTGGGCTGGATGTGGATGGTTGGAAACCCGACAGCCCCGCCGTGATTGACGGAAGCGCGCTGGGCTATCCGATTATCTCGCTCGACCAACTTCCGGCTGGCGATTATTACGTGCAAGCGGTCCTGAATGTCTACGAAACCTTTCACCGTTCAGATGGTCATACCGTGAAGCTGCCCCCGGACATGGGCGAAGGCCAGCAATGGTCCAGCAAACCCGGCAATCTGCTCAGCAAGCCCGAGCTGATTCATCTGGATCCCGGCGTAAACAATGTCGTGCGCACCAATCTGACTGAGAAAATCCCTCCGATTCCGCCGGCCAGGGACACCAAATACATCAAACACTTGCGCATTGAAAGCAAGTTGCTCACAGCCTTTTGGGGCCGCCCGATGTATTTAGGCGCGACCGTACTGTTGCCTGAGGGCTTCGAGGAGCACCCCACCGCGCACTTCCCGATTCTGGTGCATCAGAGTCATTTCGAGCAGGACTGGGAATTTTTCGTGGACAAGGTGCCGGAATCGGCTACCGGCGAGCATCTGCTGCGATACCTGCAATTTGCCAACCGGTTTTATCAGGATTGGACCTCCGGCCGGCTTCCCCGGATGCTGATCGTCAGTATTCAGCATGCCAATCCTTATTACGACGATTCCTACGCAGTGAATTCCGCAAATCTGGGTCCCTATGGGGATGCCATCACCCAGGAGCTGATTCCCGAGGTGGAGAAGCGTTTTCGCGGGATCGGGCAGCCGTGGGCCCGCGCCCTGGAGGGCGGATCTACCGGAGGATGGGAATCGGCGGCGTCACAGATCTTCTATCCGGACTTTTACAATGACGCGTATTGCTTTTGTCCCGACCCAATTGATTTCCGCGCCTACCAGGCGGTGAACATCTATGAGGATAAGAACGCGTTTTGGATGGACGGTCTGTTCGCGCAGGTGCCAAGAGCAGAAATGCGCACCACGACCGGCGAACTTCTGGCCGTTATGGAGCCATCGGTGCGCCGCGAAGAAGTGATGGGTACTCACGGACGCTCCACCGAACAATGGGGCATCTGGCAGGCGGTGTTTAGTCCCGTGGGCGCTGATGGCTATCCAAAGCCGATCTGGAATCCCTCGACCGGAGCGATTGATCCGCAGGTCGCCGCTTACTGGAAGGAACATTACGACCTGCGGAATATCCTGCAGCGCGACATCGCCACACTCGGCCCCAAATTAGTGGGCAAACTGCATTTCACGGTGGGCGAGATGGATACGTGGTACCTGAACAATGCCGTCCATCTTATGCAGAATTTTGTAGATTCGCCGGAGAACCCTTTTCGCATCGCCGACTTCGAGTACGGTGCCGGTAAGCCACATTGTTATATGGGCGGTGGGGACGTTTCCGATGTTGAGAGCTATGGCACGGTCTATCAGCGCATCATGCCTCCCATTGCGCGCCGCATGACTGCCACAGCGCCTAAGGGCGCGGACATGAGTTGGAAGTACTAGAAGTTTCCCGGGCAATTGGACTTTCTTTCCACTCCTCTTGGGTGCAGAATTTGGGCGGACGTGGCGCTCGTGTATCCCCCACGGGTTTTGGTACGTCCAAGGTATTGAGAGATGTAGGGCAGGCTCTCGGGGGCGCTTTATGCGCAAACTAGTGATTGCAGTATCGCTCTTTTTTCTAATCGCCGCCGGCGTTAGTGCCCATCAGCGTGCCGCTGCTCCGGCCCCCGCTCCAATGGTAGCGAGGCCTGCGCCTTCCGCACCGGCGGCCGCAGGCCACGTAGCTCCCAGTCACACTCCGGTTCGTATGCATACCGGCACACATGGCGCGCCGGTTCGCGGCACACAAAACATCACTCGCAAGAGCCTGATTCCCCCTGGGTCCTCGCTGCCGGTGCCCCCGCCACTGGGTGGCGCGGTCAACTCGGTTACCGCTTATCCAGGCGTTGGGTACTGCCATCCACGGTTCGGTGGTTTCGCCGCAGGCCTGAACGCCTGCCCCCCGAACAATGGAGTCGTTCTTCCATTCTCTGCCGGCGCTATTTACATTCCCATTCCTTACTACGGGGATTATGGGGCGCCTCCAGCCGAGCAGCCGGAGCAGCCGTCGGAAGAGGCCGCCAATCAACCTCCGGACTACGGCCCCCGGCCCAACGATTACCGCCAGCCGGAGCAGGAACCTTCCGCCGCTCAAGTGCCTTACCGTTCGAACGCCAATGATATTAACGAATCGCTTTCGGAGTTTGTTTTCGTGCAGCGCGACGGCAGCAAGCTTTTCGCTGTCGCTTACAGCTTCACCAACGACAAGCTGCATTACGTGACCAAGGAAGGCATTCGCCGCACCCTCCCTGTGGATTCGCTGGACTTGGACGCGACCCAGAAGATCAACGAGAACCTCGGCAACACCATTAACTTTCCCACACCGGCATTGTCTTCCGGCGTAGCTCTGAACGCCCCGCCTCCGGCGTTGCCATAAGCCACTCTGCCTGGAAGCGCCGTCGGCGGTTCCATTAAACAACCGGCACGTTCAGTTTTACACTTTGCGTATTGGTTCCGGCATCACGTAGCCGGACGTGGCAGGCAATCCCGCGCGTTCCAGTTGCACTGTGCTGTGCTCGATGCCGAATTCTTTGACTTTCTTGGCGATCGCCACGATCACTTCTTCGCATTTGTCCATGTGCATGTCGGGAATCCGCGCGTGGCAGCTCAATGCATGGTGTTCCCCGCCCAGCGACCAGATGTGTATGTCGTGCACTTCCTGCACGTGCTCGATCGTAAGAATGGCCCGGGCCACTTCTTCCACCCGGGTCCCCATGGGCCGGCCCTCCAGCAGGATGTGCGCCGATTCCCGCAGTATGCCAATGGATGAATAAAGTACCAGCACACCGATGGCTAACCCCAGCACCGGGTCGATGCGATTCAAGTGGGTGTATTGCATTAGCACTGCACCGATGATGATGGCGATGTTCGAGAGCGCATCGCCGAAGTTGTGTACCAGAATACTCCGCAGGTTCAAATCTTTGCGGCCTCGGATCAGCGACAGCGTGATTCCCCCGTTCACCAGCAGCGCAGCCACCGAGGTCCAGATCATCCAACTTTCCACCACCGCCACCGGATTGCGCAGACGTTCGATGGCCTCGTATCCCAGCCACAACGCCAAAACAATCAGCAGAACCGCGTTGGTGAACGCTGCCAGCGTGCCCGCACGGTGATAACCGTACGTTTTTTCCGAATCGGCGGGGCGCTGTGCCCAACGCATCGCCAGCCAGGAAATCCCCAACGCCGGAACATCCGAAAGGTTGTGGACCGCGTCATTCAGTAGCGCTACCGACCGGCCCAGCAACCCGCCAAACACCTCCGCAACCACCAGCGCCAAGGTGGCGGCCATGGCCCAGGCCAGCACCGATGGACTCATGGGCGAATGCGCGTGATGATGGTGGCTGTGCTGGTGACTATGGCTCTCGGAAGTTCCTTGATGTGTGTGCATCTGTATCCGCTGGCTATTTTACGTCGTTTGCACCGCTCGCGCAGCCGGTTCCATTCCTGCACTTGTTGGATGGTTGACAACACTCAGCGGTGAATTCATTGACGGCCCCCAACAGCCGCTGCCAGTATCAGAAATGGCAGAGCTCTACGTGGCCGTCCCGCTTCGCCGGAGATGATTGGGCAACGGACCGGGTAAAATGAGCACTTCCATCGCATGAGCGCACCCATCGCCAAATTAACCTTCTGGGGCGTACGCGGCTCTACTCCCACGGTCGATCCAGTAACCTGGCGATACGGCGGCAATACTCCATGCCTGGATTTGGTCGCGCCGGATGGCACGCAATTTATTCTGGACTGCGGGACCGGCTTGCGCATGCTGGGCAACCGCTGGGCCAACGACACTTCTCCGCGCCCCGCGGAATCCCACATCTTGGTCACTCATTATCACTGGGACCACATCCAAGGTTTGCCATTTTTCGCTCCACTATACGACCTGAAAAACCAGTTCCAGTTTTACAGTTTTCGCTCCCATGTGCTCGGCCGCGACTCTTTGCGCCAGGTCTTTGAAGCCCAAATGGCTCTTCCGTATTTCCCCGTGGATTTTTCCTCCATGAATGCCAAACGAAAATTCCGCGAACTGGAAGGCGGCGAAAGCTTTTGCATCGGCGACAACAGGATCACCGCCCGCTACTTGCATCATCCCCAAGGCTGTCTGGGCTTCCGGATCGAGACCCCTGCGGGCACTATCGTCTATGCCACCGACAATGAACCGGGAGACCTGGCTCTGGACAATAGTCTGCGTGAACTGGCTGCTGGAGCCGACATTTTCGTGAACGATGCGCAACTCACCCCCGCGCAGTTGGCCACCATCAAGAAAGGTTGGGGCCACTCTTCGTGGAAGGAGGGCGTGAAGGTGGCGCGAGATGCGGGGGCGAAGACCCTGGTCCTGTTTCATCACGACCCCGACTCCACCGACCGGATGGTTGACGGAATCTTGCGCGATGCGCGCGAAGAGTTCGATTCCGTGTTCGCGGCCAGCGAAGGGATGGTGATTACGCTCGGTGCGCCGGGTCAGGGTGTGCAGACGCACTTCCCGGGATCGCGAACCTCCCTCCGGCGCGAGGCCCAGTTCCGCGCCGTGGTGACCGGCGTGGCGTCCGACGGAAGAAAATTCCAGGAAGAAACCACAGTGCGCGACTTGGCTCTGCAGGGCGCCTTGATCCTGCTGACCCACAGCCCGCGGCTGCAGTCCGAACTCGAAGTGGTCATGGAAACTCCCAGTTCCGACGGCGTCAAGAAAATGTCTTTGCGGGGTTACGTGGTTCGGTTGGAAACCGGCGTGGAGAAGGGCACCACCGCGGTTGGCGTGGTGTTTACGGATTAGCCAGACACGCAATTCAGCTCAATTCTGCGATTTTCTTGTCCAGGTGCTCCAATGCCGCTTCCAAAGATTTGCGGTGATTGGGATGTGTAGCGTTTTCCAGGTCGTTAGCTACGCGCTTGCGCGAGAGAACCAGTCCCCGCCGCTCGATTTCCTTTCTTATGTCGTCGGCGCTTTTTTGCGTCTTGCTTGAGGTATCCGCCACGTTTTTCCTGTCTTCTGCTTGAGATTGAACATCTTTGCTTTCCCAGCCGCGTGCCATGCCTATATTTTCGCACACATTCAGGGCCGCGGAGCGTGCAGAAAAAGGTCGGATTCCCGGAAGATCGCAGGCTAGACGCGAGCGCTGCGGCGTTTGGGCGCGGGCCCGGGAATGCCGGCGCCGCTGTGGCGCAGCGCTTCTTCTGCCAAGCGCGCAAAGCGCTCGGCAAAAATACCGCGATATAGGAACTCCACTTTCTGGTCGCCACAGCGGACAACCAGCGCCCATTCGCTTTCGTGCGGCGTCACGTCCAGCGAAGTAATCTCCGCGGTGGTCACGACCACCACCGGTTCATGGCGCTTGTCCAAGGCCCACACTTGCGCGGGTGAAATGAACAGTTGCACCGGCAACGCGTCGCCTTCGCGCGGCCGGTACTCGCCGCCGCTCACTACGGTTTTTGCTCCTAATTCGCGGGCCTTGCGGTCGGTGGGCGATTCCAGTTCCGCGGGAGGCAGCAGAATCGCCAGCACAAAGAAGATCAACCCAAAAATGGCTGTGTAGTAGCCATGCCAAAGACTCAAAGGCAGCACCACCAGCGCCGCGCCAAAACAGCCGAGCGCGATACGCAACAGCGTCCACGATTGTTCGTTTCGATACAGTTTCAGGAACTTGGGCGATCGCTGGATCAGCAAAAAAATCACGTTGCCGCAGGCGCTCTTGACGCGTTGCAGCAGATGTTCGTGATCCGCAGTGATTACCGTGGGAGTCGTGCTCATCGTTGACCAGCTTGCTATTTTACCTCAGTTGGCAAGCCCCCATTTGCGCAAAGCTATGGAGCCGTTCTACCGGGGCACAGCAGTTGTGACCGGTCCCAAAACAGAACGCCGTGGCGCCGCGCTTCCAATTGTCTTACCTGCAAACCCGCACAGCACCACCCCAACCGGTTTGACCGCCGCTCAGCCCTTGCATAGACTGGCCTCGCCATCCTGGCCCTTGCAGCATATGTTCACTTCCTTTGTCGATGCCGGTGGTGATCCTGAGATCCACGGTTATCTGCACACTCCCGCGGCCGGTGCCGAAGCCATAGTTGTGCTTACGCATGGTGCCGGCGCGAACTGCCAATCCAAACTATTGGTTGGTATGGCGGAAGCGCTTGCAGCAATAGGGTTCATCGTGCTGCGCTTCGACTTGCCGTTTCGTCGTGCTCGTCCTTACGGACCGCCGTTTCCCGCCACCGCCGCCCGCGATCGCGACGGCCTTCGTCGCGCTGCCATGATCATGCGGAAACAGACCAAAGGCCGCGTGGTTCTTGGCGGTCACTCCTATGGTGGACGGCAAGCGAGCATGCTGGCGGCTGACCAGCCTCAAGTCGCGGACGGCTTGCTCCTGCTTTCTTACCCCCTGCATCCTCCACGCAAACCGGAACAACTTCGTACCGCACATTTCCCAAAGCTGACCACACCGGCATTTTTTGTTCATGGAACTCGCGATCCCTTCGGCAGCAGCAGCGAGATGCAGGCTGCGTTAAACCTGATTCCTGGTCGGCACGCGATGATGGAAATCGAGGGCGCTGGTCATGAATTGCTGCCCAAGAAAAGCGCCGGCGAACTTCTCAGCGGCGTCGCGGCCGGATTCAAGACGTTCCTCAACCTGTAGACTCCGGTTCTTCGCCGCGCTAGTCGAGACAGGGCCGGGCCGATCCCCCTTGCTTACCGAGAGGAGAAGTGTTAAGGTGCCCTCGATTACCGAGCGGAGCAAAAAAGCCATGAGCAAACCTTCCGATCTGGTCCAGGGCACGCTGGACATGCTGCTGTTGAAGATTCTGGCCCTCCAGCCTATGAATGGCTTCGCCATCAGCCAGCGCCTCACCCAAGTCTCCGGGGACGTTTTGCAGGTCAGCGACGGATCGTTGTACCCCGCATTACACAAACTCGAACAGGAAGGCTGGATCAAGTCGGCCTGGAAAACCACCGAAAACAACCGGCGTGCCAAGTTTTATTCGTTGACCCGGCTGGGCCGGCGCCAACTGGAAAAAGAAGCGCAGAACTGGAATCGGTTGGCTGCGGCGATATCGCAGGTGGTGAAGCTGGAAGAGACTTAGCGCTGGAGACAACATGCGGCTCACGAACTGGATCTACACATTGCCATTGAAGCTGCGCTCCTTGTTCCGGCGCCGGCAGGTCGAACAGGAGTTGGCCGACGAACTCCGCTATCATGTCGAGTCCAAAACCGCGGAACACATGGCACGCGGCGTGAATCCCGTCGAGGCGCGACGGCTCGCGCTGCTGGCTCTCGGCGGCGTGGAGCAGGCCAAGGAGAACTGCCGCGACGCACTTCCTGTTCGTTGGCTGGATCACCTCCGGCATGACTTCCGCTTCGCTCTGCGCATGCTGCGCAAAAGCCCCGGCTTTACCGCCGTCGCCGTGACTGCCCTCGCGTTCGGTATCGGCGCCGACACCGCCATGTACACCATCGTCAATGGCGCACTCACCTGGGACTTAGGGCTCGGCAAAAACCGTGACCGCGTCGTCATCGTGACTTCAGCCGATAGCGCCCACAGCAACGATTGGGGGGCCTCCTACCCCGATTTTCGCGGCCTCCGCGTCAATGTCAAATCGCTCGCAGGTCTCGCCGCCTACCAACTCGCCCCCGTCAATCTCAGCGACAACAATGCCCTCCCCGAACGTTTTTACTGCGTGCAAATGTCCGCGAACGGTTTCTCTGTGGTTCAAGACAAGCCGCTCCTCGGCCGCGATTTCATTCCCGCCGACGAGCAGCCCGGCGCCCCTGCCGTGCTCATGCTCGGCTATCACGTGTGGCGCGATCGCTATGGCCTCGACCCCGCGATCATCGGCAAAACCGTCCGCGTCGACGAAGTTCCTCGCATCGTCATTGGCGTTATGCCCCCGGGCCGGCGATTCCCCGAAGAAACGGATCTGTGGATCCCGCTCGTCCCCACTCCGGCGCTCGAAAAACGTGATACTCGCGAGCTCATGCTCTTCGGCAGGTTGCGCGATGACGTCCCGATCACTCAGGTTCGCGCGGAAGTCGCCGCACTCGCCGCGCGACTCGCGACTCAATACCCGAATACCAATAAGGACATCACCGCCGAAGTTCGCCCCATCATCCAAATCACCGGCTTGTACTTCATGAAGCCACTCTTCTTCGCGCTTTTCGCCGCCGTCGGTTTTGTGCTGCTGATTGCTTGCGCCGATGTTGCCAACATGCTGCTCGGCCGAGCCTCGGAACGTTCTCGCGAGATTTCCATTCGCGCGGCCATCGGCGCTGGGCGCCCCGCCATTCTTCGGCAGCTTTTAGTCGAAAGTGTGATGCTGTCCATCGCCGGTGGTTTTCTGGGCTGCCTGGTCGCCGTCGGCGGCCTGCGCTGGTTCGACCGCGGCATGGGTACGGAAGCCAAACCGATCTGGCTGCATCTTTCCCTCGATCGTGATGCCCTCTTTTATTTGGCGGTCATCACCATCGGAACGGGAATTCTCTTTGGCTTGGCGCCCGCGCTGCGCCTCATGAACACCGATGTCAGCACCGCCTTAAAGGACGGCGGTTCCGGCGCAACTGGCGGCAGATTCACCATGCGCCTTGCCAATCTCCTCGTCGCCTTCCAGATGATGCTTTGCGTGGTGCTGCTGGCCGGAGCAGGACTGATGATCCGCAGCGCCGTCAAACTCTACAGTGCGCCCATCGGAGTCAACACCTCGGGGGTACTCACCATGCGCATCAATCTCCCCGAAGCCAAGTACCCAAACCCAGACAACTGGATCGCCTTTCATGATCAGCTCAGCCGAAAGCTCGCGTTGCTGCCTGGCGTCGAATCAACCGGCATCGCATCCCAATTGCCTCTCGGCAGTTGGACTTCTTTCAATGTTGAGTTGGAAGGAAAAACACATGATCCGGGGCACCCTACCGAAGCCGGTGGCATTGTCGTGAGCAACAATTATTTCGACATTATGCAAGTACAGCCGCGGCGCGGACGGTTGCTTCAACAATCGGACGGCACCGTCGGCCCACCTGTGCTGGTCGTGAATGAGAGCTTCGCCGCAAAGTTCTGGCCCCGCGAAGATCCGCTCGGCAAGCGCTTGCGCCTGGTCGACCAAGGCGCCGCCGGTCCCTGGTTGACCGTCGTTGGAATCACGCCGGACATCTTGCAGAATTTCCGCGAAAGCTTGAAACACGATCCCCTGCTCTATCTTCCTTTCGCCGAAAAACCCGACCGCCAAGCGTTTCTCATCGCTCGCACGCAAGTTCCCCCAGCTACCCTGACCGATGCGTTCCGTCGCGAAGTTCAATCCCTCGATCCCAATCTCGCTGTTTATGACGTACGAACCCTCGATGAGCGCATCGCCCAAAGTCGCCTTACCGTCAGCCTTTTCGGCGCCATTTGTATTGTGTTTGCGGTGGTCGCCACGGTGCTCGCAGCCATCGGCCTGTACGCGGTCATCATGCAAGCGGTGAATCGACGAACGCGCGAGATCGGCTTGCGCATGGCCCTGGGCGCATCGCGTCGCGAAATCGTCGCACTCGTCTTCCACCAAGGCATACGCCCGCTAGCTCTGGGCTTGTTCATCGGCTTGGTATTGGCGCTGGCGACCGGGCGTGTCTTGCGCTCCCTGCTCGTCGGAGTCGACCCGAGCGATCCGTTGACTTTCGCCGGTGTGGTCCTGGTTCTGTTGGCCGCAGGTGTGCTCGGCTGCCTCGTTCCAGCACGTCGAGCCATCAGAGTCGACCCTATGGTCACCCTGCGTTATGAATAGCGGACGAATGAGTTGCTGGGGAGGGACATGCGGCTGACGAACTGGATCTACACATTGCCATTGAAGCTGCGCTCCTTGTTCCGGCGTCGCCAAATCGAACAGGAGTTGGCCGACGAACTCCGTGATCACATCGAGTCCAAAACTGCGGAACACCTGGCACGCGGGATGAACCCGGCCGAAGCGCGCCGCGCGGCCTTGCTAAAGCTCGGCGGCGTGGAACAGACCAAGGAGGCGTGCCGCGACCATCTCCGCTGGGCCCTTCTGGACTCTCTGCTCCAGGATTTACGCTTTGCGGCCCATTGCGTATATGCCAAACCCGGGTTCGCCACCATCGCGGTTCTGACGCTGGCCTTGGGCGTCGGCGCGAGCACTGCCGTGTTCAGCGTGGTCGACCGCGTGTTATTCCGCAGCCTTCCCTATCCTCACGACGAGCAGTTGGTTTCTTTTGGCGTGAAGGCGCCGTTCGAAGGCATCGAGTTCATGTTGGCCCCTGAATATTTAGTTTTGCGCAAGCAGCCGGGGCCCTTCGAGTCCGTGACTTCGCTAACCCCAGGCGGAGCTGACTGCGACATCACTGAACAGAATCCGCTGCGGCTGGCTTGTGCCTTGGTCCAGGCCAATTTTCTTTCGACTTTGCAGATTCACCCGATTGTGGGCAGGGATTTCACTCCCGAAGACGACCGGCCCAACGCGCCACGAGTCGCCTTGCTCTCGTACGCCTTGTGGCGCGCGCGATTCGGCGGCGACCCAAAGGTGCCGGGGAGAATCATTTCCGTGGATGGCAAGCCATTGCAGATCATTGGAGTGCTTCCCGCCAGTTTTGAAATGCCCACATTGACGGCTGCGGATATGTTGCTGCCACAAGCGTTGGACGAAGCGGCGCAAGACCGCAACCACCCCCAAGTTATTCTCAGGGCTTTTGCAAGGTTGAAGCCCTCGGTCACCGTCGCGCAGGCCAAAGCTGCTTTGCAGCCCTGGTTCGAAGACTCGTTGCGATTTGTCCCGCCGCAATTCCGGGCGGAGGTTTCGTTGCGGGTGCGCTCGCTGCGCGACCGGCAAATCGACGACTCGCGCGCAGGTGCGTGGGTGCTGTTCGGCGCGGTCATCGCGGTACTGTTGCTGGCTTGTACCAATGTGGCCAACCTGCTGCTCGTGCGGGCCGTAGCAAGGCAACGGGAACTGGCAGTCCGCGCCGCCCTTGGCGCAACCCGCACTCGCTTGATCCAGCAGACCCTGACGGAGAGCTTGATGGTGGCGTTGCTTGGAGCCATGGCCGGCTGCGCCCTGGCGTATGGGCTGCTTCGAGTCTTTGTTTCGATTGCCCCGCAGGGAATCGTGCGCTTGCAGCAGGCCTCGCTGGATGGCCGTGTGCTTATCTTCTGCGTGGTGGTTTCGCTGCTCTGCGGAATTTTGATTGGTGTGGCGCCGGCGCTCAGCAAACCCGAACCGGAATCTCTGGTGGAACGCACGGCGCGCACCACCGGACGAGGGCTTTTGCGGTACACGCTGGTCACCGCACAGATCGCGGGTTCCCTGGTGTTGTTGAGTGGCGCCGCATTGCTGCTGCGGAGTCTGTGGAAAATCGAAACCGTGTCCGTCGGGTTGGATGCACAGCACGTGGTCACCGCGCGAATATCGTTGTCCGAGCATGGTTATCCCCAGATGCCGCAGCAGCTTGCCTTTTTCAGCGAATTGGAAAAACGCCTGACGCAGGTTCCTGGGGTAACGCAAATCGCCCTCAGCAACTCCCTTCCGCCCTCGGGGAGCATGCAGGCGACCTTTTTTGCCTCGCTCGAAACCCCCGGCCACCCGCGTCCCCCAGAGGGCACTGGTGGAATGGTGGGATACCGCATGGTCACACCAAGCTACTTTCCGGCTCTGGGAATCCGGATCGTGCAGGGCCGGGGGTTTACCGAACAGGACCGAGCGCCCACGGAACGTTCCGTCATTATCAGCGAGAGGTTGGCCGCGAAGCTGTTTCCCAACGAAGACCCCGTCGGGAAATCCTTGCGGTTTACGATGCTCAGTTCTGGCGGGATTTGGAGAACGATTGTAGGCGTAGCCGCCAACGTGAAAAACAATGGTTTGGTCGACAATGCCGATCCCGAGTTTTATCTGCCTTGGAAGAACGACGACCAGGCTTTCGTGCGCAACTCGTACGTGACCTTGGTTACCACATTGCATCCCGCAACGGTACTTCCATGGATTCGCTCGCAAATCGCGGCGCTTGATCCAACCGTCCCCGTGGAGTTCGCCACCATGACCGAACGCATTGGCAAATTAACCGACCGGCCGCGCTTCGAAGCCACGCTGCTTTCTCTGTTTGCGGGCATTGCGGTGCTCCTGGCGGCCCTGGGAATTTACGGCGTTGTGAGCTTTTTCGTCTCGCAACGCACCCAGGAAATTGGCGTACGCATGGCGCTGGGTGCGACACCCGCCACTATCGCCACCATGGTTTTGCGAAACATGACCCGCTGGGCAGTGCTGGGCGCGGGATTGGGCCTGGGGGGTTCGTGGTACTGCACTCGGTTGCTCGAATCCTTGTTGTTCCAGGTCCGGCCGCACAACCCGCTGCTGCTTGGCGCCGCGTTGCTCGTTCTGCTTACCGTTGTGCTCATCGCCACCTGGATTCCTGCCCGCCGCGCGGCCCGTGTAGATCCAGTCGTGGCGCTCCGCTACGAATAACCGCTCCTATGTAACCCTGTTGTACTAAAGCCGCAGCGCCCGCGAGAGTTGCTCGGCCCGCGCCACACGATCTCGTACGCACATGAACTAAGGAAACTACCCCCGCAAAATACCGGGATTCCCCGTCCTGATCGAATGTTGCCTTCGTGCGTAAATGGTCTTGGCTGATGCTACTCGTCGCTCCCTCAGCATCGCCCCCAGAACTCGGACGAGGTTCAGCTAAACCTATTAAGGAGTGGAAGCATGTTTGGAAAAGTGAACTCGTTGCGCGAACTCTTCGAACTGGAACTGAAATACGCCTATGACTGCGAACAGAAGCTGGTGAAAAAGGGCTTGCCCAACATGATGGAGAACGCCGTATCGCCGGAACTGAAATCGGCGCTGGAACAGCACCTGCAGGAAACGCGAACCCACGTCGCCCGCCTGGAACAAGTCTTCTCCCGCTTGGGCGTCGCTCCCGGCACCAAGGACAACGACATTTTTGACGAAATGGCCAGCGCCGCCAAAGACTCTATCTCCAACATCGACGGCTCCCCGCTGCGCGACTGCGCTTTGATCGTCAACGGCAATGTGGTGGAGCACTATGAAATCGCCCTGTATGGGAGCTTGGTCTCGTTCGCCCGGAATTTGAGCTTGCAGGACGCCGTCGCCACGCTGGAACAAACATTGAAGGAAGAAAAGGCTGCTGACGCCAAGCTCACCGAGATTGGCGAGACGCTCATGAATGCCAAGGCGGCCAGGGTCCGCACTGCTTAACCAGCAAAAAACCACCGACCCTTCGCACACCGGCGGAGGGTCGGGACCTGAACTCGTGCATAGTTGCTCGCTGAGAGCGGGTGCCCTGGCCTGAGGGTGTTAGCGCTGGACGTGCAATTTCCGTTGGACTGATTGTGGTGACACCGCTTGTCCCGTCGTGGTCGATTGAGCGGGAGCAGCAACCGGTTGCCGATTGGAGAGTGTTTCCACACGGTGTTCGACGTACACCGGCGAACCCAGCAGAAAACCCACCAAGCTGACGATTTCCAAAAGCAACTTCAAAACACACCCTCCTACGATCAACTCGTGATGCCTGGTTGCTTGACTTTCTGCTGGCCGAGGAACCGGAGTCGCTGCCGCGGGCTTACGTAAAGCTAGAACCCGGAATGCTCACATCTCCATGCACAGCAACTCGCACGCCATTCCTGCAAACCAGTTAAATGTAAGAATTGTATGAGTAAAGCGGGAACACGCACCTGGAGCTAGTACGCAAGCTTAGGTGATTTTCTGTAATTCTTACGTACTTTTGTAGCTCAATTGCTCTTACAGACGCCGGTTTCGTGACTGGTACAGGCTTCCAACTCCGCCATCCATCGTGTCGCTAGTTTAAAACCCCAATCGCCCGCCCACCCCGCCCCAGAAACATTCCCGGTCGCGCTCCAGTGGGTTTGCCGTGATTCCAAATTGGAATGCCATGCACGAATACCGTTTCGATCCCGGCCGGCAGCGCCGTCGGATTGCTGTATGTCGAACGGTCGATTACCGTGTCAGGATTGAACAACACCAGATCAGCTACCGCACCTTCACGAATGACCCCACGATCGCTCCAGCCCAATCGCTGGGCGGGCAGCGCGCTCATCTTGCGTATAGCTTCCGGCAGAGTGAGCCAGTGCTTCTCGCGCACGCAGACTCCCAACGCCCGGGGAAAAGTCCCGGCACCGCGAGGGTGATCGTTGGCGATTCCGCCGTCACTGGCGACCATGACCCAAGGCTGCTGGTAGAACGCCTTAATGTCGGACTCGAGCATCGATTGGCAGATGATCATCGCCTCGGTGTTCGCGGGGTCGCCTTCACGGATCAAGCGAATGAACATGTCGACCTCGGAAATATGAGCGGACTTGGCTAAATCTTGCAAGGTCTGCCCACCATAGGACGGATTCGGCTTGAACTGCGTGACCGTGATGTGACTCGCCCCGCCGACGTCCGCCAGCGCTTTCGCCACGCTTTGGGCATCTTCATATTTCTTGTAGGGCACCAATACTTTCAAGTTGGCATGCCACGCATCATAGGGATAGCAGTCGGCCATGAAGTCAACTCCGCGTTTCCGGGCGGCCTCGATGATTTGTATATACGCCGCTGCCTTGCCTTGCACCGCCACGGTTCCCAGCTTGATGTGCGAGTGCTCCACGGGGATGTGGGCGCGTTCGGCGATGGCGATTTCTTCCTTTAGGGCCTCGAAAGACTTGTCCGCTTCATCGCGAATGTGAGTCATGTAGATGCCGCCACTCCCTGCGGCAACTTTGGCCAGCGCCACCAGCTCCTCGGTGTTCGCATAACTGCCAATTTCATATTCCAGTCCCGAAGACAGTCCCAGCACCTGCTGGTTCATGGCTTGGCCCACGATCTGCTCCATCCGGTCAATCTCCTGAGGCGTGGCGGTGCGCTTGTAATCCTTGCCCAGGACCAGTTCGCGAATAGTGGCGTGTCCGGCAAACACGGCAACGTTCGGTGCGGGATGCAGGGTTTCGATCGAGCGTACCCAGGTGATGATCGGCCACGGTGAATCGCCGTCGGCGCCAACCACCAGGGAGGTGATGCCTTGGGCGATCTGGGTTTCCGCCAGCGGATCGTCCAGGATACCCTCCGCCGAGTGATTGTGTATGTCAATGAAGCCGGGGGCCAGCACCAAACCGGTCGCGTCGATCACCGCCTCGTTCTTTTCGGGAGTAAGCGCCCCAATCTGCTCAATATGTCCGCCCGCTACACGCACATTGGCCTTGTGCATGGGGCCGCCAGTGCCATCGGCGATTTCGGCGTTCTCGATCAGCAGCGAGTTCGCCGTTTGTTGGGAATGCAGAGGTGGGAGCAGAAAAAGTGCGAGCGCGAACAAGAAGAACACTCTGGCCCGATGCATTCGTACTGAGACGAATGAATATGGAAGACAGTGCATGCCGGTCCTTGATGAAGCGGAACGAATACAACATAGCACGGCAGGGAACGAGACGGCGCCTTGGCGCCCTTCGCTGTAGCGTATCAATCGCAGCAGGAACTCTAGCGCAACGCGAACCAAAGTGGCCAGCCGGTGTTGCGTGAACCTTACCGTCCACCGGTGACCGGGAGGATGGCCCCCGTTACGAAAGAGGCCGCTGGGGAAAGCAGCCACAAAACGGCCTCGGCGATTTCGGTTGGAAGACCAGCACGGCCCATGGGAATCGTGGGACTCAAGCGCGCCAGGCGGTCTGAATCGCCGGCGGCCCCGTGAATGTCGGTATCCACCAGCCCCGGAGACACGGCATTCACCCGGATGCCCTCGGCAGCAACTTCGGGGGCCAGGCCAATCGTAAACGTATCAATAGCGCCTTTACTCGCGGCGTAGTGCACCCACTCGCCGGCGGAGCCCAGCTGCGCTGCTCTCGATGAGATGTTCACGATCGCGCCACCTAAACCACCATACTTTCTGGACATTCGCCGAACCGCTTCACGCCCGCATAGAAAAGCTCCGACCACATTGACGGCCAGAAGCCGCTCGAGCATCGACGCTTCCACGGAGTCCACACGGGCGAACCCGCCGGTAACGCCCGCGTTGTTCACCAGCCCAGCGACCCGCGGAAGCGTCCGGTCCACAGTTTCGAACAGATGCAGCACCTCGGCCTCTTTGGCCACGTCCGCCCGAATTGCGGCGGCACTCCCACCCAGTTGCAGAATTTCTTCGACCAGACCATTGGCTGACGCTGCATCACTTTCGTAATTCACCGCCACCGGATATCCTCGCGCCGCGGCCAGACGAGCGACGGCGGCTCCTAGTCCCGTCCGCCACCGGTAACAACCAGAGTGCCAAGTGGTTCAGTCATACCAGACTCATTTTCAAATGCGCCGCAAAGGCCAGCATAGAGGCCTTCCGCTTCACTCTAAAAGGTGACTGCGGTGAGCGCTTTGTGCGCTAGCTCCGCCGCCGGACCCGGCTTACCACTCAACATCAAGTTGACCCATTCGGTTCCCGCTTGAGAAATGCGCACAGCTTCCATCGTTAGCGATTCCGGGCCGCCTGAGTCGGAGTTGCCGAAAAAGATGCGATCCATAGGCCGCGAAGCAATCATGCGATTCTTGGTGTATTGCTCCGGGACTGCCATCATCATCGCGTGCCCTCGGCGGTACACCTGAATCTCGATGGGATCGACATGAAATTCCGGCAAACACTTCTGGAAATCCGTCAGAACCTTTGCGGCGAACTGTTTGCAGTTCGCTTCTTCCAGCAGCAGCGCGCGCTCCGCCTCCCTCAGCGTGCAATAAAAGGTCAGAATTTCGTACTTCGGCTGGTAGCCCGGCTGATTGCGAACAGTCCAGTCGGCCACAATGAAATCGGTAAAGGAATTGCCCGGACACCAATTGTCATAGCCCTTGTTATAGAACCGCCTGTCGAAAATCATATTCACCATGGGCACCGGGGCATAGCGCATCCGCCGCATTGCTTGTTTTTGATCGCCGGGCAGTCCGGCTACCAGGCGCGCGCTGATGAATTTAGGGCAGCACATCAAGACGAACTTCGCCGCAACTGTAGTGAGCTGCTCTCCTTGTATATAGGTGACGCGAACTTCGTCGGCATCCGGTACCACCGACACCACCGTCGCGCCTCCCACCATGCGCTCGCCGTATTGCGGTTTCAGCACTTCCACCAATCTGTGGCTGATGCACCCTAACCCGCCGGGTAGAATCACACGGGTTGAATCTTCGCCTTTCATTAAGTACTGTGCGTCCACCACCCCAATGAAGGAGCTGGTATCCTCGGTCACCGCGCCCCAGTTGGAGAGGCCATAAGCGTCCCACCACTTGGTAATTTCCGGAGCGTAGCGCTGGGTGATCTCAGTGAAGGGTTTCGAATCCAACTCCGCCATATCCTTGTGAGGATCCAATTTCAGTAGGTCTTCAGAGAACTTTTTAAAACTGGCCACGGTCTCTTTGGAATAGGGCAACTGGGAAAGGCCGCTTCGCCAGGTGTCGGGCGTATACACGCCGTTGTCGATGGTGGGATCGGGCATATCGATAGGCAGCAGGTTCAGACCGATTTCCTTAGCCAGATGATCGCTGTCGCTGCCGCGGAAATCGTAAGCGGCGCCGGTGGAGTACGCTTGCCCGGCGAATTCTTCCTGATAAGCGTTGCCCCCGAAATGATCCTCTTTTTCCAGCAACAACCAGTCTTTGCCCCGCAGAAAATAGGCGGCCGACAATCCCGCCATACCGCCACCGACAATGGCCACGTCGACCTTGCGCGTCGCAGCGGGCTTCGGGAAGGTGTGGCTGTCGCGGACTTCGTGGCAAATAGTGAAGTGCTCTCCTTCGACGTTAGCCACCGGAGCATGGCTCTCGGGTTCCGCCATAAGCGCTTTGTCGAAGGGACAACCCGACGCGACGGAGCCGGCTACAACAAATCTGATGAAGTCACGACGTGATTGCGACATGAGTGCTTCCTCCAACGTTCTGGAAACGCAGATCTCGTTGCTTATTTGCTTCCAAAAAAGAATCGGTTCCTTCGCTCATTGCGGCCGCTCCAGTAGTTCTCGAGGTTCTCTGCCGATGGTTCGCCCGCGGATTTGGTACCAGACCAGAATCAGCGTTACCGAAAGCACGAAAATCAGGGTGGAAATGGCGTTGATTTCCGGTGTGATGCCGCGACGCAGGCGTGCCCAAATTTCCAACGGCAGCGTATTGTCCCGACCCAGCAGGAAAAAGGTCACCGCGATTTCATCCATCGATAGCGTGAAGATCAGCAGCGCCGAGGCGATCAGCGACAGCTTCAGATTGGGCAGCGTGATGCGCCAGAACGTTTGCCAGGGCGTCCCTCCAAGGTCCAGCGAAGCTTCTTCTTGCGCACGATCCATCTTTTGCAGGCCGGCGAAAAGCTCAGTCGTGGCCACCGCTATCAGCGCGGTGCCGTGACCAAGAAACACGGTGAACAGGCTCAGTGGAATCCCCATGCGGTCCACAAACATCAATAAGGACAGACCGGTAATGATGCCCGGTAGCACCAGCGGCAGCAGCACCAACCGGCGGAACACCGCTTTGCCCGGAAAATTGCCCCGATCGAGCGCCAGCGCGGCCAACAGCCCCAATGTTAACGACAGAGCGACCGCGCCCAGTGCCACCAGCACGCTATTCAGGACAGCATCCCAAATCGAGCCATCGCTAAATAATTGTTGGTACCAGCTCCATGTGAAATGTTTGGGCGGAAAGCCGCCCACACCTCCTTGATTGAACGAATAAACGATCAGCACGAAGATGGGCAGATAGAGGAACGCGAACACCATCGCAGAGAAGAGCGCGAGCATCAGCGCGCGGGTGCCGGTCCGCTTGGCCGTTTTGGCTGCCGCGTTCATCGGAACGCCCACCTTTTTTCCAGCCGTTCGGTTGCGAACAATAAGGCGATGGTGAACAGCAGGATGCACACCGCAATGGCCGCGCCGAGTGGCCAATCGTAGGCGGTGCCGAACAGGCTTTGCACCATGTTCGCGATCATAATGCTCGACGGCCCTCCGACGAGCAGCGGCCCCAGGAAATCGCCAAGTGTCAGCACAAACGCGAAGGTGGCCCCAGCCAGCAGCCCTGGTATCGACAGCGGCAAGATGATCCGGAAAAACGTGG
>Ga0187782_10000610_pt1 | contig 24620 bp, 18 predicted proteins | sample 0715_SJ02_MP15_2_FD_132454 | JGI IMG/M metagenome (GOLD analysis project Ga0187782, IMG submission 132454) | Tropical peat soil microbial communities from peatlands in Department of Meta, Colombia - 0715_SJ02_MP15_20_MG | ecosystem: Environmental > Terrestrial > Soil > Wetlands > Peat | place... | reverse complement strand
TGGTGCCGCTGGTGCTGCTCATCGCCATACTGGCGGGATGGGGACTGGACGCGCTTCGCCTCGAATCCGCTCCGTGGCGTGAACGCTCGAAGCGCGCCTTGTATCCCTTGGGGATGCTACTGGCTGTTGCCCTGCTGATCTGGGCCGCGGCGTGGATGACGCCCAAGCTCATTACGCTGCCCACCCAATGGATCCTGATCCGACAAGGACACGGCAGGACGGAAGCCGGCGATATGGCGAACTATCTCACAACCTTGCTGCGTATTTATTTTCCGGGGATCACCGGCTTCGCTCTATTTGCGTTCCTGCTCCTGATGGGGCGCGGCCAAGACAAGTCGTGGGCGCGGCTAGGCGTGCCCATATTTGCGCTCCTCGGGCTGGCGCAGCTTGTGCTGGTGAATTATGAAGCCAATCCCACCATGCCCAAGGACATCTTTTACTATCAGCCGCCGGTGATTTCCCATCTCCAGGGTCCAGCAGGGAGTTACCGTGTGGCTTCCACGGCCCGGTCGCCCGCAGGTCCATCCTCTCGGGGCGAATACCAGGGGTACGTCAATTTCCAGTCGCTTTTCGCTTCCGGTCAACTTTCCGCCGTCGCCCAAGGAACCTTTCAAGAAAGACTGCTTTTGGGGATGGGTTCAATGCTTTCAGGGATCGAAGGCAGCCTGAACCTCGACATCGAGCGCTCCCTGCCGCCGTTTCTGTATGACGTGTGGATTTACACGCTGCGTCAAGCTCCCGACACCCTGCATACCGACTGTTTCCTAGGGCGCACGAACGTCAAATACATCCTTCGCCTCACCCGCGCTGATACGGCCGCCAGCAAAGTTGTCAGCGAAGTGTTCAACGGGTCGCCGAAGCCGAGCTATTTGTACGAAGAACTTTACTTCGTGCCGCGCGCCTACGTGGCCGGCAACTCGATCTTCACCACCAACCCGCTCGAGACGATTCCCAGGATGGGCTCGCCGGATTTCGATGCCATGGAAAACGTCATCTTGGCTGCGGAACCGGGAGACTCTCCTGCCGTCCACGGCTCGGGCCCCGCGGGCCGGGTCGAAATCATCGAGCGTCAGCCCAACTCGGTAACCCTGATGGCCGAGATGGCCCGCCCAGGCTACGTGGTGTTGTTGGACCGCTATGATTCCAACTGGCACGCGACCCTCGATGGCCGCGAGGTCCCGGTGCTCCGCGCCAACCAACTCTTCCGCGCCGTCTACGCCGAGCCCGGCCGGCATGTCGTTGCGTTTCGCTACCGCCAGCGCGGTCTGTGGCCGGGGATAATGGTCAGCGGAATTACCATCGCGATTCTGGCGTGGCTGTACTGGCGAAACCCTGGTTTGAATGAGTCAGCTTAAGGCTCAGCGCGGCATGCGGCAGGCGGTCAAGTGCCCGACCGGTCGACACCCTTCGCGGAAGTTCGGAGGGTGAACCTCATCAAATTGGGGAAAAGGCAAAATGACACGAAGCTCTCCCGCCTCCCACGGCGTCCCGATGACGTCGGCCGCATTGCAAGGGCCGATCACCTTTGGATTGGGTGTGTACATCGTATTGGTGCGCAGCCGGTACTGCGAGGCGAGCAAAAGCACCTGAAGGTATTGAGGGTCCAAAAGGACGTTTCCGAAACACTCGAATCGCGGCCAGAGCGTTACCCGGTCCGAGCGCTCCATGAGCGCGCCAAGAGCCTGCCGATCGATGTGCCATGGTACAGGGCGTCGCAAATGGTCGCGCAGTTGAAGGCGTAGCGAGGTGGCATCGACAAACTGGAGTCCGGCGGCGATCAGCAGAATGGCCATGGCCGCTTTAAAGGAAAAACGCCGCGCGACGGTGACAACGGAAGCGATCACCAGCAGGTAGGCAACGGGCCAGAAAAACCGGCCGCTGCTACGGAAAGAATTGAAGAAGCGCGGCACATGCTCGTAGTGGAAGATCAGGACTGAACCGTCGTAGACATTATTCGACAGCGCAAAGATAACAAGTCCGAGCGAGACAAACAGCAGTCCTGAATGACGCACACAGGCTCGCTTTGGCAGACGAACGCGAACCCTGGCGACCGCGACCAAGCAAAGCAACAGGACTCCCAAGCCGAGATATTGGTAGCCTTCGTAGGTTGTTCGTGAAGCTGCGATCGGTGCTGAGAAAAAGGGGATGAGGGCCGATCCCGCCAGTTCGACGGGTGCCATCAGGTTCATCGCGTAGAGGCCGTAACCATGGCCCACGCCCACTTCCTCCGCATAGCCTAGCACATAAGCCAAGCTCCCGACGAGCGCCATGGCCGCGAGAAACGCCATCGAGACAGGCAGGCGGCGAGCGTCGCGGCGCACGAGCAAGGAGATCGGCGCAGCCATCAGTACGGCGGCAACCATGGCCAGCAGATAGGGATGAATGAGCAGGCTGACGACCAGAAGGGCCGGAGCAGCGAGCCAGGCGGGCCAGTTCGAGCCGCGTGAGATACGAAAGTACAATCCGATTGCGGCCAGAACCAGGAAATGACCGCAAAGCGACTCATGGGGCCGCAGGCCACGATAGAGCAAAGTCGGCATGCTCAAGGCAATCACAACCACGGCGAGCGCCGGCAGCAGGCGTTTCTCTCCGGTACTGCGCAGTGCGAACACCGCTGCAACAGGCTGCAGGCACCAGGCCAGGGCCAAAAACCAGAAGATGGAGTGGAAGCCGGGAGGGAGATATCGCTTCAGCAACTTCGCCGGAATGGCCAGCAAAGGAATACTGTCGCTCAGCGCGATGTTGGTACCCTGGGGCCAGCGCAGGAGCGCCGTCTTCAGAAGCGGATGACGCCACTGGTCAAGAAGAAAGTATCGCTGACCGATGATGTGGTCGGCGGTATCGTCGACGGCCGCCACGTCGTAATAATTCACCGGAAACAATAAGCCTCGAGGCACCAACCAAAGGGTGAAAGCAAGGCCCGCAAAAAACGCGAAAATGTATCCAGCCCATCGACGAAGCACGCTTGACCACATTTATCCGGACAGGTTTCGTTCATAGACAACGAACGTCTCGAAGTCGGTGGCAACTTTATAGTTATGGCTGATGAATGCGTCGAATTCCGGAAAGGTCTTGAGATACTGCTCAGAATCCAGATTCGAGTATGTCAAAGTCGGTATCTCATCGCCGCGCGCCACGACGATGAAGCGCGGCTGAGACCTCCGGAGATCGCGCATCAGCTCTCCGCGCCAGGTGGGAAGCGACCAGAGCGAAACAATTCCCAGGTTGGAGACGAATCGGGTGGGCGGCTGGTGGCCGGTCAGGTAATAGATCTGGCAGTTAAAACTCCACACGTACACCCCGTCGCCAGGTTTGGCGTACGTGTTGAGGAAGTCGATGACCCTGAATTCTCCGTAGGAATGTTCGAAGGACATTTGACCCGGGTACAATGCGTAAAACTTTTCGGCGTCCATGCCCCACTCCCATAATCGTTCGTAGCGGATCAATAGTTTGCTGAATTCTCCGGGAAGAGGCCAAAAGAGGGCTTGGGCGAAGGCGAGCCAGACTAATCCGCTCGCGAGCCGCCAACCATGTCGACTGAAATACCGCGCTGACGCCCGACAGCCCTCAAAGAAGCTCACCGCCAGATACGCCCAGACAGCAGCGATAAATGGGTAGCACGCCTGAAAGTAGTAATCGTGAAAACGCACCTGCATCGCCACGGCGGCCAAGGAGGTGAGCAAAGCGAGCAACAGCGGGAAAAAGCGCTTCAAATCCCGTCTGAACCATCCCAGGAGAATAGCCGCTAAAACGGCCCAGAGGTTCCATACGCCCAGCCAATAGTTGGTTCGCACGAAGGCCCCGAGGAAGTAATGCGGGCGGCGTTCGACGGCCATCGCCGCATAGCGAGGTAAGACCACAAATTGCGCCTCTCTCATGGCGGGCCAGGCGCCCTGGAGTACGATCCAAGCGACCACGATCGCGATTGCCGTAGCAAGTCCCGCCAAAAGTAAGGCTGCCTTAACCAGCCAGTTCTGCCAGGAAATTGAGAAGGAAACTCGGGGCCGCTGGAGGTCAAGACGGCGGGTGTCAAGAAACGGAAGCAGGAGAACGAAAGGGAGATACGCGACGGCATTGTATTTCAGCCAGCATGCGTATCCAAGTACGAGACCGGCGAGAAATGGACCCGCCTTGTCCCAGGGCTTGCGGCGATCCATCAAAAAGTAGGCTGTAAGCAGGCAGGCCACTTGAAAGGTCTCAGGCTGTGCGATCCAAAAGTAGTGCATCTCGCCGTGCATGGAAGCGTGAATCATCACCGTGATGGCCGCGCCGGCGACGCCGAGGTAAGGCTCAGTGAACCGAAAGAGGAGGTAGGAGACCAGAAGCAGGAGGAGGATGTCCACCAGTGGGACGCCCCACGAGACCCGGCCAAACAGCTTGGCGATACCGGCATAGGCGATGAAAATGCCCGGCGGCTTGTTGTCCCAGAGGTCGCGATAAAGTTGCTTGCCCTCGAGCAGGCCTTGTCCTATGGTCAAATACGTTCCATGGTCGCACCCCATCGGGAAGGACAGAATGGGGAAGGCGCGAGCCAGCACATACAGGACGGTGAGGAAAATCAAGACGCGATTGAAAAGCGCAACTCGCCGCTCCCGCGCGCTGGTGGCCACGGTAGCGGCGGAGGGCTGAGCGAGAGAAATTGTTTCAAGATTCACGACGTCACAATTTCCAACGGAATCGGCGATCACGGCGGAGGCACTGACGGCGTGGCCGCCCTCGTGCAACCAGCAGGGTTGCCTCCCAAGCACCTCCGAGCGGAGACTTTAAATCAGTCTCGAATCCCATTCTGTAGCACCAAAGTACCCCGGAAGCAAGGATTCCCGGAACTTCCGGCGCTTGAGAGTGTGGTATAAAAGTTGTCCCTGGCTTCGGAGAAGTTGAGGAGGACGATGACGAGTTCTAATGAAAAAGCCCCTGCCGCCGAATTGAGCGGGCGACTCAAATGGCGCATGGCTGCCGGAATCTTCTTTACCGTTCTGGCCATTTACGTTCTTACCAGCCCAGGCCGCATCGACATCATCGACGGCCAAGCCCGCTACGACGTGGCTTATCACTGGCTCCTGGAAGGCAGGCCGCTCCTTTCCGACCCCTTGATCAAGGATTCCATGTCAGTCAAGGGGAGGAGCGGACTCAATTATTCCTACTATGGACCGGCCGGGTCGGTCTTCGCGATGCCCCTCTTATGGCTGGGGTTCCTGCACGATGACCCGCCCGGGGAAACGAGCCGTTTTTTTTTCTCCCTCACCTCCGCGGTTTTCGGCGCTCTCATCGCCGTGGTAGTGTTCTTGTTTTATCTCGAGCTTAGGGTCCCTCTGCGAAAAGCCCTGGCTTGGACCATGCTCGGGGCCTTCGCGACATATATCTGGCCGATCTCGAACTCGTCATTCGACAACGCGCAGCACGCTTTCTTCGTAATCGCCGCTTTCTATTTGGGCTTTATGAGTGCCGAACGCAAATCCCGGTTGTTGGCGATGACGGGCGGGCTCACGGCCGGCGTGCTGATTCTGTACCAGGAATACTTCCTCCTGATAATTCCCGCGCTGGCGATATCAACCCTGAATTGGCGAGACGCGAAGGAACCTGCTAGCGGTCGAGAGCAGGCGGGAGGCGCCGAACATCGTGGGAATCCCCAGGGGCGCCAGCTAATCCACGCCGCGCGAACTGTCCTTGCCTGGATTCGCTCAGCATACCAGCGGCCAGGAGTCGCGCGCGAATCGTTCCTGCGCTTTGCTTTGTTCCTTGTCTCCACATCAGCAGGGGGAATACTGTCCCTGGCATACAACCATCTGCGATTCGGGTCATTTTTGCAAAACGGGAAAGTCGTTTTCGCCGCCCAAAGAGGTTATCCATTGCTCGGAAATCCGGTGACGGGATTTCTGACACTGCTGGTGAGCCCTGGGAAGAGCATCTTTCTGTATAGCCTGCCGGTCATCTTGGGACTTTGGGGATTCCGCGCGCTTTGGCGGCTCCAACCGGAAATCGGGGCTGTCCTGGTCGGTGTAACCGCGATTTTGGTGTTATTCATATCATGCATCAGTTTTGCGGGAGGCGACTGGTGTTGGGGCCCTCGATATTTGGCGCCCCTGATTCCCTGTTGGGCGTTGCCCTTCCCGTTCGTGTCCGTCAAGGGGCGACTGCAACGCAAACTGATGTTGGCAATTCTCGCAGCGGGCATGCTCACACAGGGATTGGCGCTGAGCGTCGAAAATCAACGGTTCTTCTTCGAAAGAGGCCTGAATGATTTCTTCTGGGCGGAGGATCCCTGGTATTACTTCAGGCATAGCGCCCTCTACGCCCGGGTTGGAGAGGCCGTCTCGCTCAAAGACGGTTTGCCTCCCTCTGCACGTTGGTTCAACTCCATTCCTGATGCCGGCTGGTTGACTTACACAGTCCTTGGCCCGCCCAAGCACATCCCACGGCGCCAGGCGCCGCAATGGCTCACCGAGCGCAAGGTGTTTTACTTGCCAAAACCGTGGCCGCTCTGGATGTGGAGGATCAAACCTGACCTCCGGCCCATAAACCTCGAGGCTTGGCTGGGAGCGCTCCTCGGAATGGCGCTGCTAGGACTTGCACTCATCCTGCGCAGTTTTCCGATCATCACAACCGCGCCATCGCCCGATGAAGGCGTTCTGGCGCAAAGGCTGGGCATTGATTGAAGCCATTCGAATTCGAGTAACAACTCATGAATGTTGACGATCCCGCGACGGCCACGTCCGCGCCTTCTCCGTAGTGGGTCGCCTTCTGCAGGGAGGCGACGGCCCCGCGCACCTCATCTCCACTTCGTCGGAGACTCTGATTACAACTCGAGAACCTGGCGTAGCGCCTCTTCGACCGCAGCAAGGTCGTATGGGGAAGCGGTGTCCAGCCGCGCTTGAAGCCGTTCTTTGGCGATAGCTCGAATCTGATCGATCACCGCGACAGCCGGCCGTCCCGCGCACTCGATGGGAACCAGGAGCGGCGGGCTGGCCTCGGGCGACGTGGATAGCGGAACTATCACGACCGTCCTTCGGTGGTTGTTGACGACGTTGGTACTGAGCACGAGGCAGGGGCGGGTCTTTTTAATCTCTGATCCGAGGGTGGGATCGAGCCTTACCCACCACACCTCGCCGCGCCTTGGCATCGTTCCACGGTTCAGGGAGTTCCCGGCGGATGGCGTCGAATTCCTTTTCAATGGCTTGCACCTCAGGATCGCGGTTGGCGACTTCGCAGGCGTGAAGGAGCTTCCGATCTCGCTCCTGGAGCTTTTGGGCGAGCGCCTCAGCCAAATAGCGCGAGCGCTTCCGGGCGGCGACCCGCTTGACAAACAGGTCGGCTAGCTCACGGGGCAGTGTAAACGTCATCTTTCGGGTTGCCATATAAACATACTACCATACTTCACCGACCTTTGCCGCGCGACCAGAGAAATTCACGTCCTGGCTGAACCTCCTGGGTGATTGGCCGGCGGTGCAAGGGCTGCTCACGGAGAGTGGTTGCGGCCCTATGGGCTGCCGGCTACTTCCGCGAGTTGTTGCGCGGCGTAGCGCACATGGTCGTCGGTGATTTCGGGAAAGAAGGGCAGACTCAAGGCCCGCGCGCAGGCACGCTCGGCATGAGGGAATCTGCCGGGTCCAAAACCGAGAGTTGCGAAGGCCGGTTGCAAGTGAATCGGGCAAGGGTAGTGGACGGCAGTCTGGACTCCGCGGGCTTCGAGCGCGGCTCGCACGGCGTCGCGGCGCTCGACGTAAACCACGAAGAGGTGATAAACCGTCTCATCACGAGGAGCGTCAGGGGGGATCTCCACCTGGCTGCCTCGCAAAAGCGTACGGTAGAGAGCGGCGACTTGCTTGCGCCGCGCGTTCCACTGCTCGAGGCGCTTCAGCTTAACCCGCAAGATAGCGCCTTGAAATCCCTCCATGCGGTAGTTGTAGCCGATTCGCTCGTGGGTGTAGGGGCCGCTTTGACCGTGGTTGCGCAGCGAGCGGGCCAGCGCGGCGATGCGGGCGTCGTTGGTGGTAAGCGCGCCTCCCTCGCCATAGGCGCTCAAATTCTTGCTGGGATAAAAGCTGAAAGCCGCCGCGTGGCCGATGCTGCCGACGCGCTTGCCTCGGTAGCGGGCGCCGTGAGCCTGGCAGGCATCCTCGAGGACCGCCAGGTTATACCGGCGCGCGATTTCCAGGAACGGTTCCAGGTCGGCAGGGCGCCCGTACAAGTGAACGGGTAGAATGACTCTGGACCTCTCGGTGACGGCGAATTCGATGAGAGCAGGGTCCAGATTGGCGGTCCTCGGGTCAACGTCCACAAACACCGGCTTGGCCCCGGCGTAGCAAATAGCCTCTGCCGTGGCGATGAATGTATTCGGGGTGGTGATGACTTCGTCACCCGGTTTCACTCCCAGTGCAAGTAGACCCAAATGCAGGGCGCTGGTGCCGGAGTTCAGGGCGACACATTCATTGACCTCACAATAGGCGGCAAACTCCTTCTCGAATTGCGCGACTTCTTCGCCGAGGATAAACGCGGCATTGCTGCACGTCCGCTCGAGAGCCTCCATGACCTCAACGCGCAGGCTCGAGAACTGCTGCTTCAAATCAAAATATGGAACCAGCACGAATTTCCTCCTATCGAGTATGACAAAACAGGGCGGTCACAGACCACGGCTACAGCCCAGCGCCGCCCGGAACGGGTGCTTCTACAAAGCCTTTCAAGGTTCCCGCGGAACCTTCTGTGCGAGGACGACAATCGAACTGCCCCAAGGCAAAGCCATCACTCGCATCATCCGTGCCTCCAGTTTCAGCGTGGCAATCATCAGGTTGTTGAGGAAACTGGGTAACATCACATAAGAGGCCTGAGGCGCGAGGGGATCCTTGGGGAATAACCCGCGCAGCAAGCGGTAAAAGGCAATCGGGAAAAAGGCAAAGAAGACCGCGTAACTTCGTTTCAGGACGCGAAAGCCGGCGCGTGTCAGCTTGATGTGCAACTCGGAAGCCACGTAGCGCCTGCGGTGCAACAGCGCCTCATCGTGCTCGCTCCAGAGAAAGCGATAAGCGGGGACGGCCACCACCAGGAAGCCCTGTGGCCGCAGGACGCGGTGGAATTCCTTCAATGCGTCCATATCGTTGTCCAGGTGCTCGAGCACGTCGAGCGAGCTGAGCAGGTCGGCCGAGGAATCCGCCAAGGGAATGGCCTGTGCGTCGGCGCGGGCGATGGGGAAGCGCTGGCGGGCCGCCATTTCCAGCGCCACCGGCGACCGGTCCAATCCCATCACCGTATCCGAGTAATGGGCGAGCAGTTGCAGGTTACGGCCGCTGCCGCAGCCGACGTCGACCGCCACGGCGCAGCGCTTGCCCAGAAGGCGAAGAATTCGATCCAGGATGGCGCGCCGGCCTACAAACCACCAGTAAGTCGACTCCAGCTCCTTTTCGCTCTTCACCTCTGCTGGGTTCATATTGGATAAGATTCCCTCTGTTTCCGGCCTCTTCCCACAGATTTAAAGTTCCCAGTGCGCAGGGATTATACACTGGAACCGGCGACTGCTCACTTCCGCACTTGATTTCTATTCATCATCAGGACAACAATGGCCATCAAAGAAATAGGGCCGAAATCAGCGCCCTCGAGGTCAAACAATCCCGATGCCGACAGAACAACCGGGGGAGCGTTGGGTTAGCGACTCCGAGTTCCTCCTTTACGCCGAAGAGCAACTCAAGACCGTACGGGGCTACGTCAGCACTCTGAACTGGGTTAACAGCGGGGCTTGGGAAACCGTGCTGCGCATAATTCACAACCTGCGCGGCAGCGCAGGGATGATGGGCCATCCGGCAATGATGGCAATTCTGGCAGGGCTGGAAAAGAAGCTTGGCCAGGCCGATAGATACACCGAAGGGCAGTTGAGCGACGAGGTGAATGAGGCGCTGAAGCGGGCCATGGAAGCTTTGCGTGAGCCACCCACGGCCGCGGCGCGCGCCGCCCAGCCGCAGCCGCCATCTAAACCCGAACCGCCGGAGACGCTTTTGACGCCGGCGGCCTTCAAACGGCTGAAGCCTCTGACGATTCTTATTGTGGACGACGATCCGATAGTGCGGAAGTTATTGCAAAGTGTGTTCGAAAAGTTGGGCATGAAAGTCATCACCATGGAACGCGGAGTCGATTTGCGCCCCGAGTTTTTGGGAAAGCAGAAAATTGACGCCGTCATTCTGGACCTGCACCTGCCGGACGAGGACGGCTATTCGATTTGCAAACGGCTCAAGGCGGACGGCTCGAGTTGCCACGTCCCGATCGTCTTTATCAGCGTCACCGGGGAATTGGAGTCGAGGTTTTACGGATGGCAAGTCGGCGCCGAGGATTTTATCGTCAAACCCGTTGATCCGCTCGAACTGCTGCTGCGCGTGGAATTCTTGGTGGATCGCAACGCCGCAAAACTGAAACAGCAGCGGCAGGTGGGGATCTCCTACGACAACTTTTTGAGAGAATTGGAGAAACGGGTCAGGGCGGCCGTGGCCGGCCAGGGCACGCTGGTGCTGGCTTTGCTTAGCGTGACCAGCGCGGGGGCAGATGAAAAGCAGCGCGCCGCGGGATCGCTCTTTCTCCTCGACCAACTGCACCGCGGCGATATCTTCTGCTCGCCCAACCCGGGCTATTTGCTGGTCGTGCAGCCCACCCAATCCCTCGCCTCGGCGCAGGCGGCTTTCCAGACCCTGGCCGGCCGCCTCAAGAACGAATTCCGGCTCGAATGCCGCGTGGGCTTGGCCCACTGCCCGACCCACGGCGCCACCGGAGCTGACCTGATGGCCACCAGCAAAGCGCACTTGGACGTGGCAGTTCAAAAGGGCGTTCGAACCAGCACTGACAGCGTATTCGCGGGAGAGGCTGAGGAGGCGCGTCTTCCCAAAGTCGTGATTGTGGATGATAACCCGGAGTTCCTCAACTATCTGAAACCGCACCTCGATGATCTGGGGATCGAGGCGATCCTCGAGTCCGCGAGCCTGCGCGCGCTCGAATGCATCCGGAGGAACGCTCCGGAATTGGTGATGTTGGATGTTCTGATGCCCAATCCGGATGGACTCACAATCCTGGCCGAGCTCAAAGCTGACCCCAAGCTCGCCGGCATCCCGGTGATGATGTTCTCCGCGAAAGAGGACGAAGAGTACTTGATCCGGGCCTTCGACCTGGGCGCTGTGGACTATCTTATTAAGCCATTCCGGCTGACCGAATTGAAGGCGCGAGTGCGCAAAGTCCTGCGAGATCGCGCGGCATCGCTGTAGCGCAGTCTGCCGCAACGGAAAGCCGCCGGGCAACCATCGATCACCCCAACAAACTGCGAACCTTAGCCAGAAATTCGCTGGGTTTGAGTTTGGTTTTGTTCACATACCCCTTGGCGCCCAACTCGAGCCCCTTGCGAACGTCTGCTTCCTGTTCCAGGCCGGAGAGGATGAGCACTGCCACGTCTTTCAGCTTCGGCTGAGCTTTGACACGCTCAAGAAGCTCGAAGCCGCTCATTCGGGGCAGATAGAGGTCGAGGATAACCAGGTGAGGAACGTTTTCTTGCAGCCACTCCCAAGCGGCCTCTCCCGTGCCTGCATCGCTCACTTCGTAACCATCCCCGGTCAGCCGCAGCTTGAAGATCCTCCGCAAGAATTCTTCATCTTCAACCACTAAAATCCGGAACCGGGGCTTCCTTGAACTTGAAACGCTCATTATGCTCCTCGGGCTATTGGGACGCTCTACGATGCTTGCGCCGAAGGCGCCTTGGAGTGCGGCGTCTTGAAGGTACCCGGCGGGCCGCAGCGTTCCCAAGGCGGCGTCAAGCCGCCGCACTCCAAGGCGCTTCGCGCATTTCTGGATTCGCTCCTAGAACCTCCTTTCTCCCGCCAGCGGCAATCGAAAGTAGAAGGTGCTGCCTTGGCCGGGCGTGCTTCGTACTCCAATCGCCCCGCCGTGCTTTTCGACGATGCCTTTGGCGAAATAGAGACCCATCCCGGAGCCGCGCTCACGATGGCTGAGAGGATTCTCAATCCGTGAGAACTTCTTGAACAGCTTTTCAATGCTCTCTTTTGGTATTCCTACCCCCGTATCGGCCACGGAAAAGATTACGTTCTGGCCGTCTTGTTTCACTCCCAACTTCACCGTTCCATGTTCGGGCGTGTACTTAATCGCGTTATCCACCAGGTTGAGCAGCACCTCCGTCAGCAGCGACTTGTCCGCCAGGAGCGGCGGGCAGTTAGCGTTTTCATTCTCAACGAGCAGAGATAGGTCAAATTTCTTTGCCTTTCCCTCCAAGGCTTGCGCCACATCGGCGAGGATTTCATCCGGGAGCACGCGGTCCAGATTAAGCTTCAGTGTGCCTTGGTCCAGACGCGCCACATCCAGAAGGTCGTTGACCAGAGTCACCATCTGTTCGACGCACTTTTCGACTTCCTGGAGCAGTCCGGCCTGCTGGGTGTTGAGTATGCCGGCCAGCCCTTCCGACAGAGTCGAGGTATACCACTGCATGCCCGCCAGGGGCGTGCGGAGTTGGTGGGAAGCGATGGAAATGAATTCGTTCTTCATTTGGTCGAGCGCCCGCTGCTCGCTCGTGTCCCGAAAGACCACAATGCTGCCTCGCACGCGATCGTCTTGCATCACCGGGGCGGCCATGATGGAGACGGGCATTTTGCTCTCGTCCGCTCGGAGCAGCACCGCATCTCCTCCCACTTGCAATCCCTCGCCGCTTTGCATGCTGCACTCGACGAAGTTCTCAGGCTCCGCCCCGTCGAAGCGCAAAACTTCCCGGTAAGGCTTGGAGACCGCGTCGCGGGCCGCGGTCGCAGTCCATGCTTCGGCGCGTCGATTGAGCAGAATGAGGCGGCCTTCACTATCCACGGCGAACACTCCCTCCCCGATACTGCGGAGCAAGGCTTCGTCCATTTTTTTCGCCGCCATCAAGATTTCCTGATCGGAGCGGTGTCGAGCCACCAGGCGGCGAAGATGGCGCAGACTGAGTTGCCGCTGAATAAGGTAGACATCGAACAAAAGCGACAGCACGAGGAAGCCGTAAAATGACTTGCGCCAGATGTCCTGAAGATTATCCGTCGAACGCTGCCAAAACACTACCGGGATCATCAGGATCGCCAGGCCCAAGGTGAGAATCAGGACCATTCCCACAGCGAGGAAGAAAAGCTCCAGGCTCTGCTTCTCCACCCGACCCATTTCCATGGCCGAGTCCGAGGGCTTCACCGGCGGTGCCGAGCCTTCGCTGGACGAGCGCCTGTCCGCCGCCAATCGCGCCGAATCCTCGGTTTTAGTCGCCATGGTCACTCGTGATGTGGGGCAGCCCTCGGGTGACTCTTGGGCACTTGCAAGAGCTGCCGAAGCTCGGTAGTGGTACAGTTTGATGTAGCGGCGGCTTTATGCCGCCACCTGGCGAGGTAAACTCGCCGCTACAAATTCAAACTGGACCACTACCCGAACCTCGCAAGAATCGCAAGGGGATATGGTCGCACGAGGCACGCCGCCCGACAAGTCCGGTGTTACGATTCGGAACCCCGGACAAGGCGTGTGTCGAACCAGATTCTTTCGATTTGGGACGTGCCGCTTAGAACTTCGCTTCCGTCGAGAGGATCACGCCGTTGCCCCGAATCACGCCCAGGCTTTGCGTGTAGTTGTAATACGTGTAGCCCAGTTTGAGCGCCAGGCTGCGACTGACCTTGTAAGAGATCGCCGGTGTGAGATTCAGCGCCTGGGTGAACGGCTGATGCGAGTCTACTTGTTGAACCCCCAGCCCGCCGGAGAAATCGAGTGCCAAGGGGCCGCGAAGAACACCGTAAAGGCGTGCCGTGAGCTGGTGCACCTGGTAGAACGGAGGGTTAAAGAACCCCATGAAATCCTGCTGTTGAGACCCGCCAAAAGCGAAGGCGCGGCCTTGGTACCCGAGGTCGAGCGACGCGCGCTCCAAGCGCAGGATATTGCGCACCAGGGTCACGGAGGCTCCGCGAGCCGGCTGGCGCCTCGGGCCTGCTTCGACCAGGCTGGAATCCCCGCTCGGCAATCCGGGCTCCTGGAATCGGATGGAGGAGTAATCGCCGTAATAGAGATCGAGCCCCAGGTTGGTGCGCGAACTCAGAGAGTATTTCAGCCCGCCTTCCAAGCGGCTTTCCATGACGCCCATGCGCACAGAGAGGGGTGTGTAGAGAATCGGATCGCGAGCCGCGGTGAGGTCGAGTTCGATCTTTTTTTTCAGGGTGTAGCTCGCACTCACGAATTCCTGGGGGCGGTAAGTGGCTACAGAAACGGCGTAGGTCTGGCCTGGAATTTCTTGCGGCCCGCCGCTTGCGAAGTGTACGAGGCCCACCCCCGCGCGTAGAATGAGACTTGAAGAGATGGGTGTGGTTTGACGATAGCCGACCTGCATCGGGCCAACCGTTCCGCCCCATGGGCCGGCACCGCTGATCGGAACGGCGTCGAAGACAATCGAGGAGCGCGTGCCGGGCAGCCCCGAAAAGTCAAAACCGGATTCCGATGCAAACAAGCGCAAGTCCTGGCCTGCGAATCCGAACAGATTCGGGGAACCGCTGCCGGCGCTGGTTTCGCGGGCGTAAGAAGCCGACTCGTGGAAAGTGACGGCCTGGTCTTGGTGGATGGTCTCTTCCAGTTGGCGGCACTCGGCGTTGCCGGTGCTCAGTTGATCCGCCCGGGCGAGCAGTTCGCGCGCCTGGCGCAGGTGGTTGCGGGCCCGCTCGAGGTTGGCAAGCAGGAAGAGCGCATCGTAGTCGTTGGGGCGATCCTGCACCAGCTTGCTGGCCAACTTATACGAGTAGGCAATGTCGCCGCGAAAGTAATGGGCGCGAGCATTGCCAAGCAAGGCGTCAAAATCGCCTGGGTCAGCCTTCAGCAACTCGGAAAAATCGGCCAGCGCGGCAGCGTACCGGCCTTGGTAGAGATTGACGTACGCGAGCTGCAGCCGTGCCTCCCGATGGCTGGGGTGGAGAGTGAGAACCGCGCTCAAGATGCCCCGGGCCTGTTTGTAGTGACCCAGGCGGACCTCCACCCGAGCCAAATCCACCTGGAATTCAGGATTCGCAGGCTGACCGGCGGCGAGGCGCTCGAAAATGGCATGCGCCTCGGAGGGATGATCGGAGCGGAGAAGCTCACTCCCCAGCCCCTCGAGGGCGTCAGCATGCGCGGGGTTTTTCGCCAGAACCTGCTGGTAGAGGCCTTGCGACGCCTGGTGTTGCCCGCTCATGCTCAGCGCCCGGGCCAGGCCGAGCTTGGCCTCCAGGTTATTGGGCTGAAGTTCCAAGGCTTGCCTATAAGCTTGGACCGCGGCGCTGAAGTCGCCGCGCCGCATCAGGTTAGCGGCGGACTGCAACGGCACGCCATGGCTTGCCTGCGCGGGCTGAGCGGCAGCCGAGGACGGCGGGCCGGAATCCTCGCCGCTGGCAGATTTCTCATGCTGAGCGTCGCTCGGCCCTGCCGGCGGCTCGCCTTGTCCTCGGAGTCCCACGGACCCCTGCTGCCACAGGACCAAAACAAAAAAGAGAGTTGGTGTAACGAGCCTTTGGCAATAGCGAAAGAAGCATCTTCGCGAGTGATGAGAGAACATGATTCCGCCTCGAGCAATGATTTCTTAACCTGCTTTTCCCGTGCCGCCGGCAGCGGCGGCGGGAGCCAAATCGGTCGGACCGGTTGAAAGGGATTGTCCTTCGTGCGTGACCTTCTCCCAGCGGTGAGACCCCAGCAGGAATTTCAATATCCCCTGGACTCGGAAAAAGAGAATCAGTTGACGGTAACCGACATTTTCCAGCATCGCGTAGGCCAGCAGGACCAAGACGTCTCGAAGCCTGGGATAGCGCCGGTAGGTCATTTCCTCCAGCAGCACCGCCCCCACTGACAGAAATCCGCCGTAGGCGAGGCCCAAAAGGATGAATAGGATCATGAAAGCGGCGGAAATGAGCCCCCCGAAGAAAGAAAGCGGAATCAGGAGGTATCCGAGAAACTCGACCACGGTGCCCAAGGCCTCGACGTAAAGATGGAAGGGCAAGCTAAATAAGCCGACTACACCGTAGCGGCGGCGGAACAGCATGCCGCGGTGTTTCCGCAAGCACTGGCAAAGCCCCAGTTGCCAACGACGCCGCTGGCGATTGAGCATGGCCACGGTCGCCGGGCACTCCGTCCAGCAGACCGGATCGGAAGTAAACGAGAATCCCGCGTCGCTTCCCCGATCGGCCGCCCAACGCCGCAAAGTAATGACGAGATCCATGTCCTCAGTGACCGTATCGGCGCTAAAGCCGCCCACTTCCATGACCGCCCGATGCTGGAATAGGGCCAGAGCGCCCGAGACGATCACCGTGCCTCCCAGCAGAGACCAGCCGTTCCGTCCCGTCAGGAAGCTGCGCAGATACTCGACCACTTGAAAACGCTCGAGAGAATTCCGCGGTAGACCGAGCTTCACTATCTCTCCGTTGCTTCCTATACATCCGTTAATTATTCTTACGATACCGCCGCTCACAATGATCTCCCGTGCCGAACTCAGAACCGGATCCATGAGCCGCAGCAGCGCCTCGCGCTCCAGAATGCAATCCGCGTCCAAGCAGCAGAAATAAGGAGAGCGGCAGAGATTGATTCCGGTGTTCAGCGCGTCCGGCTTGCCGCCCCGTTGCTTGGAGACGACCAGGAGATTGGGAGCTTGCAGACTGACGTAGAAGCTGTGGGGCGGGGACGTAGAAAGCACCGGGTGGTACTCCAGCTCGGTGGGAGTCAGCCTGAAGGCGGTCGCCAGTCGCTTCAGAGTTGAATCGGTCGATCCGTCATCCACCACGATCACCGAAAAACGCGGGTAGTCCACGGCCAGGGCGGAGCGGACTGTTTCTACGATAATGCGCTCCTCGTTCCAGGCCGGAATGACGATCGTGACGGCGGGCGTGAGGGAAGAACCTCGCAGCTCAGCCGAGCCCTGATAAGCCAATCGCCGGGAATGAAGCCAGATCGCCCTCAGAGAAATGACCATCAACGCCGTGTACACCCCGTTGCCAAACACAAAATAGGAGAGGATCAGCAGGTTGAAAAAAACCAGAGCGTGCACGCAATACGGTCCCCAGATATCCATGGGGAAGTCCTTTCAGGCGGCCAAGCTGGACGGGCCGTGACCGGCCGGACCCCGCCGCTTAGCTGCCGAGAGCGCGGCGCAGAGCCCTAGCCAGGCGTCGATTCTGGGCGGGCAATGGTCCTCGAGATTTTCAAGCAAGCCTTCCAGAAAGCGGCGGCCGGACTGGTTGGTAAGCGCCGCCTTGAGACGATGTGTGGCGCCCATACTCACGAACTGCCGTACGACCTGCGTCTCGAGATTACTGGGACTGTCGCCGAGGTTCTGCAAGAGGCTGAGCAGCACGCCTGCTTGGTCTAGTTCCTCGATGATCAGATCTCGCAGGCTCTTATCGACTGTCTTGAGGAACACTTCATACAGCCTGGAAATTCCCCGGGGTCCATGCGCGAGATAGGCCCGCACCGCGGCTTGGCGGACGGAGGGCTGAGGATCGCTGAGGAACCGCTGAATTTCCGCCAGGCGCAAGAGCTTGGGACGCTCGAGCAGGGCCTGTAATGCCCCTGCACGGGCACCCGTTGAGTTCTCTTCAGGCGCCGGAGTCATCCCGGAGCTGGGAGACGCGGAAGCAAGAAGCGCAATCACCTCGCCGGCAATCAGCCGCACCCCAGGGTCAGCGTCGGAAGCCAGAGCGGCCAACTCGCGGTCCAACACCGCTCGGTATTGAAGAAGGGCCGAAAACCCAACCGTCTGGTGCTTCGCCATTTCCCGCAGGACCTCGGCGGCCGCGCCGCGCACACGCGGATCCGGGTGGCGCAATGCGGGCAGGAGTTGCAGCGCTTGGGAAGGCGGAAACGTGGCCAAGGCAGCTTTTAGAGAATGAAGCGAGAGGCCTGACCGCCTGGCACTGACGGCTTTGTCCATTTGGGCGACGAGGACGGGCAAACTCTCAGGCACACAAAGCGCCGCCAGGGATCGTAAAGCCACCTGCTGAACGTCCGGGTGAGCGTCGTCTAAAGCCCGGGCGAGAACCGGCCAGCTCGCCTGGTGGCGAAGCAGGCCCAAATTTCTGGCGCTTCGCGCCCGAAGCAGAAAGCGCAGGCGCGGCAGAAAATAGAGCAACCCGTCCGGCATGGTGAGCGCCTGGCGAAGTGTGGTGGAGGGAAATTGGCCGAGGACCCGCCGCTGCCAGGCGTCGATCAACCCCAGCTCCAGCGAGAGTCCTCGCAGGACGCTGACCAGAGGCGGAGCAGATGAGCACCTCAAAAGTAATGGTTCGAGTAGTAATTCTAGGGTGGATAATGGCAGTACCCGTAACCCCGCCAGGTGTTGCGGTGAGTACTTGCCCTGCAGCAATCCCGCAGGCGTCAGCCCATAATCGCCGCACAGCTTTTTAACACGGAGGTCGAAACGGTCGGAATGCCAGCGCCGCACCATTGCGCCGGCGGCGAGAAGCAGCGTCCCGCCGGCAACGACGGCCAATGTAGATCTTGCCAGGTTGGTGAGGAATGAAAAGCTTGGAATAGGTATAACCATCGCGCCCCGCCCAAGTGAATATCCGACACTGTCAAAAGCTTGTATCTAAACAGAGTCATAAATATCTGGCGCATGTATTAACAGATTACATACCGCTAAAAGCAAGCTCCTGGTTCGATGGAATCAGAAGATTGCTCAGCCAGGAGAAGGCTGGCCGCTGGCGTGGATTCTAGGTGGGGAGAGAAGCGATGTCAAGAGTAACTCACTCATTTGATACGGTACTATTTACTCAGTCTATAACATCGGAGCGGTTATCGAATGTCCGCCCTTTTCACTCAGGATTACTCCTTAGGCAACTCCCCTCACCCCAACTCCCCTCCCCCTCTTCCCTCGCCCAGGGGAGAGGGAAGACGGGAAAGGGGTGATAGGATGAGGGGATTGGTGGTGGCCACGACTTTCGGAGCATTCATTCATGCCCGTCTGCTGACGGGCACCCAGAAACCATGAAAATGCGCGAAGCGCCTGGGCGTGCGGCGGCTTCGGCGCAAGCATTTTCGAGGCGGAGTCTGAAGCCCCGCCCGTCCCACCAGAGAAATCCGGGTTAGTGATTTTTGGCTACCAGCGCCTCGTCCAGGATTTTATCCCAGGCACTTTCAGGCGGCATTCCCACCACGATGCGGCCGTTAACGAATGAGGTGGGAGTGTGATCCACGCCGAGGTCCCTTCCCTCCTCGCGCCCGGCCTCAACTCGTGGCAAGGAGGCTTGCGTATCGATGCAAGCGGCCAGCTTGACGTGGTCAATCCCCGCCTGATCTCCCAGCTCTAACAAACGATCGCGTACGTTCGTGGCATTGATGGCGCCCTGGTTGGCGAAAATCAGAGTCCGGTAAGCGGGGAAGACCGAAGCGTTGATCTCGTAAGCGCATTCGTTGGCCACTGCCGCGGTGGGAGACCAGTCATGGCCGGGGATGGGATACTCCTTGAAGATGACTCGAATCTTATCTCCGTATTTAGGCAGGAGTTGCTTTTCCAGAAACTCCTGCAGGCGAGCACAATACTGGCACTGCAGATCGGCGTACTCGACCAAGGTTATGGGTGCATTGCTCGGTCCCTGGCTCGGCATATCGTGGGTCTTGATCATGCCCCGAACGACATCATTCCGGAAGGGGAAAATGACGCCCCACAGGCCGATTTGGTGGTCCTTGGTAACGAAGACCTCAACACTCTGCGTTTGTTTTCCGACGCTGGCGGTAGCAACCGCTTTGAGGAATTGCGGGTAGGGCGTTTTGTTGAACGCGCCGATCTTCAATTCCGCCTGTGGTGGAAGCTTGGCGGCTTCGCGCAGGCAACGTACGAACTCAGCCGTGGACGGGTCGCGCAAGGCAAAGAGGTTGCCCAGCACGAAGCAACGGCCGTCCTTGGTGATGAACACATTGTTGGATTGCTTTTGCTTGCCGTCATCGGTGGTCACGACAGTCTGTAAGAAGACGGAGAATTGCGACTTGCCGAGCGGCTCCGCGTCCACTTTAACGCTGTCCGGCAACATAAAGCGGTCGCGCATGTATTGAACGATATCCGCTGCGCTCACCGTCTGAACGGCCGAGGCGGGGTGGGCAACCCGTTGGCTTTCTCCAGCGAAAGCACTGGTGCACGCGAGCAGCAGGCAAACGCTTCCCAGCAAGGGACCGTAGCGGCGTGAAGAACGCTTCATAAAAACTCCTTTGTCGCGGTTGTCCGTGGTCCGTTGTCAGTTGTCCGTAGAGAGCAGTCCGTACGACGGTTTCTCGGGACCCTCGGCGCATGTCGCCGTGAACATGGTGCAACAACCTTCCACCAGCAACCGAGGCCCGCAGACAACGGACCACGGACAACTGACAACGGACGTCTCACCGCTGCACCGGCTGGCCCGCCTTCTGCCAACCTGCCAGTCCGTCTTGATAAACCTTCACCCTTTCGAACGAAAAGCCATGCTCGAGCAAAGCGCGTCCGGCGGCGCGACTGGCGGCGCAGATGTCGTCACCGGCGGAGCGCCCGCTCTCATACAGCACGATGGTCTTGTCCTTGGGTAACTTGCTCATATCCTGGGCAAAATCATCCACCGGCATGTTGAGTGCCCCAGGAATTCGTCCCGTCGCAAACTCCTCGGACGGCCGGACGTCGACCACCACCGGCCCCGGCGCGGCGTCGAGGAGTCGGCGAGCCTCAGCCGTCCTGATCAAAGCCGGTTGTTTCTTGTTCGCCTCCGCCTCGCTACAGGCGCCGATCGGCGACTGCGAACCAGCGAAGTCTGCGGCCGGGTTCGATCCGAACCCGCCCATCGACCCGGCATTGGCCTCTGGAACCGCGCCCCCGCCGGGCGTTGTAGAAGGAGGTTTGGAAGTTGAAGGAGAGGATGAAGCCTGGCCGTTCTGCGCTGTGTTCGGCGCGCCGGCCGTGGGCGCGCCCGCGCTAACAAGCGCCTGATTCACGAGCAGCGAAAAGGTAGGGAAGTCCAAAGGCCGGAAGAGCATTTTCCCGCCGATAAAGAAGGTTGGCGTCCCTTTCACACCCAGCGCGTGGCCGTCCGCAAGATCGCGCTTGATTCGCGCCTTGGTCTCGCCGCTCGCCAGGCACTGGTCGAAACGAGCCTGGTCCAGACCAAGTTCTCCGGCGTAACGTTTCAGGGCGTCCACGCTCAAGTCCGATTGCTTGGCATAGAACTTATCGACCGCCTCCCAGAACTTGCCCTGCTCGGCCGCGCATTCCGAAGCTTCCGCGGCTTTCTCGGACTGGGGATGAAGCCTGCCGAGGGGGAATTGGCGGAAGACGAAACGCAGCCGGCCGCCATATTGAGCGCGGACTTGCGCCGCTGCTTCCTCCGAGAAGCCGCAGCCAGGACATGAGAAATCCCCAAATTCCACCACCGTGAGCGGCGCGCTCAGATTTCCAGCCATGTGGCTGTCGGGGCGGACGAGATGTTCGGCAAGCGCCTCGGATGAAACGTCCGTAGCCGCTTCGACTTCGCCGTGCCCGCTCAGCCAGAGGAAAGCGGGAACGCCGACCAGCAACGCCACAATCCCCAAAACGAAATTCGTCCGGACGCTGGCGATCGCGGCCTCGGCATCGGCGGGCGCATTGGGGCGAGGCAGTTCCAAAATCGACAAGACGAAAATGCACGTCATCACGAGGGCCGAGACCACACACCATGCGCAATAAGCATGGATCACAAACGCCTCGAGGGAAGTGAGGTAGATAAAAACCACAAAGCCGAAGCCTGAGATGCCCGCCACGCCATAGCGAAGCAGCCGCCCCAGGCTCTCCGAATACAGGTCTTCCGCCAGGATCAGGAGAGCCAGAGCGACGTAGGCCGCAACTCCGAAGACCGGCATGGGCACGCCAAAGGGATGGGCATAGGAGCTGGCGCGCACCGTATCGCAACCCGTCCCCAGGCAAACGATCGGCCGGGACGGCGAAGTGTAGACCCAGAGAAGATACAGGGCATCAAAAAGTCCAAGTAGGGACAGGGCCAGCAGGATGTGTTTTCGCATACGGTACTATTTTACCAGAGCGGAAAACCGAAATTCGAAAATCGAAAACCGAAATTCGAAATTCGATGATCCGAAACTCGAGGTTCGGAATGAACGTCAGACGAGAATGGCTGCCTTCGAAACTCGAATATCGATCGCCGATTTTCCATTTTCCAGTTTCGAATTTCGGTTTTCGATTTTCGACTTTCGGTTTTCGAATTTCGGTTCTCAAATGTGCCACGGCTCGCCGAACTTGGCATCCCATTCTTCGGGCGTAAATGGCTCGAGCCCGGCATTAGGATAGAAGGTGACTTCGCCAAATAGGATGCCTTGCGGTGGGGAATAGAGATCCACCCTGACAAAGTCGAATTGGGCGCCAATCCGTTCCGCCAGCTCGATCATCTGGCCCAGGTTTCCGGGCTTGGGGACAGCGTCCGAGGTACGGGGATACCTGAGCTTTGCGGGAAGCAGTTTCCATTCGCGATCGTAGAAGTTCAGTTTCATCACACGGGCGCGGTCGCGGATAAACTGGATGAAGTGGACGCGTCCGTGGTAAGTAAAGAACTTGTAGTCTTCCGGGAACTCGCCGCCCGGCGCCTCGATCATGGGCTCGATCAGCACCTTCGGGGGAATCCCTAAGTAGCCCCACTCGCGTAAACGGCGCGCGAAGCGGAAGGCGAGTCGCTCGCGCGCCGCCGCTGCAATTCGCTCCCTCTGCATGTCCTGAGTCGTGCGGATGAACAGGTTCCCCCCGCTACTGTGATTGAACTTGATCACGTAGGGGAGCTGCAGTTCAGCAGAAGGAATATCCTCGGGATTCTGTCCGGCCCACAGGGTTTTTATCAGATATTGCCGGCCGATCAGTTTTGCGATTTCCGCTTTAACCGCGACCTTATCGGAAAAGACGCAAAACCGGGGATCATGCTGATACAGCTTGCGCCAGGCGATCTTTTCATTGAACGTCCTTGGGTGCCTGAGATTGGGCAGCTTGCGAAAGGCGCCATAGTACAGCAGGTTGACGGCCAGGTAATCTGGCAGGAGGTCCCTCACCGATTCGCGAAGTTTGCGACCAAGAGATTCGGTCATGACTAGATCTTGGCTCGGCCCAAATAGAACGGGTCCAACAGTCTCGCCATCTTTCCAAACACCCAGCGATAGGGCTTAACGCCGAACGCGGAAAGCGCCGCCGCGGCCAGCAGCGTCGGCTGGAGCGGCCGGAGGCGAAGTCCTTCCCAAGCCAGGGTGCGCGCCCGGCGCGGTTCATAGTTGAAGAGCAAGATAGCCACGCGGGAGACGTGTTTCGCCAGGGTGCGCGGCGTCATGTCGGTGCGAAACTTGGTTAGGATTTGCTCCCAGCCCTCGCAGATTCGCCGCAGGCTCCCGGACATCTGATCGGAGAGCAAGTAGCGCTTGACCAATAGACGGGGCACGCCGGCGATCTTCGAGATTTTCGCCACTCTCAGCCACAGGTCATAGTCCTGGCAATTGACGAAGTTTTCATCAAAGCCCCCCACGCGTTCGAGAATTTCCTTTTTGACCGTCACCCGCGAAGGTGAGCCGATGAAGTGCCGCTTCAGCATGGCCTCGTACACCCATCCGGATTCGACGGCCATTCGTACTTGTAATATTCGGCCGCGTTCGTCAAAAACCGTCTTGCCCGTGTAAACCAACCCGACCTGCGCGTCCGAACCGCGAAAGGCCTCGAGTTCCTTTGCGAGCTTTTCCGGCAGCCATTCATCGTCATCGTCCAGGAACGCGACATACTCGCCTTGCGCGGCGCGAATGCCCGTGTTGCGCGCCGCGCTGACGCGACGGTTTTGAGCGTGGCGAATATACTTGATGCGCGGATCGCTGAAGCTCTTCACCACCTGTTCGGTGCTATCCGTCGAGGCGTCATCGACGACGATAAGTTCCCACTCCCGGCAAGTCTGGCGCAGCACGCTGCGAATCGCCCGGCCCACGGTCGCGGCGCGATTGTACGTGGGTACGATCACTGTCACCGCCGGCGGGACAGGTTCGAGAATAGGGTTGCCATTCATGCTTTGCCGCGAAAATGCCTGCGCCGAAGGCGCCTTGGAGTGCGTCGGCTTGACGCCGCCTTTCCGCTACGCGTACGTACTCAGCGGGCCGGGGCGATCCCAAGGCGGCGTCAAGCCGCCGCACTCCAAGGCGCTTCGCGCATATTATAACCATCCCCGCTCGCGATACCATGCCACGGTTCGGGCGATGCCGGCGGCCAGATCGACTTCAGGGGTATAGCCAAGCTCCTCTTGTGCTCGCTGCCAGGAGTACCAGCGATCCTCACTGAAGAAAGCTACAGCAGTCCGGCTCAGGGGAGGTTTGCGGCGACTCGCCCACGCCAGCAGCTCCAGTCCGGAAGCTCCCAGCATCGCCGCCCAACGAGGCAACGCCAGCCGCGGCGCCCGCACGCCCATCGCAGCCGCGATGGTCTCGCCCAGTTCCCTGAAGGTCACCGCGCGCGGACCGGCGAGGTTGTAGATCGCACCCGGACGACCTTTGCGAAGGCACAACATCATCCCGGCAACAACGTCAGCAATTAAGGTAGGATGGCATTCGTGGCGGCCGCCGTCGATGAAAAAGAACCGGCCGCCGCGGATGGCCTGGAAGAGTCCCAGAACGTGGCGATCTCC
>Ga0187782_10000608_pt1 | contig 24631 bp, 23 predicted proteins | sample 0715_SJ02_MP15_2_FD_132454 | JGI IMG/M metagenome (GOLD analysis project Ga0187782, IMG submission 132454) | Tropical peat soil microbial communities from peatlands in Department of Meta, Colombia - 0715_SJ02_MP15_20_MG | ecosystem: Environmental > Terrestrial > Soil > Wetlands > Peat | place... | reverse complement strand
GGTGAAGTGCGAAAAGCTTTGCCTGATCACGTGCCTGTCGCAGAAGACACTGGGTAATAAAGTCGGGATGGCTTTGAGACTGCTGAAGGGGACGCAGTAAGGGTGCCTCCATGCCGCATCGGTGCGGAGTGCCACCGGGCCCCAGGGACGAACGGTAGATGACGGCGATCATTCTGATTCCGGCAGTGATCTGCTGGCTGGTGCCGTTCAGTTCCTCGCTCGCGGTTGCTCCCTGAAGCGCGTTCTGCGAGATCGCCCGGATCATCTCGTCCAACTGGGCGATGAAAGCGTTGAACCACTTCCTCAGCTCTCCAATTTCGTCGTGCGAGGTCACCTCGATCCTCTTCGTCAGATCCCACTCTCCCTCGGTTGCCTCCTTGAACCGCTCCACGATGTAGGCGCGAAATGATCGAGCGCGATGTGGCGATGGACACCACCAGCAGAGGAATCAGGCAAGCCAGTGCCAGCCCTCCCGCCTTCAGGGCGCTGGCCCGCCACGCCAAGTCCACATCGTCAATATAGATTCCCGTTCCAATCACCCATCCCCAGGGTGCAAAACGCTTCACGAAGGAAAGTTTGGCCACTGGCCGCTCGTGGCCCGGCTTCGGCCAGAGATAACGAACGAAGGCTCCGCCCGGGGCCTGCGCAGCGTTGACAAATTCCACGAAGACCGCCTTTCCCGAAGGGTCTTTGAATGACGTGAGATCCGTCCCCTCCATCGCCGGCTTCATTGGATGCATGATCATCGTCGGGTGCTCGTCATTGATCCAGAAATAATTGTCTCCGCCGTACCGCATCGCTCGAATCGTTTCCATCGCCCGTCGTTGCGCCTCGATCCGGCTGATCTGTCCTTCGCTTTCCAGTTTGTATTGCCGTTCAACAACGGCGTACGGCACCTCGACCAGGTTCTGCGTCTTCTCCTGCTTTTCCAACAGCAGTGTGGAGTGCTGGTCTTGCATCCAAAAGCAGGCCACCGCCACCAGCCCGGCGGCGGATACCGCAGTCATTACGCGAAACTTCCCTTTGAGAGTCATGCTCCGGAACCAGCGCGTTTGAATCCGCAGTAATAACTTCGGCCAGAAGCAGCCAGAAGTTGAGTCGACCCCACCGCGCCTCTCGAAGATGAAAAAATGTAATCTCGCCGTCATGCTGGCGTAAGCCCTGCGCTGCGACCATGGCCTGCCCTGGCCTGGAAGTAAACTTGCATACCAACCCTGGGTAGCACGGGTGAGCGCTATTACATAATGTGCTTCGTGCCTGGTGACGGGCGGCGGGAAGCCGGAACTGTTGAACCACTTCACGGCAGAAGCGGCGGCCCCTATGACGGGATGCTGCTATTCGACAGCACGTGCCGTGCGCCACGTTGGCGGCCGGCCACAAACTTCATTTTGCCCTGCTCGGCGTCTACCACTACGTGGTCGCCGTGGTGCACCTCGTCATGCAGGATTTTCACCGCCAGCGGATCCTGCACCAGCCGTTGGATAGAGCGCTTGAGAGGCCGCGCGCCAAAGTTGGGATCATAGCCCTCGCGCAGCAGGAGTTCCTTGGCAGAAGCGGTCAACTCCAGGGTGATTTGGCGGTCGGCCAACAGGCTCCGCACCTCCTCCAGCCGCAGGTCAATAATTTTGGTCAGCTCCTCTGTGCCCAGCGGGTTGAAGATGATGAAATCGTCTACGCGGTTGAGGAATTCAGGCTTGAAGTGTGCCCGCAGGGCCTCCATTACCTGCCGGCGTGCTTGCTCAGAATCTTCTTGTGTGCGCAGCCAGTCGGCGGTGAGCTGTTCCGAGTTGATGTTGGAGGTCATAATGAGAACGGTATTGCGGAAGTCCACGGTACGGCCCTTCCCGTCGGTAAGGCGGCCGTCATCCATGATCTGCAGCAGGATGTTGAATACATCCTGGTGGGCTTTTTCGATCTCGTCGAAAAGCACGACCGAGTAAGGACGGCGGCGCACAGCTTCGGTGAGCTGGCCGCCTTCCTCGTAGCCGACGTATCCTGGGGGCGCACCGATTAGCCGCGACACCGCATATTTCTCCATGTATTCAGACATGTCGATTCGCACCAGGGCACGTTCGTCATCAAAAAGGAACTCGGCCAGAGCACGGGCTAGTTCAGTCTTGCCTACTCCCGTCGGCCCCAAGAAGATAAAAGAGCCGATAGGACGCTTGGGATCGGAGAGCCCCGTACGGGCACGGCGGATGGCGTCGGAAATCCGCTGCAAGGCCGGATCTTGGCCGATCACGCGGCGGCGCAGCCGGTCTTCCATTTCGAGCAACTTCGTCACATCGCCTTCCAGCATCCTGGATACAGGAATGCCGGTCCACTTAGAGACGATGTGTGCGATCTCGTCTTCATCCACTTCCTCCCTGAGCATGCGCGAGTTGCGCCGCCGGTCGAGTTTTGATTGGAGCTTGCGCATCTCCTGCTCAGCGTGGCGAAGCGTGGCATGGCGGTCGCTGCCCGCCTTGGGCGATGCGACATCGCAGGACTCTGTTTGCTCCTGCAAATTCAGTTGCCTGATCGTCAGCTCGAGGTCGTGCATCTTGCCGATCGCTTGCTTCCCCTTCTTTAGGCAGGTCTTCAGGACGTCGGCTTGTTTCTGGACTCCGGCCAGCTCACTTTCCAGAATTCGCAGCTTTTTCCGCGAATTGGCATCGTCTTCCCGCGCGAGTGCGTGCTTTTCGATAAGCAATTGCTTGGCGCGGCGCTGGAGTTGGTCGATCTCCACCGGCACGGAGTCGATCTGCATGCGCTGCGCGGCCGCGGCTTCGTCGACTAAGTCGATCGCCTTGTCGGGCAAGAAGCGATCAGCTATGTAACGTTGCGAGAGCGTGGCTGCGGCTACGAGGGCTGAGTCCTTGATGCGGACGCCATGGTGCAGTTCATAACGCTCTTGCAGGCCGCGCAGGATGGCGATGGTGTCAGCCACGCTGGGCTCGGCCACGAAGATAGTCTGGAAGCGACGTTCGAGCGCCGGGTCTTTCTCGATGTGCTTGCGGTACTCGCTCAGGGTGGTGGCGCCGATGGCTCGCAATTCCCCGCGCGCCAGTGCCGGCTTCAACATATTGGAGGCGTCGATTGCGCCTTCCGCCGCTCCCGCGCCAACCAGTGTGTGCAATTCGTCAATGAAGGTGATGATCTGCCCCTGCGAGTCCTCGATCTCCCGCAGCAGAGCCTTCAAGCGATCTTCAAACTCGCCGCGGTACTTGGTGCCGGCCACCATCGCACCCAGATCCAAGGCTAGCAGACGCTTGGTCTTGAGCGACTCGGGGACATCGGCGCCGACGATGCGCTGCGTCAGACCTTCGACGATGGCAGTCTTGCCCACGCCGGGCTCGCCAATCAGCACGGGGTTGTTCTTGGTGCGGCGCAGCAGCACTTGAATCACGCGCCGGATTTCGTCATCGCGGCCGATCACCGGGTCGAGCTTGCCGCGACGCGCCAAGTCGGTAAGATCGCGGGCATAGAGTTCAAGCGTTCCATTTTTGGTTTCCAAGGCTGGGCCGGCGGCCTGCTGGGGGCAGCGAACGGTGGTTAGCGCCATGAGGATGGCATTGCGACTGGCGCCGTGCCGCGCCAGCAGGGCTTGGGCAGGATCGCTCTCGAGGTCCATGATGGCCAGTAGCAGGTGTTCGGTGGAAACGTGCTCATCGTCGAGGTCGGCGGCCTCCTGAAAAGCTTGCTCGAGGACTGCGCTGGCGGCCGAGGAGGGCTCAGCCTTCAAGGCGCCTCCCGCCCAAAGCGCTGGCAGGCGGTCGATCTGGCGCCGTGCCTCGGCCAGCGCAGCCTGGTTGTCGACGCCAATCTTGCTCAGCACCGGCACCACCGTGCCTTCGCGGTCCGCCAGAAGGCTGGCGAGCAGATGCAGGGGTATTAGCTCGGGGTTGCCGCGCTTGGAGGCCAGATAGTTGGCGGCTTGCACCGCCTGCTTCGCCTTGGACGTCAGTTTGTCCCAACTCGCGATGATCGGCATGTTGTTCGCCCACACGGGCCACACAAGTAGTCTTAGCTCGTGTTGTGATTAGAGCGCCGCGTTCTCTGCCAAGAATCCAGGTGCTATCGCTGGGAAGCGCCTCCAGAAGTCACCGCATCAGGCCGGCAGTCGCCGGCCGTACCGATGAGAGAACATGGAATTTCCACTTATTAAGGATACGCGCGAGGGAACACCTCGCACTGTGACCAAGCACACGAGGGCTTGTGATGGCGGCGAGGACGACCCGAAGTCCAGCAGTTTTGAAATCCAGCCGCGCTCTTAGCGCGAGTAAGATGAGAGTTGCGAGAACCTATGGCAGAGCGATTCACCGAGCGGCTGCGCCAAAAAGCGGCTGGAATTTGGGATTCACAACACCAACATCCGTTTGTACGAGGCATTGGCGATGGAACGCTGGGTCTGGAGAGATTCAAGTTCTGGCTGCGCCAGGATTATGTGTTCCTCATCGAGTACGCGCGTCTTCTGGCTCTGGCCACCGCGCGCAGTCCGGACCTGGAGAGGATGAACCGTTTCGCGACGCTGCTCAAGGAAACCGTGGAAACCGAGATGAACCTCCACCGAGCCTACGCCGCCGAGTTCGGGATCAGCCGCGAGGAACTCGAACAAGAACCACCTGCGCCTACTACTCGGGGCTACGGCGATTTCTTGTTGCGCGTAGCAGCGACGGGCGATTTCGCCGAGTTGGCTGCAGCGTTGTTGCCGTGCATGTGGGCTTTCAGCGAAATCGGCCAGCGCCTGGCCGCGCAACCCGCTCCCAGCGACAAACGTTATGGCCAGTGGATCGAGATGTACAGCTCGAGAGAATTTGCCGAACTGGCCGAGTGGTGCCGGAACCTGCTCGACAGTCTTGCCTCCGGATTGCCGGAGCGCGACTTGCGGAAGCTGGAGGCCGCGTTTCTCACCAGCAGCCGCTATGAGTGGCAGTTCTGGGAGATGGCTTGGAAGATGGAAGGGTGGCCGATATGACGGGTGCGGCTTCGAGACCTGAAGGCTGGCGACGGGAAGGCAGATGAATGATGAAGATTCCTCGCGTTCTAATCATCGCAGGGTCCGATTCCGGTGGTGGGGCCGGGATTCAGGCCGACTTGAAAACAGTCTCGGCTTTAGGCGCCTTTGGCATGACCGCAATCACTGCTCTCACGGCACAGAATACGACCGGAGTCTACGGCGTTTTGGAGATCGAGCCGAAGTTCGTGGTGAAGCAGATCGAAGCGTGCGTGAACGACATCGGCTGCGATGCGGCAAAGACAGGAATGCTCGCGAGCACAGCAATCGTCGATTCGGTGGCAGCCGCAATCTCCGGGCACAAGTTAGGACCGCTGGTCGTGGACCCGGTGATGATCGCCAAGAGTGGCTCTCCTCTGTTGAAGCCCGAGGCCATCGCGGCTCTCAAGACCAAATTACTGCCCTTAGCCGCCGTGGTCACGCCCAACCTGCATGAAGCCGGTGCGCTCACGGGGCGCGAAATCAAAACTCTTGAGCAAATGAAAGAAGCCGCCCGCGCGATTCGCGACCTTGGACCGGAAAATGTCGTCGTCAAGGGTGGTCATCTGGAAAACATAGCCGCCGACGTCCTCTACGACGGCCGTGAATTCACTGAGTTTCGCGCTGAGCGTATTGACACGAAGAACACGCACGGTACCGGGTGCGTCTTCGCTTCAGCGATTGCGGCCAATCTGGCCCACAACAAAACAGTTCTAGAAAGCGTGACGGTCGCTAAAGATTTCATCACCGCGGCCATCCGAGCCGGCCTTGCGATTGGGAAGGGTTACGGGCCCGCCAATCCAATGGCCGCGCTGTACCGCAAGGCAGGATTGGACGGCTGAGTGGCACGCAGGCTTCCACGCTGAGGGCTGGCACCCCTCCTTTTGCGGCTTTGGCTGACGAGCGAGCCCGCTGCGGTAATGCTGCCCCATCTTGCCCAGTTATATTGGAAATAAAACACGCCTGCAGGCTATGCCCAATGTGCGCTAGCGTACAGTCCATGCGGTATTCACTTCGCCACCTATACCTTTGACAACGCCGCAAGGTCGTGTGTTCGCTAGCGTACCGACATAAGCATCGCCTCCTCGCTAGACTCTTTTCCAATCTGGGGTCTCCCGTATGTCAACCGCACGTTTTCCCTCTGCGGAAGCCGCTGCTCCGCTGTGGCAGGTGCTCTACCAAGACGCGCTGCTGGAATTTGATAACGCGAAATTGCCCAAGCGGATTTTGCAAGCCCGCAGTGCGATTCGCGAACGGGCGCAAGAAAATCTCGCCGATCCGTCCGAGCGCCAAGTTCTCGATAATGCGCTCCGGAGCCTAAAGCTACTTGAGGAAATAGCGGCAAGAGAACAGTCGGCGTAGTTTATCGAGGCCGGGAATGTTCCATTCCGGTTGGTCACGTGCCGCCGCATTGGCCCCAGACTCCGTTTAGAGTCATGGGACGCCATCGTTTACTGCGGCACATTCCGGCCTGCAGTATGGTTGTCCGCCGAGGGAATAGCTCGTCCGTGCCATGTTGCCGCACTGCGGGCACCAGCATTGGCGCACCTTGGTTAGCTGTTCATCGGCTGTCCGCCAGATGTATCCTTCACCCATGCCCTCCAGGGCGACATTCCATGAGTCCCGACGAAGCACTCGCGTCCCTCTAAAGGTGTTTATCACGGTTGAGGGTGGGGCTGAAAGTTGGACTTGCGATGGCGAGACCATCGTCGTCAACCTTCACGGAGCATTGCTCACCACCGCAATTGGGTTGAGCGGTGGAATGAGAATCTCGATTCACGTCTACTTGACGGATAAGCGTGCGGCGGCTCGTGTTGTCTATGTCGATCCGAAGAACCCGCTGCACTGCGGGATCGAACTTGACGAGCCACGAAACATCTGGGGCGTGTCCATGCCGCCCGATAACTGGGACGAAACCTCGGTCTTGGAAAGCGGGCGCTAGAGGCGTGCTCCTGCTGCCACGCGGCGGCACTGCTGCACTACTCGCTGGGCTGCATGGTTGCGGTGCAGTTCCGCTTGTCCACAGCGGGCGAGATCAAACTGCTGCTGCGACAACAACAGCTTTGCGCGGTCCGGGGCTAACAGGATTGTATCTGTGGAGTACCATCCCACAGCGGCATTCAGGCAGCACGGTCATTCTTTTCCTTCGTACTCATCCGCTGGTGTAACCACTCCCACCGCGAGTGTTTTCGATGTCAAGAAAGAAATCGGGGTTAAACTGATAAGGCGATGACGGAGTACAACATTGGCGCTCGGGCACCAACGTTTATTGAAGTCGTCCAGTGCCCGAATTGCGGCATGCTCAACCGGGCTCCCGATTTTGAGCCCAATATCCCGAAATCACAATTGACGTGTCGCGGCTGCTTCGCAAAACCCGAAGTGATGCAAATCGACACTTTTCTCATGCCCATTCATTACTACTTGGCAGTTGCTTGCAAACGATGCAGCTTCGTGATTACTCTCGCCCAAACACCTGATCGAGTGGAGATTGAGAACGCGAGAGCTGCATTACAGGGATTTAAGGCATTCTGTCCGGCTTGCGGGACAGAGCTGGAATACCAGCCTGCCGAGGTTATCGTGTGGTCGGGACCGAAGCCGACGCCAGACTTCATCACGCATCCCGCCTTCGTCAAAATCCACAAAACTTAAGGAAACTCTGTGGCGTCGGCAGCACGATCTTCAGCGAACTGGATGCCGGAAGCTGCGGCGGCTGGGCGTGCACGAAAAAACTATCATGAACATTGGCGGCTGGAAGACACGGGCGGTCTTTGACCGCTATAATATCGTCGATGAGAAAGACCTCGCCGCGGCTGCGGCGAAGGCGGATCAAATGCCGTAGCAGCGGAAGCGGCACAGTAAAGGCAAAGTGACTCCCGAGATCGCCGCGAATGACAAAACAAGCAGAGTAAATTAGCACCGCTGAATCAATAACTTACGCAAGAAACGGGCGCGTAGCTCAATTGGCAGAGCAACTGACTCTTAATCAGTAGGTTGAAGGTTCGATTCCTTCCGCGCTCACCATCTTTTGGTCACTTACCCACAACCTAGCCCGCACGGAAGAGTTCTCTCAAAGTATCGAAAAAGCCCGTATTGCCCGTTTGCCGTACGCCGTGAAAAGGTTATCACCCCGGCGCCACCCTCACCGGCAGCAACCTCAGGGAAGGGGCTCAGCGATGAGCTAGCTCGCTTTGAACCTTGGAGCAGGAACTAGGATCCCGCCTCACGCTCGACCCGATCTTCGGCGCCCCCGAGCGCAAGGAATTCCGCGTTATTACTCGCCTACGCCGACGATCACAGGCGTTCCACGCGGAGATTCGTGCGAGCCGCTCTCGGGTTCCAGCGTAACCGCAAAGTTCTTGGCCTCGACCGCCTCGGGCAGCGGAGGATTCACGACCGTCGCGCTGCCACGAGCATCGGGCTTGAACAGGCCCGCGGCGATGGGCGCTCCGCCGTTGGCGGGGAACAACCATAGTTCGTATATTTTCTCCGCGGGCAGAGGCGGCAAATTGCTGGCGAAGAAAATCAGGTTGCCATTGCGACGCTGGTAGATCGCCTTACCTCTCGGCTGCGGCTTGTTGCCAACGGCGACCAGTTCGATCTTCATTGCTTCGGGGTCTAGCAGGGTCGCCACGGTCTGGCTGGCTTGTTCGAGCTGGCTCCCCTGATCTGCAAACTGCGCTCGCAATGAAGCCAAGTTCTGGTGGAGCGTCGAATTCTGCCGCAGCAAACCTATGCCGACGAGAACGAGCGCCACCGCCATCGCCCATCCAAGTGCAGGCCATCCGGAAGCAGTCCACCAGGCACGCTGCCGCCGTTCGGGCGCTGGGGCACCCACCGGAAGGCGTGGCTCCGCGGCGATAGCCGACATCAGCCGTTGCCGGGCACGCGCCGGCGGCTTGGCTCCGGCGGTGGTCAGCGCGAGCAGGCTGAGGTCCCCACGCAGCAGTTCTAATTCGCGGCGGCAAGAGGCACATGCCTCGAGATGTTCTTCGAGCTTCTGGCGTTCCGCGTCATCCAGCGCTCCGAGCGCATAGAGCGCCAGATCTTCCGCGAATTGTTCGTGAACGTTCATGCGGCCAACACTTTTCTCAGCAAGAGCAATCCGGCGCGAATCCTGGTTTTAACCGTGCCCAGCGGCTCGCCGGTCTTCCCGGCGATTTCGGAATGACTCAATCCCTCGAAATATGCCATTTCGAGGACGGACCGTTGCGGTGCGGGCATCGCCTGCAGCGCCCCGCGAACCCTGTCCATGGTACGCGATCGGTCTGCTTCGCTGACGAGGTCGTGTTCGACAGAAACGGCCACGTCTTCGATATCGTCTTCCGGACGACGGCGGCGCAGGGCGTCGATCGCCCGGTTGCGCGCTATCACGGCGAGCCATGCGGCCATGTTGCCGCGGCTCGCGTCAAAAGCTCCAGGATTGCGCCAAAACTGCATGAAAACATCCTGCAATACGTCCTCGGCAGCGGCAGTCTCCTGCAGCACGCGCAGTGCCACCGAATAGACGATGGACGAATAGCGATCATAAAGCGCCTTCATGGCACCCTGATCGCCAGATCGGATCGCCGTCACCAGCGCCATGTCAGACGTCATCGCGTTAGGCTCCGCGCTCAGCACGCCGATCTTCATCCTCCTAAGATACGTCTCAAAGTTGCGCTCCGGATTGCCGGGTAAGCCCCGGTCTGGCAGAGCTTGCAGTGTGTGGTGCACTGAAAATAGCAGTCTGGCCGGTAGCAAGCAAGGGCGTGTGGTGACGCTTTCCGCAAAGGGAGTGGTTGGGCTAGGGGAACAGAAAAGGCCGGACGGCGAGCGTCCGGCTTGACTGGCTATTAGCTTTGCTGAAACAAGTGTCTACACAAACTGAGATTCGGGTCGCACATTAGTTGGGCATGACGACGGAATCAATGACATGGATCACGCCGTTGGATTGGAAGACGTTGGGGATGGTTACAAGCGCGGTGCCGCCCTTTTCATCTGTCAAGACTATGTTGCCGTCTTGCAGTGACGCCCAGAGCTTGCCACCCTCCACAGTTGTGAACTCCGCCGTGCCGTTGCCCGCCTTGATTTGCTTCTTGAGATCGGATGCGCTCAGCCTTCCCGAAACCACGTGATAGGTGAGTACCTTGGTCAAAATGGCCTTGTTCTCCGGCTTCAGAAGCGTGTCCACGGTGCCGGCAGGCAGCTTGGCGAAGGCTTCGTTGGTGGGAGCGAAAACGGTGAACGGTCCAGGACCTTCAAGCGTTTCGACCAATCCAGCGGCCTTTACTGCGGCCACAAGAGTGGTGTGATCGGCGGAATTCACCGCGTTCTCAACGATGTTTTTGGTGGGATACATCTCCTGGCCGCCAACAACCGGATTCTTCATCCCAGCCACGGCTGAAGTTACTGCGATTGCAACCACCGCCAGCAGAACTGCAAAATTCTTGTTCATTGTCGCTCATCCTTTGAGGATTGAATTTTGATTCTCACCTACTACTACGGACCCAATCCGAATTCGGATTTAGCTGAGTCGGCGGGCAAGAAACAGAGATCAAGAATGTCGGGTGGCTGAAATCCGATCTGCGCTCCTGCCCGTATATAGGAATATCGGTGGTCGGTGGTGGGAGCTCCGGAAAACACCGGGCACAAGCGGCAATCTCGCGAAGCACGGCATTAACCAAGATCGATGTATTTTGCAACCCAGTGAGGCTGGAATGTCGAAGTGGCTACTCATTCTTCTGACCTTTTGCGCCGCATCCGCATGGTCTCAGACTGCGCATTTTGAATCGGCCGAGTCGAAACGCCTCGACCCAACGTCGGAAACGGACAACCAGATTCAAACCTTGCAAGATCATGTCAAGGCAGCGCCGGGCGACTACGCTGGATATGACTGGCTAGGGTTCGCTTTTTTTCAGAAGGCCAGAGAGACTGGCGATATCTCTTATTACGACCTAGCCGAGAAAACGCTCGATAAGGCGCTCGCTTTGGCGCCGCAAGACTTTCGAGCCGCAGATCCTCTAGTTCACATGGCAGTGGTGTATATGGGGGAACATCGTTTTTCGGACGCCCTCGCTTATGCACAAAGGGCGATCGGCACCGGCTCCGGGAATCTGGCGGCATTCGACATCGAAGGGGACGCTTACACCGATATGGGAGATTACAACGAAGCAGCAACGGCCTACAACACCCTGCAGGCTCTTGGGCGAGCGATCTCATCGCCCTTGGCTCTCGCATACATGAGCGACAGTCGCATTGGCTTATCTGTGCTACTTGCGAGGAGACTCCGCCGAGTCGATAACGAGTTCGGTGAAGGCGCCTGCTGCGATACAACACCAGTCTTCGATGAAGGGGGCGTCTTCGGACGACTTGCAAGCTCCCCCATTCACCGGCGGATAGACCCCCTCCACGAAATGCGCTTGCCCAATCGGACCCTGAGTGCCAGCTTTGGCTACTTCTCGCAGCCAGGGCGTGATCCTTTCCGGCGAATCGATCTTATATAGGCCCTTTGCTGTCATTGGCGGCCACGCCGCGTATGCGCAAAGATAACTGTGGTCGGGGCGGATGTTCCAAGACGGGCCGTTGTAGAATAAATCAACGGGGATCGTCAGCTATCGGTTTCAGTCTTCGGCGGGGCCTCAGGGGTTCCTCGGGGATTTTCTAGATCCAAACCAGCCGCGGCCATGATGGCACGTCCGAGTTCTTGGGCGGAAACGGAAAACCCTTCGGCTGGCGCTTGGCTGCTCGCATCTTCTTCGGCGGTGGGCGCGACGAAGCGATAACCCCTTCCGACTACGGTTTGCAAGTACTGCGGCTCCTCGGCGTTGTCATCCAGGGCACGGCGAATCTTGCGGATGGCGGTATTGATTCCCTGCTCAACGTCCACGAACACATCTTTGCTCCACAACTCGCTGGCGATCAAATCGCGGGTAACCAATTGGCCCCCGCTTTTCGACCAGGAACATGAGCAATTGCAGCGGCAAGCCCTCTAGCCGAACCGCACTGCCACTGCGGGAGAGCTGAAAACGGCCGTAATCCAGCTCGAAATCGTCGAAGCGAATCTTTTTCCCCGGCAAAGCCCCACCCCCATGTCACTTTGTCTTTGCGACCAGAACGGGTTCCCCACTGCACGTGGGAGACGCCGCTTGCAGCGTCTCTACGCAATTAATGCATTGTCAGAAATTCTGTTCTGCTGCCCTTGCCGTGTCAAGCGGGCAACTGGGGTTGGCATCGCCGCTGAAATGCGCGGCGATCCAAAGGCGGCCCTACCAACAACCCCTCTACCGTCAGGCCGACTTCTTTTGTGGTGAGACGAACGTGATCACCTTCCCCTGTCGTTCGGGCGCGATCCACTTGGTTGCCTTTTTCCTGAAGCTGCTGGGCACGTAGAACTCAATGATTTTCGCCATAAACCACCCCCGTTGTTTTCGACTACTGTGGAAGCACGAACAGCAAGGGAGCGACCTTTCAAGTCGTCGCCACCAAGTTGTCTAGCCTCTCACTCCCTATAGCGCTAGCCGGATTCGAAAAGTCCCATGCCAGCGAATTTCTTCAGATCAATTCAGATGGCTTCAGACTGGCTCCATGGACGTTTTCGGGAGTCGGGAGCATCGCACCGCCCGGGAATTCGCGCGGATGGTGTGATGAAACTGTTAGGTACCGGAATCGACCTTGGGCGGTGCCGTGCCAAGAGTTCCTTCGATCTCGTGGGTGATAAACAGAAATCCTTTAGCTTTGGCATCCTTCTTCAATTCCCGGAGCTGGCCCTGAGCGGCCGACGTCTGGCCCAAGCGCAAAAGCGCTCAACCAAACGCTAAACGTGCACGGAATTCGAGGTTGACTAACCTAAGCTTGCTGGCCTCCGCGATGGCCGGACGCAGCATGTCAATGGTTTTGGTTGGCTGCCCGGCCGCAGTTAGTACCTCGCCCTCAGCGATCCGATATTGGAGTCGGGCTGCTGGCGACTGTATCTTCGGAAGCAGGGGTCGTGCTCTTGAAACCGTCGTTTTGGCTTCCCCAATCGAGCCTGCAGCAAGCAGAGCTTGGGCCAGAATGCCGGCAGGCCGTAATTGATAATTGACATTGCCGCCGTGCTCGAATTCATCCTGCGCCTGTTTTACGGTAGTGATGGCTTCGGTGGCTTGCCCCTGCTGAACCATCTCTTGCGCCAGAGGCAGCTGGTATAAGGCCACCGTCGTTTTGGCCGCCATCGTCTTAGCCAGGTTGATCGCTTGTTGGTAGTTCTCTCGTGCCTGCGGCAGGTTGCCTTGCGCCGCTAAGACCTTTCCAAGAGCCAGATAAGCCTCCCCTAAGAATGATTTGTTGCCGGTAGGGTGAATCATGGGCAGGGCCTCAGTCACTAAGATCTCCTTGGCCTTGGCAAGCTCTCCTTCTTGCCACAGCACCTGGGCAGTCCCGATCAGGGGATGGCCATTCTTTACGCCCTGCTCATGCAAGGTCGCACCAGCCTCGGCATACGTGCTCTTCGCGGCTTCCAGGTCTCCTTTTTCCTGCAGCACATCAGCCGTGTTGAGCTGGACGATCGCGACGTTGACCCGGCTTCCGACTTCACGGGCCGTAGAGAGGGCCTCGCGGTATGCGTCGAGAGCACCTTGCAAGTCTCCTTGTTCGGACAACAACGAGGCCTTGAAGTTAATCGCCGCAGAGACACCGCGAATATTCCCAACATCACGAAACACCAAAAGCGCCTCGTCATTACGCTGCATGGCATTGTCGTAGTCACCCTGGTAGTGGAAAACCGCTCCCCAGGTCAGCAGTACCATGGCGACGGCGTTTCGATCGCCGGCGACAGCGAAAATGTTCTCTGCGTTTTCACAAGCTTCATTCGCCTGCTTGAATTGTCCCAGGTCGCGGAACGCGCGGCACTGCTGCTCCAGCCCGCGGGCAAGAAGGAGCTTGGCGCCTCGTGCCCTCGCTTTCTCAACCGCCCTCGCTGCCGCGCTTTCGTCCCGCTTGAAGTCGTTGGAAAAATCGGCTACCTTGGGCTCATAAAAGTCCAAGCGCGGATCATCGCGCATTGGCGGCGGCAGATTGCGCAGCGTGTCGAGGATGGCGGGCAGCTCCAGTACGCCGTGCGGCGCCACGAACTCCCAAAGCTTTATGCTCATGCCAGACAGGTGGCAAGCCATGCCAATCACGCCCAGCAGCAGGCCATTGAACAGCAGCATGTAGATGGTGCCGAGCCCCGCTGTTATACCCAGCGCAAACGTCCATGAAACCGACGCTCATGTTATTGGTCATAATGGCGCTTGAGGCCAGCGGCTTTATGCCCACAATCGAATGGGTCCACATCTCGCGTTTCTCGATCGTCTGCACCATTTGCGGACCAAGAATACTCAGTTTGAAATCGGGATCTTGAAAAGTTAGGACAGCGCCCACCAGGGCCGACGCCAAGAAGATCGACAGCGCGACCTCCACAAAAGGCAAGTTGCGCCGGAAAATTCTCGGGTACGTCCGGGCGAAGAAGTTGACTATGGCGGACGGACTGGCCTTATGGGTGGAATAGATGATATTGTGGGCCCGCGCCAGAAGCTGGTTCAGGTATCGCGCAAAATGAACCGAGCCCCGGTCTTCGCGCAGCGCGGCCAGATCGGCCGCAATTTGCCGGTACAGCAGGCCTAGTTCCTGGAGTTCGCTTCGGCCCAGGCTCCGGAAGCCTCGTTTCGTGCTCTGATCGAGAAGTTGTTCCAGCCGCGTCCAGTAAGGTTTGCGCTTTTCTAACCAACGAGTGGAGATCACCTTGTCCTTCCAAGATCGGAGTGAGGATCGGAGTCAGGGTCGCGGTGCCGACCGAAGTGAAGACCGGATCAGAGTCGATACTCCCGAGCAGATTTCCCTCGAGTTTCCCCTGGCTGGAATCGGCAGCCGATTCATGGCCCTTGCCATCGATGCTTTGATTCAGATGCTGCTCTACATCGCCGGAATTCTTGCGCTGGTCGGGATCGCCAAGTACGTCACTATTCTACCCGCGTCGCTTGCCTGGCTGCCTAAGGCCTGGGTGCCCGCCCTGTTGATCATCTTTCTGTTTTGCGTCTATTGGGGATACTTCGCCCTCTTCGAAGCCATCTGGAAAGGACAAACTCCCGGAAAGCGGCTGGCCGGCATTCGGGCCATCAAAGACACAGGCCGCGCCCTCAACGTCTACGAGGTCATCGGGCGAAATCTGTTGCGCGCCGTCGATGCGCTTCCGACGATGTACATCGTCGGCATCGTCAGCATGATGATCAGCCGCCAGCACCAGCGTTTAGGAGACCACCTTGTCGGCAGCATCGTCGTCCACGACAAGCGGGCGGAGGAGATTCGTCCAGAGTGGTCTTCCAGCGCTGAGCAATCTTCCTCGAATCCGCAACTCGCCAACATTACGCCCGAGGAACTGGTCCTGATTGAGACCTACCTGCAGCGACGACACACCTTGGAGACTCGGATTTCGAGACGCTACTGCGCACAAGATCGCAACCCGTATTGCCGCCAAGACCGGCATCGAGCGCTCCCCGGGCCAATCCATGGACGGGTTCCTGGAAAGCATCGCTAAGCAGGTGCGAGACAGTGCCCGCTTTCGATAAGTCAAGACTACCGTGATAGGCGTCACTTGCAATCGGACTGCTGGTATCGACGCGATTCGACAGTGACGGTCTGGCTTTGCGCTCTGGCTCTGGCGATCTCCGCGCATCGAAATTTAAACCCAATTTTGTTGAAATCCACACCCCGTCGTGTGGCATAATACGTCCGCCTCTCCGAAGAGCCGTTCCCGCCACTTGCGGCTCCTGACACAGGTTTTGAGGCGATTGACCCGAATCCTGAGGTGAGTCGTGAACCAGCCACGTTGGAAGTGCTACCTGTTGTCCCTCCTGAAACTCCACAGCCCAGACTGTGAACTTTGCAACGAAGGTGAAAAGTACGGAGAGGCGATGCGGAGGCGGCTGGAAGAATTGAATTGGCGGACGCAGCCGCGTTCGCATGGCGATCATAGAGAAGTAGTGAAGGTCTTCGATTCCAAGCCCGGAGAAGTTATAAGTCCGCCTGTTTCCCTGAAGGTGCAGAAGAAGGAGATTGCTTAAAACAAGCGGAGGATAGATTCACTCGCCGCTAATCGCAACAGCCCATTTTTCGCATTCCTTTAATCGCCACGGGGAACAATTCACCGCAACGGGACGTCGGCCTAAAACAGAGGTGTGGAATGAATGTCGCCATGGCTATGACGGTAGTTCGTTGCCCTTACTGCGTCTCGGGCGACAACTTCAGGCAGATGACAGCCCGGTCGGACGGCAGGTCCATCTGCAACAAATGCTAGCCTGCCGAATGACCACGCCGTCGCTCGCTGCAAGCGTTTCTCGTGTGCCAACTTGGTCGCATTTGGACACAACATCTCACCCAATTGCCGGGCGAGCACCCTGTCATCTTCCTCAACGGCGTGGAGCCTTCGACTTCGCTCTGGGCAGGCTCGCGAGGGCGCCCGTCCCCACACGAGCCCACCTCTTCTCGTTCACTACATTTTGATCGTAGAGCTGTGGCTGGCTATGCATTGCCATTTTCCACTGGACATCTTCATCCAGGTATCGGTCCAGCGCTCGCGGGTATCGACCGGCTTACCTTTGTCGTCCGTCCCTTTGCCGACCCAGACACCGGTGGCGATGGCGGTGTTCCCGAATACCGTCACCTTCACATCGCTGATCTGGTCGGTCTGCCACTTTGACGCCTTGACAGCGGCGAGCGTCTCCGCTTTGCCAATCGCCTTTCCTTGGCTGTCGGTGTTGACGAATTTGTCTGCCAGTAGAGGAGCGAGCGGCTCCGGATTGCTCGCCTTGGAGGCGTCAACCCACTGCTGCTCGAGTGCGGCGACGGCCTGTTCGGTTCCGCCGCCCATCTTGCTTTCTTTTGTTTGTGCCGCGACCAGGAGCGACAACAATACCACGGCACCCCAGACGAGTGTTGTCTTCATTGGTTTGCTCCATTCTGTCTTTCAGACTTGTGCTTGATGTTGCGCCAGGGCCGACTGCGGGAACAGACCGTCGCCATTGCACGATTGCCGCCACCCGAGTCCACGGAAAAGACAGGCACGGTCTAGCAAGCCAGGTCTGGCGCCCTTGGGTCTGCGTGGTGCGGACGGCAGCTACGGTCGAATCATATTCCACAAGCGGTGGCTAAGCAACCTGAGCGAAGCCGAGGACCGCTGAGGGCGACTGCGGCGCGCGCCGCGAGTTTTTCAGCAATCTGTAAAGGCGCCCTTATGACACAGCGCTTGTGGTATGCCTGAAGGCATACCCTGATACGAATCGCACCGATACGAATTTCACCGATCAAATCTGCGGCTAGCCCTCGATGTTTCTACTCGTAGCGGAGGGCCTCGATCGGGTCGAGGCGGGAAGCGCGGATGGCGGGCACCATGCCGCTGATGAGTCCGACGGCGGTGAGGATGAGGACGGCGACCATCAGGGTGAGGGGGTTGATCATGAGGCGGATGTCGCCGGCTTCGGCGTGTTTGGCCATGGCGCTGTAGAGCGTAAGCCGGCCCACGGTGAGAGCAACCACGTAAGCGAGGATGATGCCGAGCACTCCGCCCGTGAAGGTGATGGCGAGCGCTTCGGCGAGAAACTGGAGGAAAATGTGTCGGCGGCGCGCGCCGAGGGCTTTCTCGACGCCGATTTCGCGGGTGCGCTGGGTGACGGAGACGAGCATGATGTTCATCAAGCCTACACCTCCGATGCCGAGCGTGAGGGTGCCGATGAAGCCGAGCAGAATCTTGAGGCCGATGGTGACGACCTCGAGCTGGTGGACCTGCTCCATGAGATTGAAGACAAAAAGGGCGCGGCGATCGGCGGGATTGAATTTGTGCTGCGCCGCCAGGATATAGCGCACGGACTGTTCGATCCGTAGATAGTCGTTGCTCTCGTAGCTGAACCAGATGGAGTCGAGGTAGTGAGTGTCCTTGAGGTCACTCATGGTGGTGAAGGGCACGTAGACGACGCGGTTGATATTGTCGTCGCCGGCCTGCATCTTGGGGTTGAGAACACCGACGAGTTCAAAGCTGATGCCATCAATGCGGATGTGCTCGCCCAGGGCGTTGCGTCCGGAGAAGAGTTTTTCCTTGGTTTCGGAGCCGATGACGGCGACGCGGGCGTGCTCCATCTCATCCTGGGGATTATAGAAGCGCCCTTGGGCGAGAGTGAGAGCGCGGATGGCGAAGGTGTTGGGGTATTCCCCGTTGACGTTGATGGAGTAAGAGCGAGTGTCATATTGCACGGTCGCATTCTTGTTGCAGTCGGGAGTGATGTGGGCAATCTGGGGGACGTTAGCAGTGAGCAGATCGATGTCGTCCAGGGTAAGGCGGATTTGCGCGCCTGCCTTCTCGCCACCGGACTGCATAGACGAGCGGCCGGGAACCAAGATGATGAGCCGGGTTCCGAAATTGGCAAAGATGTTGGCGCAAGCCCGGCCGAAACCGTCGCCGTAGGCGAGAAGCATGACGACGGTGGCGATGCCCCAGGCCATGCCCAGCATGGTGAGGGCGGTGCGGCGCCGGTTGTGCCGCATGGCGTCGTAGGACTCCTGGAGCAGATCGCGAATCATCTTAAGACCTTTGGTAGTTTGGTAATTTGAGACCTAATGCCGAATGACTTTAGATTGCAAAATTACTCGATTGCCAAATTACAAAATGCATTTCACTCCTGCCGCAGGGCTTCGACCGGTTGCAGGCGCGCCGCCTTGCGCGCGGGATAGAGTCCGGCGGCGACGCCCGCTAGCGTCAGGCTGGCGATGGCGAGAATCGCGGTTTTTGGAACGAGCCGTGGCGGATCGAAACCTCCGGCGTTGTTGTAATTGCTTAGCAGGGCCATGAGTCCAGCAGCGCATGCCATGCCGATGACTCCGCTGACCAGCGTTAGTAGAACGCCCTCGACGAAAAATTGCAGCATGATGCTGCGGTTGGTGGCGCCCAGAGCTTTGCGCAATCCGATTTCACGCGTGCGCTCGCTGACGGCGATGAGCATGATGTTGATCACGCCGATGGCGCCGAGCGCGAGCGTAACCAGGCCGACGGTGCCGAGGAATTCGTTCATGGCATCGAAAATAGTGCTCATCATTTGCGCCTGCTGGACGGTATCCCAGCCTTCGAAGGCGTCTTCATCGTGATAGTCGAAACCGTGATTGCGGGCGATGACGCGGCGTGCCTCATCCTCGGCGAGCAGGTGTTCGTCGGCGACGCGGGGCTGAAAGTTGAGGAAGGAAATCGCGTCGAATGATTCCTCGCCCTTAAGCGGGAAATTGCTGCGCATGACCTGGAAAGGAATGAAGCAGCGAGTGTTGGTCGTGTTGTTGTCGCCGCGGCCGACCCGCAGCAGAGTGCCGATGACTTCGAAGCGATGGCCATTGAGCAGAATGAACGAGCCGACGGCGGGGCGTCCTGGAAAAAGGTTGCGTGTCATTTCGTCGCCGAGGACGACGACGTTGCGTTTTTGACTCTCGTCGAGCTCGTTGAGCCAGCGTCCCAGCTTCAGCGGGAGGAATCGGATTCCTCTGTATTGCGGTTCGGCGCCGGTGAGCAGGCCACTGGCGGTCGCAAACTCGCTGACGGCATGCACGTCGCTGGTGACGAGGACGGGACTGATGGCGAGAATGTGCGGCGATTCCTTGCGGATGTCGAGGTAATCCTTATACGTGAGCCGGTACTCCCGAGCGGAATTCATGCTGCCCTGAACGGCCGGGGCGCGGCCGGGGTAGAGCATCATGATGTTTTCGCCGAGATCGGAGAGGTTGCGCCGGTTGCCGGTTCGGAAGCCCTCGCCGAGACCGACCAGCAGGAGCAGCGAGCCGACTCCCCAGGCGATGCCGAACATGGTGAGGAACGAACGTAGCTTGTGCGCCCAGAGGGTGCCGAAAATCTGCACGAAAACGTTGAACACCATTTGCATGGGCCGCTGACTCGCTAGGGCAGCTGTTAGCTATTGGCTTTCGGCTTTCAGCCGTCAGCAACCCTGGTCCTCAGTTAAGGATAGCAAGGGGACCGAGTGGGGTACACCGCCATGTTTTGGCCTTGCGGGGAACGGGCGGTGAGTGTCACTTGCTCGTTTACTGCCCGCTGGGAACAGGTGCAGGTTTTCGCCGCCGTCGGCGCTTCAGGTGGTTCCTCCGCCATTACGGTCTTGACGATCTTCGTCGTTCCCAATTTAGTTCCCGATGTGGGCCTTTCTCGTTGTGCTTGGCGAGGGCGCCAATTTCAGTTGGCTTTAGATTGTTTGGATTGAGCGGGATCTCCGCCGGGAGCAGAAGGCGAGACGTTGGCTACACGAATGCTAGCGTTAGTGGGTTCGATCAAATGGCCTTAGGAATGAGAATCATGGGAAAAGTCGGGGTTTGCATTTTCTTCCTGGTTGCGCCGCTGCTCGCGCAACGCTTTGTAGCCGATGCACCTTCAGCCGCGGCCACTGGCCCGATTATTGAGGCGAGCGCTGGGTACACCTATCTTGGGCTGGATACGCCATCACGGCCACGCGTTGGCCTTAGCGGCCTCGATGGCAACGCCTAGGTCGACTTCAACCCGCGCTTGGGAATGATGGTGGATTCCAGCTACGCCCGCGCTGGCAATGTGCTCGGCACGGGACATAGCGGTAATGTTCTTAGCTGTCTGACCGGGTCCCTGTTCTATCCTGCGGAAGTTCGCCACACCCGGATCTTCCTTCACACTTTGGCCGGCGTTAGTTTGGTGAACAGCGCGGTTCCGGTTAATGGAACCTATTACCTAGGTGGAACCGTGACGCGATTCTCCTATGCCCTTGGTGGCGGAGTCGAACGCACCGTCGGCGGGCCGCTTGCCGTGCGAGTCAGCGCTGATTATCTGCGTACTACGTTTGCCAACGCCACCGCGACCATGCAGTTTCAGAATAATCTTCGCATCGTCACCGGCATCGTCTTCCGCTTTGGGAATCGCCGTCAGTAACCTTGGCGGGGCTGCGAAAAAAAGTCTTGATGCGCGCCGCGACCGCTGTCAGCGGGTAAGGCCGGAGCTTTAGAGCTCCTCAGCTTCCACAAACAAGACACTGCCCCAAAAACCGATTGACAACGCTATCTCCACTGCCCTAGTATCGTGCCCAGTATGACTTCGCTGACTGATCACCATCGCCATCATCACCATGCGACGAGCGTGTCGGCGGGGGACATCGGATAACCAAAAGCACTATAGGAATCCAAGCCCGCTGGCGCGGACCTCGCCCAGCGGGCTTTTTGCTGTCGTACGAGATTTGACAATCGGGCACACGGTTCTTAGACCATGATTCTTAAAACGCGATTCTTAAACCGCTATTCTTAAACCGATATCAGGAGGGTTTGATGGAGATCGATTTCGACAAGATGCAGGGTCTGGTACCTGCCGTCATTCAGGATGCGGGCAGCGGTGAGCTGCTGATGGTGGGCTTTATGAACCGTGAGGCGCTGGATATGACCCTGCACAGTGGATTCGTGACCTTCTACAGCCGTACCCGCCAGGCACTCTGGACCAAGGGCGAAACATCCGGCAATCGTCTGCAGGTGGTTGTCGCCTTCGCTGACTGCGACCAGGATACGGTGCTGCTGCGCGTCAATGTGCTGGGCGAGGGCAAGGTCTGCCACACCGGGACACGCTCCTGCTTTATGCAGGAACTTCCTTTGGGAAGCGCGCTCGGAAACGCGCTGGTGGGACAGGAGAAAGATGAGCAAGAAAGGGCCGGGCGATGAAATTGCGGCTGGGCATTCCCAAAGGAAGTTTGCAGGAAGCGACGCTGAGCCTGTTCACGCGCGCCGGACTGCGCGTGTACACGAGCGCCCGATCTTATTTCGCCGCCACCGACGATCCCGAAATCGAATGCATGCTGATTCGCGCCCAGGAAATGGCGCGCTACGTCGAACACGGGGCGCTGGACGCGGGCTTGACTGGCCTGGATTGGATACTGGAGAGCGGCCTCGATGTGGTCAAGGTCTGCGACCTGGTCTATGCCAAGCAAAGCATGGGCAAAGTCAAATGGGTGCTGGCCGTGCCGGAGGAATCAGATTTTCAGAAACTCGAAGACCTTGCCGGTCGAACCATCGCCACCGAGCTGGTCAGTTTCACGCGCAATTATTTCGCCAGCCGGAAGGTTGACGTGCGCGTCGAGTTCTCCTGGGGCGCAACCGAAGTCAAGCCGCCGTTGCTGGCGGATGCCATTGTCGAGGTGACGGAGACGGGAAGTTCACTGCGCGCCAATCATTTGCGAATCCTTGAGACCGTTCTGGAGTCGAATACGCAACTGGTCGCGAACCAAGCCGCTTGGGCTAATAGCGGGCGGCGGCAAAAGATTGAGAACCTGGCGGTCATGCTGAGTGGGGCCATAGCCGCGCTGGGGCGGGTCGGTCTGATGCTCAACGTGCGCAAACCAGATTTGCCCGGTGTTCTCCGTCTTCTGCCCGCGCTGCAAAATCCGACGGTCGCGCCCCTGGCCGATGGCGAGTGGGTCGCGGTGAACACGGTGATTGAGGAACAGGCCGCCTGGTCGCTGATTCCGAAGCTCAAGCAAGCCAACGCCCAGGGCATTGTCGAATATCCGCTGAACAAGGTGGTGATGTGATGCGGGCTAAGGCGACGCGCGATAAGAGTGACGTCAAGCGCAAAAATCTCGAGCGTGATGACGTCATGCGTATTCTCGAAGGCCCGGAGCAGGCGCGTCTGCTAACGGCGCTGGCCGGGCGCGGTGCGACCGATCTGTCTGAGGTGGAACTCCCGGTGCGGGCCATTGTAAATGACGTCCGACGCAACGGCGATCGCGCCGTGCGCCGCTACGCTAAGCGTTGGGACGGATTGGGCGCGGGCGAGCCTCTGCGTGTTTCTGAAGATGAACTCCAGCGGGCTTGGGAGCAAACTAATTCGGAGCTGCAGGACGCGATCAAGCAGGCTGCCGGCAACATCCGCCGCTACGCGGAGTGGCAAGCGGCCCCGGCTAACGAGTGGCGGCGCGAAATCGAACCCGGCGTCCTCGTGGGCCAGTTGGTGCGGCCTCTGGAATCGGTGGGATGCTACGTCCCGGGTGGACGCTATCCTTTGCCTTCTACCGTGCTCATGACGGTGATCCCGGCGCAGGTCGCCGGGGTCCGGCAGATTCGCGTGGCCTCTCCGCGCCCGGCGCAGGCAACGCTGGCGGCGGCTGCATTCCTCGGCGTGCGCGACTTCTACCGCGTTGGCGGAGCGCAGGCGGTCGCTGCCCTTGCTTATGGAACGGAAGAAATTCCGCGCGTGGACAAGATCGTGGGCCCGGGCAACCGCTACGTCACCGCTGCCAAGAAACTGGTGGCTTTCGATTGCGCCATCGAATTCCTCGCCGGTCCTACCGAAGCGGTTATCGTCAGCGCAGACGGAGATCCGGCTTTCATCGCATCCGACCTGGTGGCACAGTCGGAACATGATCCCGACGCGCTGTGCGTCTTCATAACAACTTCACGCGGCTTAGCGAAAAAAGTTCAGCACGAGGTGCGCACTCGCTCGCGCGCAAACCCAATTGCTGCCGAAGCGCTCTCCCGGCGCGGCGCCATTCTTCTGGTTGCTTCGCTTGAACAGGCGGTCGCAGTTTCGAACCGCATCGCGCCCGAGCATCTCACGCTTCCGGCGGCGCTGGCGCCGGCGGTGCAACATGCGGGTGCGGTTTTCCTGGATGAGTTCACCCCGCAGGCCGCGGGCGACTATGTCTCCGGACCGAACCACGTGCTGCCCACTGGTGGGCTGGCCCTGGTGCGTGGCGGCCTCAGCGTGTTTGATTTTGTGCGCGTCATTGGCTGTCAGCAAGTGTCTCCTGCTGGAATCCAACGAATCGGGCCGCCGGGCATCACGCTGGCGACGGCCGAAGGATTACAGGGACACGCGGAGGCGTTCCGAGTGAGGTGCTCCCATGCTTGAAGCGCGCGATGCGGTAAAGAAGTTGCACACCTATCGGCCTCCGTTGGCTGGCCGCACGGGACTGCGCCTCGATTTCAATGAGAGCACGGTAGGATGTTCGCCGCGCGTGTTGGCGGGGCTGCGGTCGCTCGACGCTGAATGCCTGGCGCGTTATCCCGAGCGCGAGCCGGTGGAAAGACTGGTCGCGCGTTTTCTGGGACTCGATCCGGCACAGGTCTTGCTCACCAACGGAGTTGACGAAGCGATTCATCTGCTCTGTTCCACCTATCTCGATCCTGGGGACGAAGCGCTTATCGTTGTGCCCACCTTCGCCATGTACTCGATCTTTGCCTTGGCCGAAGGCGCATGCGTTATCGAGGTGCCTTCCGGCGACAATTTTGCATTTCCCACGCAGCAACTTCTCGCTCAAATCAGCGCGCGCACGCGGCTCATCGCGGTGGCGAACCCTAACAATCCGACGGGAGCCGCGGTGGCGGGCAATGTCCTCACTCAGATTGCGCAAGCAGCGCCGCAAGCGGCTGTGCTTGTCGATGAGGCGTATTTCGAATTTCACGGAAAGACGATTATCGAGCACACTCGGCAAATCGAGAATCTTTTCGTGGCGCGCACTTTTTCCAAGGCCTACGGCCTTGCCGGCTTGCGAATTGGCATTCTTGCGGGAGAAGCACGGCAGATGGAGATGGTTCGGCGCGTTGCCTCGCCCTACAGCGTCAACGTGGCCGCGCTCGCAATTCTGCCGGCGGCGATTCACGATCAGGAATATGTCAACG
>Ga0187782_10000607_pt1 | contig 24642 bp, 16 predicted proteins | sample 0715_SJ02_MP15_2_FD_132454 | JGI IMG/M metagenome (GOLD analysis project Ga0187782, IMG submission 132454) | Tropical peat soil microbial communities from peatlands in Department of Meta, Colombia - 0715_SJ02_MP15_20_MG | ecosystem: Environmental > Terrestrial > Soil > Wetlands > Peat | place... | reverse complement strand
GTTCTCGGCGGGCGCGCGCCGGAGTTCGAAGACCTCACCCGATTGCGGTTCACGGAAATGGTGATCAAAGAATCGATGCGGCTGTATCCGCCCGTGTGGGGATTCAGCCGCCGGGCACTCGGTCCGTTTGAAATCGATGGCTACCGGCTTCCCGCAGGAACGAATACGTTTCTCATGCAGTGGGTCACGCACCGGGACGCGCGATTTTTTGCCGATCCGTTGCGATTCGACCCGTCGCGGTGGCGCGAGGATCCGATCCGGTCGGGAAAAATCCCGAGATTTGCGTATTTCCCGTTCGGCGGAGGGCCGCGGGTTTGCGTGGGGGCTTCATTTGCGATGCTGGAAGCCACGTTGTTGCTGGCGCGATTCGCGCAAAGATTCCGCTTTTCTGTTCCGCCTGGAAAAACCTCGGAAATTCAGCCAACCGTTACGCTGCGGCCACGGAGTGGAGTGAAAGTGATGCTGCATCGGCGTCTGAGGCAGATGGCGAACTGAATTGCCTCGGGCTGCCCGGGCACGGTCCGCCAGAATTCTGGCGGATGCCCCTACAAAAACCGTGAGGCTCATTCAGTGGGATGGCGCAAAGAGGGAGCGCCGGAGGGGCGTTCTTTTTGCGGGCCGGGGCGCTTGGGCTCAGGCGGAGGCGGAAGGATCCATTCGAATCCGGTTTCGAAGCCGATGCTGGCCATGGTTTGCCGAGCTTTGGGCAGAGCGATGGATTCGAGCGCCGCGCGGAGGAACTGCGTGGCATCTCCCGCGGGAATTTTTCCGCTCTGGCCATCGAGAAGGCGAGCAGCCACTTCCGCCATCTTCGGATCGGAAGTACACAGTTTTTCCAGGCGCGGATCTTTTTGCCGGAGCATCTCCAGCAATGAAGGGCCGGCGCCGCTCGGGGGATAGTCGAACTCCACGAGCGTGTGCGGATGGCCTTTTTCCGGGGGCCAGAATTGCAAATAGACCGGCCTGGTGACGCGCGTATCCCAGAAGTCGCCGCGCTCGGGAGATTGCTTGAGCGGATACGCGAGCTGCCATACCTCAGGTCCGTATCCCGGCAAAAAATCCGCCACGATGAGTTGCTCGAGGGGCTCTCCCGGCGGGAGGGAGATTCGTTCGTGGAGGTCCTTCACGACTTCATTGAGGCGTTCGAGCAAACCCTGCCCGATTTGTTCGATGTCCGCCGCCTCCGTCCCTTCCTGTGTTTGCCCCAGATGAGGCGTGCCTCTGACCCCGGTGCCTTGCGCGCGGAGGTGAGGCAACTCGCGATTGATTTGAGCGAGGTCCTGCTGCGAGGAAGGAGAGAACCACTCGACCGGGCCGAGAATCACGCCGGCGCGCCGGCTGGAGAGTTGCACGGGAATGGGAGGACGCGTTTGAACTTCGATGGGGTCTTCGAGCGTGGCGACGAGAATAGCGTCTTTCACCACGGCGATCACGACGCGGCCAGCCGCAAGGTTCGCGACAATTTCATCCGCGGGCGCAGCGTAAGTGTCCTGGGCCGAGGCTCGAGCGGCGAAAACGCAATAGAGGAGCGCAAGCGTCCACGCAAGGCATATGAAACGAGAAAAAAAGCGGCCGGTATCAGCGGGAAAGTGGAAACAGCGCGCGGACAATTCGCACCTCAATCCGCCGAGCCGGAGACGGTTTGAGCGCGGGCAATCGCTTGAATCGCCGTAATGGCAATCACGTGAGCGATATCCTCCGCCGAGCAACCGCGCGAGAGGTCGTTGGCCGGGCGCGCGAGACCCTGGAGAATCGGTCCGAGCGCTGTGGCGCCCGCAAGTCGTTCGACGAGCTTGTAGGCAATGTTGCCGGAATCGAGATCGGGGAAAATCAGCACATTGGCGCGGCCGGCAACGGGCGAGCCCGGCGCTTTGCTCGCGCCAACGGCGGGGACGAGCGCAGCGTCGGCTTGCAGTTCGCCATCCACGGCCAAATCGGGCCGGCGGACTTTCACGATGCGGAGAGCTTCGCGGACTTTGTCCACGCGGGCATGGCTGGCGGAGCCTTTGGTGGAAAACGAAAGCAGAGCCACGCGAGGTTCGGATTCGAGAAACGCGCGCGCATTCTCCGCCGTTGCCAGCGCGATTTGCGCCAATTCCTGCGCCGAGGGCTCCGGCACCACACCGCAATCCGCAAAAAGCATCGCGCCCTTTTCGCCGTAGGATGTGCCCTCGCGCTCGGGCAGCGCCATGAGGAAAAAGCTGGAGAGTAGCTTCGATTCGGGCGCGAGGCCGATGGAATGAAGCGCCGCGCGCACCGTTTCAGCGGTGGAATTCGCGGCGCCGCCCACAGAGGCATCCGCATCGCCCGCGGCCACGCGTAGCGCGGCAAAGTAAAGCGGCTTGCGGGCGATCTGCTGGGCTTCTTCGAGCGAGGCGCCGCGAGCGCGGCGGCGTTCGAGATAGATCTCGGCGTAAGCATTCAGGCGCGGGCTCGCGAGCGGGTCGAGAATCTCGACACCGTCGAGGATGACGCCAAGGCGCGCCGCCGCAGCCTGAATCATCTTGGCGCGGCCGAGGAGCGTCACCTTCGCGTAGCGCTCGGCGGTCGCACGAGCCGCCGCGTGAATCACGCGATCGTCCTCGCCTTCGGCCAGAACGATCCGCTGGGGAAAGGCGCGGGCGCGGTTCTTCAACTTTTCGAGAATTCGCATTACTGGCCAAGTTATCACAAATCGGATGGCGGCGCGCAAACGGAGAGGCGCGCGACGGCGCGTGCTGCATCGGGCCGTTTTTAGTAGAATTCTTTCCCAAGGCAGTCGTTTTAGATGGGGCGATGAACGATGGGAATTCTGGAAATTTTGACAGGAGGAGCGCTGCGCTCCCCGAAGAACATTCGCCACGGGGGCAAAAGGCTCGCGGAAATCCTGGAAGCGCACGAGAAGTTTATCCGCGGCGATGAGACAGGCGCGCGCGCCGAACTTGCCGGCGCCGATTTGTCGCGCGCGAACCTCGCGGGAGCGCGGCTCGCGTACGCGAATCTTCGCGGCGCAAATCTGACGGGAGCTTCTCTTCGCGAGGCCAAGCTCGCTTCCGCGGACTTGAGCCAGGCCAAACTTCACCGCGCCGATCTCCGGAAAGCGGATTTGACGGAAACGAATTTGAGCGCCGCGGACCTCTCCGATGCCCAGGCGGGCGGAGCGGAACTTTTTCGCGCGGATTTGCGCCAGGCGATTCTGCGCGGGGCAAATCTGGCCGCGGCCAATTTCCGGCTGGCGGAAGTGCGCGGGGCGGATTTTTCCGGAGCGGATTTGCAGACCACGATTTTGCGGGAAACGAACCTCGAAGGCGTCGACCTCAGCGGGCTCGACCTCACCACGACGCTCCTCCCGCGCGGATATAAAACTGCCTCGGCCGCGAAGCATTAGAAGTCATCCGGCTTTGTGCGAATTTCGCTCGTAGGGTATTCTTCAACAGCAATCAAATGTTCAGTCGCGCGGCAGATGGGGTGTGCCGCGCACTGTTCGGATGGGCTTAGGCGAGGGGGGCCATGCCGAACCTGCCCTGGATTCTTGTGGAAGATTACAAGCTGCCCGACGGCTGGGTGGGCGCGGAGCAGCCCGAAGCGCGGGCGCGCGCGTACTGCGAGCTGCTCGAAAGCGGGCAGATTCTTTTTTTCCGCGAACCCCCTTTTCACCTCCCGGCCGCCGACCGCGAATTCCTGCTCGCGCAGGAGTGGGCCGAGCTGCGGCTGCATAAGAATGTTTCCTACCGCCCGTCCGAAGACCTGCTGCGCGGAGTCACCGGCAGCTCCGAGACCGTGGGGCGGGTTCATTCGATCATGCGGAATTACAGCGCGCAGGTGATCGAATTTCTGACGAAATTTCTTTCGCCCTACGCGGGAAAATGGATTCTGGATTTTTCGAGTTTTCGGCCGTTCGAGGAAGAGCGGCGCTCACTGCCGCTGCATAAGCGCAACGATTTGCTGCACGTGGACGCTTTTCCCAGCCGCCCCACCGCGGGCGGACGCATCCTGCGCGTGTTCACGAATCTGAATCCACAGCAGCCGCGCGTGTGGAACACGACGCAGGATTTCACGTCGCTCGCGCACCAGTATGCGGAAGCGGCAGGACTCCGCCAGATCGCAGAGTCCGACACTTTCCTGGGGCGCACGGTGCAAACCTGGGCGGAGCGGCTCGGATTCAGCGCCTCGGGGCGCACGCCGTACGACATGTTCATGCTGCGGTTTCACGACTACTTGAAGGAGAACAAAGAATTTCAGGCCAACTGTCCGAAGACGCGGCTGGAATTTCCTCCGCTGGCGACGTGGGTGGTTTATACCGACGGCGTGGCGCACGCCGTGATGTCAGGAAAATACGCGATGGAGCAGACCGTGCTGGTCCCGCCGAACATGCTCGTCGCGCCGCAACATGCTCCGTACCGCATTCTCGAAGGCATCGCCGGGCATCCGCTGGTTTCCTAAGAAGAGAATCCGACACGCTCTAGAATCGCGCGGAAGCGGGGATGGGAGCGGAGCGGATCGTAAACGGGATCCATCTTCAGGAAGACCATCCAGCAGGAACGCTCCTCGACACCTTTTTCGAGTAATTCGATGGCTTGCTCGTGTTCGCCGAGGCCCAGATGGATGAGCGCGAGCAAAGGCGAGGCCACATACCTGCCCGGGAAGCCCGTTTTCAGTTTCTCAAGAATATTTCTCGCCTCCCCGGTTCTCCCCGCCACGGCGTAGGCATGCGCCAGCGGGGGAAGGCCCTGGCGGGTGCCCGAAAGCTCGACAGCCTTTTCAAACGTTGCGACTGCTTCTGGATACTTGCCGGCTGTGAGGTAGGCATAGCCCAGATTGAACAGCGCCGGAATGAATTGGGGCTCTCGCTCGAGAATGGCGCGAAGGTGCTCAATCGCACGATCGAATTGCCGCCGGAAGTACAAGGGACCTGCCGCGTTCATATTGACGATGAGTGAAAGCGGGTCGAGCTCGCGCGCGCGGGCCGTTTCCTCTTCTGCCTCATCCAGCCTTCCCATGCAGCGCAAGAAACCGCCGTACCAGAGATGCGCATCGGCGTAGCTGGGATTGAGTTCGATGGCGCGCTGGAATTCGCGCTCGGCCGATGGCCAATGCCAGTCGTACCAGTAGCGGACCAAGCCGAAAGACGCGTGGGCTTCGGCGCGCGAATCATCGAGCTTCAGCGCGCGTTCGGCCGCTGCCGTCGCTTTCGGCCCGGCTGCGTTCGGAGTCAGCACGCCAAACCAGCAGAGCAAATTGCAGCAGTCGGCGATCCCCGAGTAGGCGCCCGCGAGCCCCGGATCGAGAGAAATCGCGCTCTCAAAACAGGCGACGGCCTTGTTGAGAGAGTCTTCGGAAAGCTGGCCCCAGTAGAAACGCCCTCGGAGATAAGCTTCCTGAGCGGCCGGGTTTACGGAGCGGCGCACGGCGCGCTGCTCCGGCAGAAGCTCGACCGCAAGGGCGCGTCCGATTTGGTTGGAAACATTTTGCTGCACCCGCAAAATATCGCCGATCTCGCGGTCGTAATTCGCGGACCAAAGATGGGCCTGGTCGGCAGCGCCGATCAATTGGGCGGTGATGCGGACGCGAGATTCTTCCCTGCGGACGCAGCCTTCCAGAATGTAATCCACATGGAGCTCGCGCGCGATTTCACCCACGGATTTCTTCGTGCGCTTGTACTGGCTTGCGGAAGTTCTCGCGATCACGCCGAGGCGCTTTGGATTGAGCTGCCCGAGCTGCGAGATCATCTCTTCGGTCAATCCCTCGGCAAAAAATTCCTGATCGCTTTCACCGCCGAGATTTTCGAAGGGCAAGACCGCGAGCATCAGCTTTTTGGCGGCGGGTTCGGTCGCCGGCTTTTGCACCGGCGCGATGAAGCGGTAACCGCGGCGAGGAATCGTCTCGACAAAGCGGGGGTTTTGCGCCGAATCTCCGAGCAAATCGCGCAGCTTGTTGACGGCCGTGTTCAGGCTGTGCTCGAAGCCGACGTAGGTATCCGGCCACAATTTTTCTCGAAGCCTTTTGCGCGCCACCACGCGCCCGGGCGTCTCCAGCAGCAACTCCAGCACTTGAAACGGCTTTTCTTCCACGCGGATACGGAACCCCTGCTTGCGGAGTTCGCGCGCTTCCAAGTCCACCTCGAAGGCGCCAAAGCACACCCGGTGCGGGGAGATTTTCAAGTCGTTCATTTCTGGAACTCCCAGAAACTCGCTGGAAAATCAGATGAAATTCACGCCCGGAGAGTTGCAGGCAAGATTAGATGGACTTGAGGTTTTCGCGTAATCCCATCCGGCAGAAGCAGTTAGCCCTTCAGAGAGTCTTGTTGCGGTAGTGATTTCGCGGTTATCCGCATCAGGCATCCAAGCGTTCAGTGTCAACAGGCATGCCTCACTCCGCTGCCTGATTTTAACAGGGAAGGCACTTTTCGATTGGCGCCAGCCGCCTGCCGGAGGCGGCGGCGCAACCCATCCATCTGACGCGAACAAAAAGGAGAATGTAATGAAAGGAAAGAATGAAGTGTCTGGAAAGTCGTTGAACCGGCGCTCGTTCCTGAAAAACGGAGCGCTGGCAGCGGGAGCAGCGACCATGGGCGCGGGCTTGCTCACTCGCGGATTGGCTTTCGCCCAGGCAAAAAGCGGTACCCTCCCGCCGGGGGACGCTGCGATCCTGCGGTTCCTGGCGGCTGCCGAAATCCTGGAGAGCGATCTGTGGACCCAATATGCCGAGCTGGGCGGCATTGGCAGCAATCCCCCCATCGAGCTGGATCCCGGCCAAACACTGAACAACTATCAGGTCGCCCTGTCGAACCTCGACCCCGATGGCCCGCAATACATCGCCAGCAACACGCTGGATGAAGTGAGCCACGCCACGTTTCTCAATGCGTATCTCAAGTCCAAGGGAGCGACCCAGGTGAGTCTCGAGGAATTCCGCACGATTCCCGGAAGCATTGCTACAGGTTCGTCGGGCATCAAGCGCCTCACCAATCTCATGCATCTCAATGTGGACACCAGTTGGTACGTCCGCTACCGCAGCACCACCAACCCAGACTTCGGCGCCACGTTTCCTCAAGCGATCACTTTCAGCGATGTGACGGCCATCCCTCGAGACAACGGCGATTTCATCGGCACTCCCTTTCCTGCGGCGAGCGGGGTGGCCGGCAACGAGCATATCCAGGCGATCGCCAATACGGCGGCGTTTCACTTTGGAATGATCGAACAGGGTGGGTCGAGCCTCTACGCCACCTTGAGCCAGAAAGTCACCAGCCGGGAAGTGCTGAAGATCACGCTCGGGATCGGAGGAGATGAGATCGCTCACTTCCTGGAATGGACCGATTTTGCGGGCAATGGGGTGCAAGCGCCGATCGCGCCGTTCACCGATCCCACGTCGAACCTCACCTTCCCCAATTTCTTCACCAATCCGCCGCTGGGAACTCTCAAACTGACTCAGCCCAGCCTGATCTTTCCGGTACCTTGCGAATTCATCCAAAAAGGTCTGCCGTTTTGCGCCGTGATTCGGCCGAGCGACGACAGATTCTCTGGCGCTCGGGCGGCGGTGAAAGCGTTGACCGACGATGGCCTCTTCACCGGCCAGACCAACCCGCAGTTCTTCGACGTGCTGAACGAACTGGCGGAGGCGGCCGACGCGGCCCAGCGGCAGGAGTAACCCAATCAGATCGGCGCGACCGATTGTTGGCAGCGGCGGCATCACCCCCCAGGTCCTCGATCCGCCGTTGCCGGCAAATGGGCCCCCGCGCAATGGGATGCAAATCACCAGCTCCTTCCATGCGCGGGGGCGAAGTCCGGAGGGGCCTGAGGTTCGAACCTCGGGCGCGAATCCTGGCGGCACGGCCGAAAAGCCGGCGCAGGAGTTTCATTTCCAAGTCCCTCGTCCTCCGCATGCATAGCTCGAGGTCGCTGGAGCCTTCCGACGTGCAAGAGACAAGATTTGGATACGTTCCGGTCTTAATTTAAAGCGAAGCCGGCATTCATGCGGTGTTGAAACGGCTTTGCATTCATTCGCGTGAAAAGAGAATTCGTAGACGAGATCGGTCCATTCGTTCTGCATTAAAACCCGTGTACAATTTGAATCGCGAATGACGTGCCTGGGGCTCACTCCGGCAATTTCGATCCTAGCGAAAGGAACCGCCGTGAAAAGACAGTTCACCCTTCTTTTGGGGCTCATCCTGCTTCCGCTGCCGGCCGCGACGGGCGACACGCCCGAATTCAAGACTTCTAAGGAAAAATTCAGTTATGCGCTGGGCATGGAAATTGGCGGGGGTTTCCGCAGGCAGGCGCTCGACCTGGACCTGCAAACTCTGAGCAAAGGAATTGCCGATGCGTTTTCGGGCGGCAAGACTCTGCTGACGGAGGATGAGATGCGTGACGTTCTCAAGGTTGCGCAGAAAGAACTCCAGGAGAAGCAAGCGGCTCTTCGCGCGGAAAAGGCGCTGGCGAACCAGAAGGAGGGCGAGGCTTTTCTGGCCGCCAACAAGGCCAAAGAAGGCGTCGTCACCCTCCCCGATGGCTTGCAATACAAGATTTTGAAGGCCGGGACGGGAAAGAAACCCGACGCGGACGACACGGTGACGTGCAATTACCGCGGGACCTTTGTCGACGGAACGGAATTCGACAACTCCGCGAAGCACAATGGGCCAGCTACCTTCTCCCTGAAGGGCGTGATCAAGGGCTGGGCGGAGGCGTTGCAATTGATGCCGGCCGGATCGACGTGGCAATTGTACGTGCCTCCCCAGCTCGCCTATGGCGAACACGGCGCGGGCAACGTGATCCCGCCGAACTCGACGCTGATCTTTGACGTAGAACTCCTTTCGGTCAGCGGCGATAAGTCGTCGGGGAAAGAAAGAGATCGCGAATAGCAGGGCGAGCCTGCACCGATCGCGCAGGATGGGCTGTGGAAGCTGCGGACGCGCAGCCACGGCCGATGGCCTTCGGTCTGTTTTTTCCGGAGCTTTTTCTCCCAACAATTCGAAGATGACAATTCTGTAAGGCGCCCTGCCATTACGAATTCGTAACATCCAGAAAAGTTAATTTTCACCGATTTTTAATCTTCCGTAACGCTGGACGGGGGTAATTTACTGGGCGGCTACGCGCGCGGTTTCGATCGCCAACATGGAGCTGGAAAACACGACCTCGGACATCATCACGGTTTTCGGCGCCGGCTCGCCAGAGACCACGGACAAAAACAAGGCTGCCGACTTCGAGGGTATCTCCATCCACTGCGCGCTGAACGACCCGCTGTGCTCTCCGGCGAACAACGTCCAGCCCGACCTCCTGCGCGCCGAAGCCTTGGCGTGGGCGGGAGCGCAGCCGAAGGCAGTTTGCTCGACTGAGCGCCTCCGTGCCCTTCCCGCTTTTCTCGGTGCACTCTGTGTTGAGCGGCCTCGATTGGCTGCGCTGGCTGAACCACAGAGCGCACCGAGCAAACCACCGAGTACACAGAGGAACCGCAAAGCACCGCTCCCCAATCTCAACCGCGCCGCCTTCGAGACCTTTGGAGTCCGGCAGCTTGCCCCCGCTTTGTTTTCGATTGCAGTACAGCGCACGCCACAGGCGCACGTGCTCCGTGCCTCCGAACAACCTCAGCCGCTATTCGACATTGATCGGAATCGCCAGCGTATGGGATGTGTTTCCAAGCATGAAAGTGACGGTCGAGCTTTGATCTAGGCCGGGCAGTGTCCCTAGGTTCCCGCCGCCTCCACCGCCGCCCCCTCCACCGCCGCACGCCGCAAACGCCAGCAGGGCGAGCACCGAGAAGACGCTGAACGCGATCTGCACTCGCCGAGGTCTGCGCCGGTTGCGAAGAATCCACGCGAGCGTAAGGAGACTGAAAGCAATCACCGCTGCGGTGCCGCTTCGAGTCGGCCGGATGCGGACGGCCGGCGGTGCGCTGGAGGGAGCCGTCGTCGAAACGATCAACTTAGCCGTCGCCGTGGTCACTGTGGAACTGAACATGATGCTCGATTGCATCGTGCTGCAACTGCTTTCGGAAGGAAGCCCGTTGCACTGCGGCACAAGGTTGAACGTCCCGGTCAGCCCGTTCATCGCCGTGAAGGTTATAACCGTGCTGCCCGTCGAGCCCGGCTGGAGTACCGTGATCGTCGCCGGGTTTGCCGCCATCGAAAAATCCGGCACCACTACTGCCTGCGCCACGGATCCACTCGAGCTCGAATAATTGAAGTCCCCGCTGTACGCGGCCATGACGGACTGGGTATTCGCTGGTAGATTCGATGTTGTTAAGACTGCCTGACCGTTGGCCACTGCAACGTTGACTGCCAGCGGGTCCCGCGCGCCAGTCGATGTCGCAGCGGTAAAGTTCACAGTGCCCGTGAGAGCGGGGCCTCCCGGTTGCACCGGTGCGACAACCGCCGTGAAGGTCACGTTTTGGCCCTGCTGCACTGATGGATTTGATGTCATGATGCTCGTCGTCGTTGGAAGGAAATTGACCGTTTCGGTGAGGGTGTTAAAGCAGGAGGTGTAATTCTGGTCGCTGAGGTAGACCGCGCGGATGCTCACGCTGCCGCCAGGAAGAGAATTGGTCGTCATCTGCGCCTGGCCGTTCGTAAGCGTCACCATTCCAAGAGTGAAATCGCCGTTGTAAATGAAATCCATGAGCCCGGTGGGGCCTGGCCCGCCAGCCTCGGTTGGACTCACCGTGGCCGTAAATGTGACGCTCGACCCCCGCGCGATCATCAGGTTTGAAGAGCTGACAGAACAATTTGTGGGAATTTGCACATCCACGGTAATGGCAGAAGAGGTAGATGCGGAATAGTTGCCGTCGCCGCTGTACTGTGCCGTGATGCTGTTGTCGCCGAGAAGGAGTTGCGTGGTAGTGATGGTCGCTTGCGCCCGGGGACTGCTATTCAGGCTTCCGGACATGGAGTTCGTCAGAGGAGTAGGTGCACCCAGAGGAGTTGCGCCCGTGAAAAATGTCACCTGCCCCGTCGGCCCCGCTCCTAGCCCGACTCCCACAACGGAGGCGGTCACAGGCACGGACGCGCCGAAAAGTACTTGGTCGGATGGTGTCACGAGGAGGGTGCTGGTGGGTGCCTGAGTTATCGTGATGGTGCTGTTTCCCGTGTTGCCCAAGAAACTGCTGTCGCCGCTATAGGTGGCGCTCAAATTGTTCGTGCCGCCGGGCAGCTGTACCGTCTGGTCTTCGGCATATCCTAGGCTGTTCAAATTGTATGTACCCGCATCGAGTGCCGCTCCGTTGTTCGTGACCGTCACGCTCCCCGTCGGGCATGCGAGATCACCGGGCGCGTTATTCGCGCAGGCATCGCCCGCCTGGCTCGTCACATTCGTTCGCAAGATTGCCAGCGACCCGTACTGTGCGGTCGTGGCATTGGGGTTCGTTTGCAGCCCCGTCGCCGGGTTGAACAGCTCATAAAGAAGCTGCACCTTGCTCGCTTCCGCCGTCACCTGGACAGAAATCGGCGGTGTCGAAGTGCTGGGCCCGAAGATGCCGTCGCCTGGATACTGCGCGATCACCGTGTAGTTGCCTCCCGGCAGCGCGCTGGTCGTTCCGGAAGCTGAGCCGCTCGCAAGAACGAAGCCTTGCACTCCCGATTGCCCGCTCGGTCCCGTATTCGCAATCAACGACACGTTGCCCGTCGGCGTCCCGCCGCCCGCCTTCGCCGCTGTCACGCCAATCGTGAAATTCACGGGCTGCCCGTGCGTTGTCTTCACTGGGCTAGGAGTTAGCGTGAGCGTTGTCGCACTGCCCTGCGTCGTCACCTTGTCCCACAGCGTGACGAAATTGTTCGCATTCACCGACCCTAGCCCCGTCGCCAGGTCATATCCCGCCGTTGTGCTGAACCCGCTCAGCACGCCGTAGATATCCGCCGGGTTGTTCACGATACAGTCCGGGCTTCCCTTGGCGCACGGCATCGCAATGGTTCCACCGGCGGGGACATCGTGAAACGCCGTCGGCTGCTGTGCTGCCAGCTTATAGAGAATGTAATTCGCATTCCCCTGCGCCGATTTTGTCTGCTCGTTCACCAACGCCATAATCGCGGAAAAAGCAGGCGCCGAAGCGGAAGTCCCTCCGATCATGATGAACTCCGTGCCCGGATCCTGTGGATCGCACGAAGTGAATCCCGGCGGAATCAGATCCGCCTCGCAGATGATGTAGAAGCTCCCCGAAGGCCCGCCAATCGCCGCATAGAGCGACGCGTCGGGAACGTCCCGCGCCATGTCGTTCGGAACCCCCGCTCCCACTTGCCAAATCGGCTTGCCATATCCGCCCGTGCAACTTGCAACGTTTTGTCCGTCGGAACTGATGCAGTTGCTCATCCCGCCCGATCCGCCGTCGGCTTGCACGAAGCCCTGTAATTGTGGGTTGTTGCAATTCGTTTCCGCATCCGGGCTGAATCCCAAGAGGGTGCCAAAGACCGGGTTCGTACAGCTCACGTCCCACGTGGTCTCGGGGACAAAAGACTTCGCCGATGCTGTCGGCAGCGCGGCCGGGTTGTAAGCGGGCGCCGAGTTGTTAATATTCCAGTAGTTCGAAGCATCGGTCAGATCATTGAAATCCGTTCCTCCAATCGCCACGTTGTACGGCGTGGTCGAAAATCCGCTCACCGTAAGCCCAAACACCGCGGGAGCCGGCGCCGGCCCCTCGCCTCGGTCGCACACGGCCGCGCCGCTATCACCCGTAGCCACGTCTACAGTGGTACCCTGCGCGGCCGCCTGCTGCCACAATTGGTTATAGAATTGATTCCCCGCGGTTCCGAGGAACAGTTCGCATATTCCGAAGCTCACGTTCAGCACCGGCGCGAGATTATTGTCCACCGCATAAATCGCGGCGAGGTCCGCTCCCAGGCTCACTTCGGTGGACTCCGCCACCACCAGGTTGATCATCGCGTTCGGCGCAATCGCTCCGGCCCATTCCGTATCCAACAGCGCTTCGGTCTCTGCGCCGTTCTTCATCGGGTCGGGCCCGCTCACCGTGACCGTGAGGTTCGGCGGATTCGGCAGCCCGAAGTAGTTTCGGAAACTTGTCACATCGCTTGTGTCAATATTGCTTTCCGCCACGATCGCGATCGTCTGGTTCGTCCCTTTGATCGGCGTCGCCGCGTTCCACAGCGGATACACGTTGTAAATCGTCAGGAAGTCCGACGGGCTCACCGCATAGCAATCGGCTGCCTGAACGCCGCATCCGCCGGCAGCCGGCAAAGTGAAAAAGGATCCCATGCTCGGGTCCGGCGCCACCGGCACGGCTTTGCCGGTCTTTTTCGATCGAGTGGCAACGCCGCCGACATGATTCATCGCCTTTCTCGGAAAATTGTGCAGCGTGAGGACCCCCGCCACGGCCGGCACAAGTGCCGCCGGAATCTGCGGGTCGCTCGCATTCGCCCAGTGGTCCTCTCCGTTGACGTGGTATTTGTGAATCTCCGTGTGAAGCGCGCCCGCCACTTGCCCCGCCGTCCCCGAAAATTCGATCAGCGTCCGCCCGTTCGATACTCCCGCCACTTCGAATCCGTGGGACGCGAGCCACGACGTGATCGCCTGAATGTCCTCATCGCCCGGCCCGAATTGCTGCCCGAATTGCGCCGGCGTCAGCCACTGGTGGTAATTCGGCGATCCCTTTTCCTGTTGCTGCTCGAGCAGCGCATCGAGCGTCGCTTCTTGTTCCTGACTCCTCTTCAAAACGAGAATCATGCGGTGCAACGGCAGGCTCGCCGGCGCCGCTCCTCGGTCATATTCCGCGTGCGCCAGGGGATACGTGTTGCCGCGCAATACCGTGCGGTCATTTTCGTCCACGGCCGCCGTGATCAGCCGGTTCGCCGGCGCCGTCTGCGCCAACGCGTCCGCCGAAACAGCTAGCGATGCCGCAGTCGCCAAAAGGAAAATGGTCCACTTCCAAATTTTTCGGGAGACACTACCGTGTCGAGCGCTGGTTGTAAAATCCATGGGTCACCTTACAGGACAGAACAATCTCTGCGGTGTAAGTATTACAATAGTTAACCACCCAGAATCAAGCCCCACCGCGCCTTGCCCACATCTTCTGCGCCGCCCGCGAGACCTCTGGAGTGCGGAAGCTTGCCTGTCCTGAGCGAAGTCGAAGGGCTTCCGCTTTGTTTTCGATGCCAGCACAACGTTGGCCAACACCTGGATTGCCCCGTCGCAGATCTGGCAAACACTCCTTCCCTCCAATCAGTTGAACGCCCCCCGGCGCAGTGATAGTCTCGCCTTAGCGGCGCGACGCCCCGCGCACCCTCCTCGCTGCCGCATTGCCCTGTTCCATCTATGGTCTCGACCGGAACAAAACTCGACCGCAAAACGCTCGTCGAGGAGCAATCCCTGGAAATCATTCGCCGCCTCCTCAACGAGCTCGGCGGCTCGCGCGGCCTCGCGGCCCTTGCCGCCCGCGGCGCTCATGCGCATCTCGAACGCGAGCTCGGCCTCGGCAGCCTCGAGCGCGTCGAGTTGATGCTGCGCCTCGGCGACGCTTGCGGCGTCCGCCTCCCCGATAGCGTCGTGGCCGATGCCGACAGCGTCCAAGACCTTATCGACGCGCTCCTTCGCGCGCCCGAGGGCGAAAATGGCGCTGGCACCGGCGCTGCCGGAGCCGCCGCTGCTCCCGCGCTCGCCTCGCCCGCCCCCCGCCCCGATCTCGAGCGCCAAATCCGCAGCTCCGAAACTCTCACCGAAATCTTCTGGCTCCGCGGACGCGCCGAGCCCGCCCGCGCTCACATCCAGCTCTACGAAGAATCGGGCAAGCTCCGCACAATCACGTTCGGCGAACTCTACGCGCGTGCCTCCGCCGTCGCCTCGGAACTTCTCCGCCGCGGCCTCGAGCCCGGCCAGACCGTCGCCATCATGCTTCCCACGTGCGCCGAATTTTTCTTCACCTTCGCAGGCATCCTGCTCGCCGGCGGCATTCCCGTCCCGATTTATCCGCCGTTTCGCGCCGACCGAATCGCCGAATACGCCGCGCGCCAGGCCAATATCCTGCGCAACGCCGAGTCGCGCTTCCTCATCACCTGGCGCCAGGCCGAATCGCTCGCTCGCCTGCTGCGCCCGCGCGTCCCCACTCTGCGCGAAGTGCTCAACGCCGGCCGCCTCGCCTCCGCCGCTCCCGAGCCCGAGTCCTCGCCGAAAGCCTGGCGCCCCGTGGAAACCATCACTCCCCACGCGCGCTCGAGCGACATCGCTTTCCTGCAATACACCTCCGGCTCAACCGGCGACCCCAAAGGCGTCATCCTCACCCACGCGAATCTCCTTTCGAACATCCACTCGATCATCGCCGGCATCGAAGTCCGCCCCGAAGACTCCTGCGTCAGTTGGCTGCCGCTGTATCACGACATGGGCCTGATCGGCGCTTGGTTCGTTCCGCTTTTCACCGGCATTCCGCTCATCGTGATGTCTCCGCTCGCTTTTCTCAGCCGGCCCGAGCGCTGGCTCTGGGCCATTCATCGCCATCGCGCGACGATCAGCCCCGCCCCGAATTTCGCTTACGAGCTTTGCGTCCGCAAAATCGCGGACAAAGATCTCGCGGGCCTCGACCTCGGCTCCTGGCGCGCCGCCACCAACGGCGCCGAGCCCGTCCACCCCGAAACTCTCGCGCGCTTCGCCGCACGTTTCGCGCCTTACGGCTTTCGCCGCGAATCGCTCGCGCCCGTTTACGGCCTCGCCGAAGCCACCCTCGCCGTTTCCGCCCCGAAAATGGGCGCCGGCTACAAAGTCGACCGCATCCAGCGCGCCGCGCTCGAATCCGACGGCCTCGCCATTCCCGCTGCCGCCGATGCGGATGATTCCTCCACGCTCGAATTCGTCGGCGCCGGCAAGCCCGTCCCCGGCGTCGAAGTCCGCCTTGTCCCTCTTGAGCACGCGCAAGCGGACGTTAGCGCCAGCGGTGCGCTCGAAAATGGCTCTCGTCAGGGCACGGCTTCGCAGTCCGCCGAAACAGCCTTTGATCGTCATTCTGAGCGAAGCGAAGAATCTCTCTTCCTGAGAGCACCGGCCGAAATGAGAGATTTTTCGCCCTCAGCCGAACGCTCCGCCGAATTCGACCCTCGTCAGGGCACGGCTTTAGCCGTGCCGAAAAACGCTCCTCCCTCAGGGGTTTCAACCCCTGAGGCCAATCGCGAGCCCGTCGCATTAGGCGAGCGCATCGAAGGCCGCCTCTGGTTCCGCGGCCCCTCCGCGACGTCCGGCTACTACCGCAATCCGCGCGCCACCGCCGAGCTCATCCACGAAGGCGGCTGGCTCGACTCCGGCGATCTCGCTTACTGGGCCGATGGCGAGCTTTACATCACCGGCCGCGCCAAAGACGTCATCATCAAAGCCGGCCGCAACATTTATCCGCACGAAGTGGAAATCATCGCCGGAAAAATCCCGGGCGTGCGCACCGGCTGCGTCGTCGCATTCGGCGCCCCCGACAAGCGCACCGGCACCGAGCGCCTCATCATCGCCGCCGAGCTTCGCGATCCTTCCGCCGCCGCGCGCATCTCCGACGAAATCACCCGCGCCATCGACGACGCCCTCGGCATGCCTCCCGACGTGATCGAGCTCCTCGCGCCGCAGTCCATCCCGAAGACGTCGAGCGGCAAGCTCCGCCGCAGCGAGACGCGCCGCCTGTATCTCGAAGGGAAACTCGGCCGGAAAGTGCAGCCTGCGTGGGTGCAAATCGCGAAGCTCGCGGCCGACGGCGCGCCCACCCGCGCCTGGTCGGCCGCCGCGCGCATGCTTCGCCGCGCCATCGAGATCGTTTACGGCGTGTACGCGCTCGCCGCTTTTTCAGCGGTGCTCGTGCCGCTGTGGGCCGCGGTCGCGCTCGCTCCCGACCGCCACAAAGCCGCGCGCCTCGCCCGCCGCGGCGCTCGCTGGATGCTCCTTGCCGCGGGCGTTCCCGTGCGCGTCGAAAATCCCGAATCCCTCCGCGAAATCGACCGCACCGGCCCGTGGATTTTCGCGCCCAATCATGCGAGCTATCTCGATACGCTCGTCACTCTCGCGTTTTTGCCTGCGGGCGTGCGCTTCGTCGCCAAAGGCGAAGCGCTCGAAATGCCGCTGGTCGGCGCCATCATTCGCCGCTCCGGACAATTCGCTTTCGATCGCAGCGACCCGCAAGCCCGCATCCGCCAGTCTGAAGAAGTGAACGACGCGCTTCGCGCCGGCGAATCCGTCGTGATTTACCCGGAAGGAACTTTCACCCCCGCCGTAGGCATCCGCCCGTTTCAGTTGGGCGCGTTCAAAGCCGCGGTTGACACGCAGCGCCCGATCTGTCCCGTAGCCATGCGCGGCGCCCGCCAAATCCTCCGCGACCAAACCACGCTCCCGCGCCCCGGCCGCGTAACCGTAGTCTTCGGCCCGCTAGTCGCCCCAGATCCAAGCGCCGGCACCGCCTGGCCCGAAATCGTCCGCCTCCGCGACGCCACCCGCTCGATCATCTCCCACAACTCCGCTGAACCCTTGCTGTAGTCTATGTGGCGTGCCCCGCACTAGGGACATTCGTTTCCTTTTATGTTTGTTGGGGCTGCGATATTTTCGGAGGGCTTCGATGTGAGTATACTCACTCTACGGGGGCTGTCCCAGGACACAATGAGTCTCGAAAGACACTTCGATCCCGTTTTCGCTGCGAAGCTTGCACTGCGGGAAAAGCAAATCCAGCAGAACTATAGGCCGATCATCGGCGTTCACAAGTGGTTTGCGCGGAGACCGGGCACCTTATTCCGCAACCTTCTCCTCGCAGAATATAACGGCGCGGAGCCTCTTGAGAAAAGCTTCTGGCGGCCGCATGCACTTCACGGTTTGATTGCTGACCCGTTCATGGGTGGCGGGACACCAGTTTTTGAAGCGAACCGGCTTGGCTTTGGCGTAGTTGCGGCTGACATAAACCCGATGGCTTACTGGATTGTCAGACAATCGTTGAGTCCTCTGGACATCCCTGCTTTCATCGCGACCGCTAGCAGTGTCGCCTCTCACGTCGAGAACATTCTTGAAAGGTTTTATCAAACCAAGTGCAGATATTGTGGCTCAACCGTGCCCGTCAAATACTTCCTCTGGGTGAAAGTTGAGAAATGTCCTGGCTGTGAGCTTGATGTTGACCTTTTCCCCGGATATCTTTTGGCAGAGGCAGTTCGCCATCCAAAACACGTAGTGGTCTGTCGAACCTGCGGCGAGTTGAACGAGTTCGAGAACCAGCCGACGCTCTCCAATCCGGCGAAGTGCGCGAGTTGCAACAATCAAGTTCAGGTCGAAGGCCCTGCGCGTAACCAGTTCGTTTCCTGCCCCAGGTGTGAAAAACGCATCCAATTCATCTCTGGAAAGCCTAAAAGTGCTCCTCCAAGGCACCGGATGTGGGCCATCGAGTATCATTGCCCGACTTGTCGCCCTAGGCATCAGGGAAGGTTCTTCAAAAGGCCCGACCGCCACGACATGGCCTTGTTTTCGGAGGCAGGTCAAGTATTGGCTCGCACACACCGTCTCCCAATTCCCGACGAACATATTCCCAGAGGGGACGAAACGGACCGCCTACATCGCTGGGGCTATCGGCTGTATAGAGATATGTTTAACCAACGACAATTGCTGGGGCTTGGGGTCTTACTTCACACTATCAAGCGTGTCTCCAATGACGAAATTAGACATGCCCTGTTGACGGTTTTTTCTGATTTCATCAGATACCAGAACATGCTTTGCCGGTACGACACATATGCTCTGAAGTGCCAAGACGTTTTCAGCGTGCATGGCTTCCCTGTGGGTTTAGTTCAGTGTGAAGACAGCCTCCTAGGAATACCACGCATCGGGTCCGGCGCTTTTCGCCACTTTGTGGAGAAGTATCGCCGTGCGAAGGAATATTGCGAGAAGCCTTTCGAGACCCGACAGAACAAGACTCTGATCTATATCCCCGGAGAACGAATCCAGGCTGACCTCCTTGATTCTGCCCCAGAGGCGCGAAGTCGTCAGGCAATGATCGTTGCAGCGCCCGCCACTCAAGTCCTACTCAAGCCAAACAGCCTCGATGGCGTCTTTACGGATCCTCCTTATTTTGCCAACGTGCAATACGCGGAGCTCATGGATTTCTGCTACGTATGGTTGCGCAAAGGTCTGGGCGAGGCCGATCCCGCATTCAGTTCTGAGTCAACGAGGAGTATATGGGAACTGACCGGAAACGAAACCCTCGGTCGGGACCTTGTACATTTCACAGATGGGCTAAGCAAGGTTTTCCAACACTATAGTGCGGCGTTGAAACGGGATGCGCCGTTCGTGTTCACCTATCACCACAACGATCCCGCAGCCTACACCCCGGTGGTGGTCGCCATACTGGATTCGGGTTTAGATTGCTGCGCAACGCTCCCTGCGGTGGCTGAAATGGCAGCCTCCATCCACATCTTAGGAACTGGGTCGTCTGTACTGGACACCATCTTCATATGCAGGCAAGCGCCGGAGCAAAGACAGGGAAGCAACATCGAGATCCTTTTGTCACATGACGCCGAAATGATGAGAAGTGCATCCGTGCGTCTAAGAAGAGGAGACCTGCGCTGCCTGGTCGCTGGGCATCTTGCTCGGCTGACTATAAATGAGCTCAGAGCAAATTGGGACCGCAGGAGACCGACCGACCGAAGAATGACTGCGGCTCATCAAGCGGTAACTGAGATTCAGAAGGGCCATCGCTTTGAGGCGCTCATAACCAAACTCCTAGCAGCCCCGGTGGTTGCAAGCAAAGTTGAGAAGGCAAGCCTTGCCGCGACCGTTTGAAGTCAGTCCTGACTACCTTCGGGATCACACCGAGGATATGGTCACGTCAGTTTTCGGTGACCTACAATCTCAATTCCTTCTTCTGCCGAAAGGGCCTAACTTCGTGGAGTATGCAGATTTCCAAACAGGTTATGAAGCGCTGAAGCGCGAGACAAGTGGCTTTGTGAAATTCAATGAAGAAACGGTTTGGGCTGCCATTAGAGCAGACGCGATGTCATTTTTGGTCCTCAGGACCATACTTGGATTGTCCCCTCCGGAATGGGCCGACCTCGCCAAATCCGACCTCGGTGTTGATGTGCCTCAGAACGCGGCACGGGATTTGGACAGCCGAGCGCGGAAGGAACAGGACTACTTCTCTCGGCTTGACTCCGACCGCAATGGGAAAGCGAAAGAGCGCGTAATTGCTTTGGTCCATGTCGCTGTTCAGTACCTCACGCGACGCGTCATCAACGTGCCTAGTGACACGATTCATCGGCTCTCAAAATTTGACACTGCTGCAGGCCTCGAATCTCTGCGCCACGCAGCTGCGCATCACGTCCCCTATGCAATGTTGTTGTATGAAAGATATCTCGGACGCCCCTTTGCCAGCCATCGAGACGCTGTCTCCGAGCTAGTCGGAGACGTCATGGAAAGCGCGATTGAAGACCGTTTGTTCCGTGCACAAATCACATTTAGGAAGACAAAAAGGGCGGAGCGAATCCCCGGCTTTGACCAAGCGCCCGACTTCATTGTCCCCGACGAGGTAAATCCCGCCGTCGTGATCGAGGCAAAAATCACCGGCGACGACGGCACCGCGCGTGACAAAGCGACGAGAATCGAGCGCCTCGCCGGCATGCGCGATGATCGGCTCCGAGCTGGGCAAGCTGGATTTCAAGTGTTGGCGTGCATCGATGGGCGAGGATTTGGGGTGCGCCGGGAAGACATGCGGCGCATGCTACAGCGAACTGAGGGAAAAATCTTCACCCTCGCCACATTGGATCAAATGATCCAGCACACTATGCTTCGAGAATTTCTTCCGAGGGACCGCGCGAGGTAGGTAGAAGCTTGGCCTTGAGGGAGTGCACACGTCTTGCTGGCGAGAGATGAAGTTGATCCAAACTCGTCAGTCCTACTTTTTGAGCCGGCCAATTGGTCAAAATTTCTACCTGCAGGATAATGCATGCTGGGGTGCAGCACAGGCAATATAATGCATGTCCGGGTTTCTCCGGCCTCCTTGCATCCCTGCTACTGGCGATCCGAGGAGGATCGACATCCTGAGCGGGGCCGAAGGGCTGCCTCCGAAATGGTCACCAGACGCCCAAAAGGGGGGCTGTCGCGCCAAAACGCCTGTTTTCGCACGGTTTTAGGTCAAAGTGCTTGACCTAATTGGGTCAAAGTACTTGACCAAGTATTTGACCAATTCTGAAAGCAAGAGAGATCCCCGCCCGCCCGCAGGCAGGCTTCGGTCACCCCCTAGACCCTTCCGCGCGAATATGGCATCCTAGTGAGTGCCAGCCCAAGGCGGCGTCGGGCCCATCCCAGGGGCATCCGAGGCGCTGCGAAGCACGACGGGGCCGCTTGCGCAGGATGCGCAGCGAGCCTTAAATCCAATTCTTACAGGAGATTGGCATGGTTCGAAAACTGTCGTTATTGCTGGGCCTCGTTTTTCTCGTCACGCTCACTGCCCGCGCGCAGGATAAGGTCGAAATCTTTGGCGGCTATTCCTATATGCGGTTTGGTAGCACGCCGGGCTCGAACCTGAATGGATGGGAGGGCTCCGGGCAATACAAATTCACCGACTGGGTCGGCGGCGTGGCCGATTTTAGCGGCCACTACGGATCTCCTTTCGGCCCAAGCACTTCGGTGCATACGTTCCTCTTCGGCCCGCAAGTTTCCTGGCCCTCGCGCGTCTCTCCTTTCGCGCATGTCCTGATCGGCGGGGCGCATTTCAGCGCACCGGGGCTGGGTAACACCTCTTCCTCGCAAGCGATCGGCGGCGGAATCGATACTCAGCTCACGGACCGAATCTACTGGCGAATTTTCCAAGCCGATTATGTGGCGACGCATTTCTTCAGCACCCGGCAAGACAACGCGCGCATCTCGACGGGTATCGTCTTTCATTTCTGATTCTTGTGTGGCTCGTAGCCTCCTGCTTCCGGTGGGCTACTCGAGCACAAATTTGACGGTGATCTCGGTTTCGACCTCTACTGGCTGGCCGCTCAGAAGAGTGGGGCGGTAGCACCAGTCGCGGACTGCGGCTACGGCGGCTTGCGCTAGGATTGGGTTCCCGCTCATAACACTCAGCTTATGGACGGCGCCGTCAGTCCCGATCGTTGCGTGCAGGATCACAGTGCCGGATATGTGCATCCAACGCGCGGGTGGCGGATAGACCGGCTGGACTCGCCGCACGAGCATCGCCTCCATCACTCCAGTGCTTCGCCAAACCGGGCCGCTTCTCGACGCCGACTCCGGCGGCGCAGGGGCCACTGGGCGATCCCCAAGCGCGCCGGGGATGTATGGCCCGTCGCCTGTCGCGCCTGGAATTGCTGGGCCACTGCCCCCGCCGGCGAGATCGAGGTCCGGCGCATCTGGTTCATTTGCTTGCTGTTGCCTCGCGTTCATCGTCGGAAAGCGAAGCCGATCGGGGCCACCTGTTGCAGGCCAGTGCCTGGACCTCGGCGCGCTCGGATGCGCGGGCTTGGGCGAGCCGCCTCCTGGAAAAGGCGGCGCGGGCACGATGTTGAATTGCCGCGGCAGCTCACCGGGGGTGACGAGCGGCCACACAAGCAGCGCCGCTAGGATCAGCCCCTCGAGCGCGATTGAGGCAGCGACCGCCTTCCGGCGCCGTTGCCGGGCGCGGTCCAGGGATTCAGCATCGCTATCTACTAGACACACGGATAGTTCTCCGATTTGGCTCATGGGCAGACTCCTCCTATCGCACGGATCCAGCACGAAGTTCGATTCCGGGATCGGGAACGGCCTCGCCAGGGCACAATTGTAGACGCGCCCGTAAGGCCTTAGCTCTCAGCGGTTTCAGCCTCTGAGGTCTACTCTCATAGACACCGGGCAAAATGATAGGTTCCCGCCGGTGCCGTCCGGAGCATTTCGTTGTGTCGGCCGTCACTGCAACTATGGATAACGTGCTCTATATGATGGTCTTACAGGAATTGGAATGTTGATGCATCGCTTTTGCTCGTTCCTGCGTCTAAGGGTGTGACTTGAGAACATGGGGATGATGGAGTGGCTATCATGAATCGGACATCGCTTGAGACGGTTGGGGTTCGCTATACGGGCTGGGCCGCGCTCGACCGGAATCCGCAGGATGACCGGGTCGAGTTCACCTGCCCACAGTGTGGGACGCAGGGAGATAAGGCTGCTCGGCGCCCTCGGTCGGCCTATCACTTCACCGACGGCTTCGTACAGGATCTTCAGGGCGAAGTGACGACCTGCCGAGTGTGCAAGCAGTCGGTGCGCGTGACGCCGGTGGTGATGCTGCATGACCGGGACGAGAAGCGGCGCTTTGAAGCTGTCTTTCTCCCGGACTTAGAAGTCTCGAAGAACTAACGCCTTACGAAGTTTGCCGTTTGCTTCCCTCCTCTGACGAGCAAATGAAAAGGGGGAAGGAGCGTGTGCTCTTTCCCCCCAAATCAGTCCAGGTTAAATTAGTGCCCTCTCACCTCCGAATGAATTGAGATTGCTGCCTCAGCGATAGCGGCACTCCTCGCGCGCCTCACGGACTTCGTGCCGTGCATGATCAGCCTGCCAACTGTAATAGCCATGGTGCGCGATGGCCTTATCCAGCTTGTTTTCAGCTTGGTCGATGCGCCGCTCGCAGTCGCGGTAGGGATTTGCCGCAGCTGCGCTTGCGCCGCCCAAAATAATCAGGGTCCCAAGTGCTATTCCCACCAGCGTGAGTTTCAGGTTCATCGCAACCTCCGAAGCAGCCTCGAGACCCGCTGGGTGGTTTCGCCTGCAAAGCTGCCTCTAGACGGGATGGCCGGGGAGACGAGCGGGTTGCCCGCGTCTGGATCTGCATGAAATTACAAGGTTTGATTTAGCGGCGATCCCAGTCGGCACCGAGGGTAAGGTGGTGGCGTTCCATATCGGCGCGGACATGGGCGAATGCTTCTTCGACAGTGTCGGCGAATTGCAGCAACCTATATTCACGCTCGCTGATCGTCCCGGTGCGGACCATGTGCCGCCAATTCAATACTTTATCCCAATATTTCCGGCCGTAAATGAGGATCAGGTGGTGCGAACTCAGCTTCCCGGTTTGGAGCAGGGTGAGCATTTCCCACAGCTCGTCCATCGTGCCGAAGCCGCCGGGGAAAACGATGAGCGCCTTGGCCATCTGCGCAAACCACAATTTGCGCATGAAAAAATAGTGGAAGCAGAAGTTAAGTTCTTCCGTGATATAGGGATTGGGGCGCTGCTCGTGGGGTAGCTGGATACTCAGGCCGATGGATGAGCCGCCTGCCTCGGCCGCGCCGCGGTTGGCGGCTTCCATGATTCCCGGCCCGCCGCCCGAACAGATGACGAAACGCTTCGGATGCAAACCGAGCGTCATGGCCCAGGAGGTGATGCGGCGCGAAAGCTCGCGGGCTTCCTCGTAGTAGCGCGACATTTGCAAATCGCAGCGCGCCAAGCGAAGTTTTTCGCGCGCCTCGGCTGACTTTTTCCTCGCGCCGCGTTTTGCCTCTTTGAGGTTCGCGAGCGCGTGCTCGCGGGAGACGATTCGCGCGGAGCCGAAAATGACGATCGTGTCGCCGACATTTTCCCGCCGAAGCCGCGCGAGCGGGTCAAGATATTCAGCCAGGATGCGCAGCGGCCGCGCGCCTAGGCTTTCCATGAATTCAGGATCTTTGTAAGCCAGCTTGGCCATGGGCAGATGACCCGAGCGCTTCATGAGCTTCCCCCTTGCGCGCACCACAAAGAACTCATTCTAGGAGAACGCAGCGGGCAAGTGCCAGCACCGCTCGGCGAG
>Ga0187782_10000606_pt1 | contig 24645 bp, 19 predicted proteins | sample 0715_SJ02_MP15_2_FD_132454 | JGI IMG/M metagenome (GOLD analysis project Ga0187782, IMG submission 132454) | Tropical peat soil microbial communities from peatlands in Department of Meta, Colombia - 0715_SJ02_MP15_20_MG | ecosystem: Environmental > Terrestrial > Soil > Wetlands > Peat | place... | reverse complement strand
GATGTCGAGTTCGAACCCCTCCGCCATGTCGCCGCGCACCGAGCCTAAGCGCGCAGCATAGAGAATTCCAGCTAAGGCCGCCACCAAGGCGGAGGCGATGATCAGGGCCGACTTCACCCAAGCGACGCGCACGCCTGAGTAGCGGGCCGCCTGCAGGTTGCTGCCGACGACATAGACAAGCCGACCGAACATCGAGCCGTGCAGCACGACGGCGAACAGCGCGAAGAGCAGGAAGAACAGCACGATCGACAGCGTCAGCGGCCCGACCGCCGGCTGCTGGCCGAGCGTGTTGAACCAATCGGGGTAGCCGCCGATCGCCCGGTCTTCGAGCAATATGCGGGCGACGCCGCGATAGCCGATGAGGCCGGCAAGCGTCACGGCAAGCGACGGCAGCCCGACCCGCGCGATCCAGAAGGCGTTGTTTAGGCCCGCGAGCGCGCCAGCGCTAAGGGCGATCAGGACGGCAAGCCCAATCGGCGCGCCATGTTGGAAGGAATAGGCGAGCACGCAAGCCGCAAGGCCCATGATCGAGGCGACCGAGAGATCGATCTCGCCGCCGATGATGACGAGCGTCATCGGCAGGGCGACGATGCTCTTCTCGATCGACAGCTGGAACAGATTGACGAAGTTGCCGACGCTCAAGAAATGCGCGGAGAACGCGCTGTTCAGCGCGACGATCGCGACGAGCAGCGCGAGCATCAGCGTTTCCCAGCGCTTGAGGAAGCTAAGGCTCATGCCGGCCTCTCGTCGGCCCGGCCGGCCGCGCTCTGCGCCGCCAGCTTCAATTCGCTCTTCGCCCAGAGCGCGCGCAACCGCCTCAAGATGACGGCGTCGCTCGCCACCGCCAGCAGGATCAGCAGGCCGAGCACGGCGCTCAGCCAAAATTCGCTGATGCCGAGCCGAAAAAGGCTCTGCTCGAGCGTGCCGATGAGGACGGCGCCGAGCATCGCTCCGACGACCGTGCCCGATCCGCCGAAAATGTTGACGCCGCCGACGACGACGGCGGCGACGACGCTGAGCTCCAGGCCCCGACCGGCCTCGACCGTGATGTTGCCGAACCGCGCCAGGAACATGAAGCCGCCGAGCCCGGCAAGCGCCCCGCACACCACAAAGGCCAGGAACACGACGCCGCGCATCGGCAGGCCGATGAGCTGCGCGGCCTCGGGGTTCGAGCCGATGGCGTAGAAGCGCCGGGCGAAGCTCAGATAGCCCGCGCCGACTTGGAAGGTGACGACGATGACGAGCGCGATGGCGAACAGCGCCCTGACGTCGAGGTCGCCGAACGGGAGAACGTTGAAATTCGGCAGGTCGATCAGCCATTGCGGCAGGCTGTCGGTCGTCACGGTTTTCGCGCCCGAGAGGTCGACGAGCACGCCGCGGTAGATGGCGAGCGTGCCGAGCGTCGCGACGACCGCCGGCACGCGCCCGAAGGCGACGAGCAGGCCGTTGAAAACGCCGAGACCCGCGCCGACCGCGATGGAGGCGAGGACCGCCAGCCCCGGATTGATGTCCCTGTCGTGGCCGATCCACGTGCCGATGAAATAGGCGGTGAAGCCGACGATCGAGCCGACGGACAAGTCGATGTTGCGCGTCAGCACGACAAGCGTCTGCCCGACAGCGACGACGGTGATGATGGCGACACTGGAGGCGATGCGGTTGAAGGTGCGGAACGTGTAATAGCCGTCGATCAGCGATCCGAAGATCAAAATCGCGACGACGATCAGCGCGAGCAGGCTGAACTCGCGCACCTGCTCGGGGCGGATGTTGCGCTTGAGCCAGTTCACCGTTGGGCCTCGTCAGGGATCGCGGCGCGCTGACCCATCGCCACCGACATCACCGTCTCAGGGTTGGCCTCATTGTGGTTGAGGATCGCCATCTGGCGTCCCTCGCGCATGACGAGCACGCGGTCGGAGAGCGCGAGCACCTCGGGAAGATCGGACGAGATGACGATGACGCCGATGCCTTCCGAGGCGAGGTGGCCGATGATCGCGTGCACTTCGGCCTTCGAGCCGACGTCGACGCCGCGCGTCGGCTCGTCGAGGATGAGGATGGAAGGGTTGGTGTTCAGCCACTTGCTGAGCATGACCTTTTGCTGATTGCCGCCCGAAAGCTTTGCGACCTCCGCGTCGACCGAGGGCGTGCGAATGGCGAGGCGCTGGCAAAAGTGGTTGGCCGTCTCGCGCTCCGCGCTCGTGCGCAAGAGCCCGACCGAGTTCAAGTAGCGCTTGAGCGCGGGCAGCGAGATGTTGGCGAAGACCGCCATTGGCAGCACGAGCCCGAGCTGGCGGCGGTCTTCCGAGACATAGGCGATGCCATAGTTCATGCCGTCGCGCGGGCTTTTCACCTCGATCGGCTTGCCGTTGAGCGTGATCGTTCCGCTCGTCGCCGGCTCGATGCCGAACAAAGCAAGCCCGACATCGGTGCGCCCGGCGCCGATGAGGCCGGCAAAGCCTAAGACCTCGCCGCGATGCAGGTCGAACGAGACGCCCTCGAAGACGCCCTCGCACGCCAGATCGCGCACCGAGAGCAGTAGGTCGTTTTGCGCGACGCTTAAGCGCCGCTTCGTCGGATCAATCTCGCGCCCGACCATGTCGGCGATGGCGCGCTGCGGCGTCGCCTCGTCCCTCAGGCGGGTCGAGATCAGCCTGCCGTCGCGAAAGACGGTCACCTTGTCGGCGATCTCGAAGACTTCTTCCATGCGGTGGCTGACGAACAGAATCGCCACGCCCTTTCCTCTTAAGTCGCGCGCGAGCTTGAACAGCTCTTCGACCTCGTGCGCGGAGAGCGAGGCCGTCGGCTCGTCCATGATCAGCACGCGCACGTTCATCGAGATCGCCTTGGCGATTTCGACCGATTGCTGGGCGGCGAGCGTCAGGCCGCGGGCGGGGCTTTTGACGTCGAGCGACACGCCCAGCGCGGCGAGGATCTCTTCCGCGTCGCGATACATCTTTCCCCAGCCGACGAAGGTCCCGCGATCCTGGTGGCTGATGAAGATGTTTTCGGCGACGTTCAGGTCGGGAAAGAGCAGGGGCTCCTGGTAGATGGCGGCGATGCCCAGGCGCTGCGCCCCCGCGGCGCTGGCGATCGTCACGGGCTTGCCGGCAAGCAAGATCTCGCCGCGGTCGGGCTGGTGGACGCCCGTCATGATCTTGATCAGGGTCGATTTGCCCGCGCCGTTCTCGCCGACCAGCGCGTGGATCTCGCCCGGATAAAGGGCGAGCGACACATCCTCGAGCGCCTGTGTCGCGTCGAAGCGCTTTGCGACCGAGCGGATTTCGAGGATCGGCGCGCGGGGGCCAGGCAGGGAAGCGTCGGACATCGGCGTTGTTATTGTTTTCGCCGATTAGCGTCCGCCGGCGACGTCGAGAATAGCGCCCGTGACGTAGGAGGAGGCGTCGCTGAGCAACCACACAATCGCCTCGCCGATCTCGTCGGGCTTGCCGGGACGCCCGAGCGGCGTTGCGGCGCCGATCTTATAGGGGCGCTCCGGCGAACCGTAGGTTGCGTGGATGTCGGTCTCGATGACGCCCGGGCGGACGCAATTGACGCGCACCCCCTCGGGACCGAGCTCCTTGGAAAGACCCAAGGTCATTGCGTCGACGGCCGCCTTCGAGGCGGCGTAGTCGACATAGGTGTCGGGCGCGCCGATGCGCGAGGCGACGGAGGAAATGAGCACGATCGAGCCGCCCCTGCCGCCGCGGCTTTTCGAGAGCCGGCGCGCCGCCTCGCGCGCGACCAGAAAGGCGCCGAGGATGTTGACGTCGAACACATGGCGCATCCGCTCCAGGCTCATGTCGGCGACCTTGGAATTGGGCGCCGCGACGCCGGCGTTGACGACGACGCCGTCAAGGGGGCCGAGCGCCTGCTGAGCCGCCTCGAAATTGGCGATGACGTCGGCCTCCTTCGCCACATCGCCCTTGAGCGCCACCGCCTTAACGCCCTCCCGCGCGGCTTCCGCGACCACGGCCTCGGCCGCCCTTTCGTCCTTCAGGTAGTTGACGCCGACCGACCAGCCGCGCTTGGCCGCCAACAGAGAGGCCGCGCGGCCGATGCCGCGCGAACCGCCGGTGATCAATATCGTCTTGCTCATGGCCCCCAAGAGATTCTCAGCGTTCCCCTCAAGGCGCGACAGTGGCGTGTTCAGCGCACATTGGCAACCGCCCGAGGGGGGAGAGCGAGTGGCGAATAGCGAGTGGCGGCGATCCCTTCTCCCCGCGTCGCGAGGAGAAGGTGGCGGCCAAAGGCCGCCGGATGAGGGGCGGACTCTGCCCTCTCCGAAGGTGTGTCCGGCGACCTTGCGCGAGGCCTGACGACCGAAGCGCCCTGCCTCAATTCGTCGGGTGGCTTCCCTGCACGACGGCCTCGAACAGCTCTGTCAGGTCCTGGCCGATATCTTCGCTGGCCGTCACTTCAAACTTCTATGCGCGACCTCCGAGGCGGCGGCCCAACCGTTCCGCATTCCGGTCACCAGCAACAGCGCCGAAACGGCGCGGAGAACCAAATATGCCTCGCTCAGAGAGGTCACGCTGAGCCAGGCCGCCGTGACAATTCCAGCGTAACAGACGAGGGGGGAGCCGCCATGAAAGAGCCAAGCGTCCGAGAACAGTCCCTCCTCGCGCGCCGCCTTCACCGCGACGACAAGACTGTAGACGAGGCAGGCGACGCCAATCAGCCCGAAAGGCAGGATCAGATTGTCGCCTTCTGGCGACAATGCGAGAAGGGCAATCAGCAACACCACGCCGAGATGAACGCTCGTCGGCGTGAGGAAGGTCTGCGCCAGCCTCCTATCGCCCCGTTGCGGGCTTTGCGCGGCGAGCGTGATGACGACGAACAAGAGACCGATCAGTGTGACCGCGGCCGCGCCTGTAAGCTCGAAATAACCTTCCGAATCTTTCATGGGCACGCCATTGGCGGGTATCAGACCGTCGAGTCCGGCCGAATTCAAATAGCCGCATTGCGTGCGTCGCGCACGCGCGAAGAAGCGAGTGGCGAATAGCGAGTGGAGGCAATTCCTTCTCCCCGCGTCGCGGCGAGAAGGTGGCGGCCAAAGGCCGCCGGATGAGGGGCGGGCGCTGTCCTGTGCGAAGAGGTTGACAGCGACCTTCAGCGAGGCCTGACGACCGAAGCGCCCCCGCTCAATCCGTCAAGTGGCTGCCCTGGACGACGGCCTCAAAGAGCCTCGTCAAGTCCTGCCCGATGTCCTCGCCGATCTGAGCCTGGATATAGAGGTCGGGCGAGGACGCGCAGGCCTGAAGCGCCGGCCCGATATTCGGCTGAAACGGCGCGACATTGTCGACATAGAACGAGTTCGAAAGAATGGGCAGGTAGGTCGTGTAGAGGATCGCGATCTTCACGCCCTTGGCCTTGATGTCGTCGCAGTAATTGTGCGCGCCGTTGGCGTTGAGGCTCTGGATGATGCGATGGCCGAGCTCATCCTCGTCCTCGACGCCGTCGGTCACCCAGAAGAGCACTTGCTGCGGCGTGTCGCCGGGCGTGTTGGTGCCCTGGCCGGCGACGGGCAATTGGGCGAGCTGGTTGCTCAGCGCGTCGTCAAAGGAAGTGTCCATGTCGTCATTGGCGGAATTGCCGGCCCCGCACGGGTTGCCGCCGGTCGCGACGCACGAATAGCCGTTCGTGAACATTTCCATGAGCTGGAAGCTTGAAGCCTTGGCGGCCCAATCGGAGACGAAGCTCGAACGCGTCCCCTGCGGGACGATCGTGTTGAAGCCGACCGCGTAGGTCGAGTTCATCTCATTGATCGTGAAGCGGTAGTTCGGCTGATTGGGCAGGTTCGGGTTGTTCTCCGTATTCCAAGCGGTTTCCAAAAGCTCGGTCACGGCGCTCGTCATCTCGTCGACGCGCAGCGTGATGTTGTTGAGTCTCGCGACAGTGAAATTGTCGGCCTGCACGCAGTCCGCTCCGGCCGTGTTGCACACGTTGAGCGTGCCGGGAACGACATAAGGGTTGCCTTGAGTGTCGGAATTGCCAGTTGAGGCCTGGTGGCAAGCCAGCGCGCAGCCGTTGCCGCCGTCCTGCGGCGCGGTCAACGCGACCATCGTGTTGATTCCGGCGGCGGTCGCGGGCAGGGCCATCGACGGCGAGTTGTCGAGCAGGAGGGTGAAATCGATGTTCGGCGGCGACTCGGCCGCCGAGGTTGACGTCCCGTGGAGGCCAAGGAACGGCGTCTTCAGGATCCCGGCGAAGATGTTCTCCGACTCGGCGACATATTCGACGGTGACGCTGCGCTGGAGCAGGTTGCCGCCGGGGTTGGAGATCGTGACGGTGACCGAAGTCGCCCCTGGAACGAGACCGTTGAGGCTGTCGGCGATCGCGTTGAACATGTTCGTCGCCGCAGCCTCGCCGACGGCCGGCGGCTGCTGCATCATAGCCGGCGTCACGGCCGCTAAGACCGCGGCGTCAGCGGCCGCGTTGAGGGCGGTGCGCAGCCGCGCGGCGCGCGAATAGTCGATCGTCATGCCGACGATGAAGAGCGTCGCCGGCAACATCAGCGCGAACAGAATGACGAAATTGCCGTCTCTGTTCTTGAGGAAACTCCGAAAAAGACACCGCGAGCCGGAACGCAACATGAGCGGAACCCTCGACTTGATATTTCCGCTCCTCACGCGGCGTCTGCCGCCGCGGTCGAGCGGAATTGAATTAAATTTTCGTCAATGTCTAAGGACCCGCCTTAACGAACGGTCTCCTCAATTCATAAAATTTTAATCGATTGCGCCATTTTGGCGCAGAACCATTATAAATCTTAACGAATTGTTAGTCGGATCTAAAAAAGCCGCGGCCCCGGCCCGGCCGGCTGCGGCAAAGAAAACCCCCGCCGCGGCGATGCCGGGCGGGGGCTTCTAAAAAAGGAGGAGTTGAAAGGTCTTACGCCGTCAGTTCGTCAAGTGCCCGGCCTGGACGACGGCGTTGAAGAGATTGCTCAAGTCCGTCCCGAGATTCTCGCCGATCGCGGCCTGGTAATAGAGGCCAGGCGAGGCGCAAGCCTGCAAGGCCGGGCCGATATTCGGCTGGAACGGCTCGACATTGTCGACATAGAAGGAGTTCGACGGGATCGGCAGGTAGGTCGTGTAGAGGATGGCGATCTGGATCCCCTTGTTCTTGATCTCGGTGCAGTAATTGGTTCCGCCATTGGCGTTGATCGCCTGGATCAAGCGAGAGCCGTTGTAATCCTCGTCTTCGACGCCGTCCGTCACCCAGAAGAGCACTTCCTGTGGCGTGTCGCCGGCCGCATTGGTGCCGGTGCCGGGAACTGGCATCTGCGCGAGCTGGTTGGAGAGCGCGTTGTCGTACGACGTATCCATGTCGTTGTTTGCGCTGTTGCCGGAGGCGCAGGGGTTCGAGCCGCTGGCGACGCAGGAATTGCTGTTGCTGTACATCACCATGAGCTGGAAGTTCTGCGAGGCGTTCGCCCAGTCGTTGACGAAGCTCGAGCGCGTGCCCTGTGGGACGATCGTGTTGAAGCCGACCGCGTAAGTGTTGTTCATCTCATTGATTGTGAACGTATAGTTCGGCTCCGTCGGCAGGTTCGGGTTGTTTTCCGTGTTCCACGCCGTCTGCAAAAGCTGGGTCACGGCGGTCGTCATCTCGTCGACGCGCAGCGTGATGCCGTTGAGTCGGGCGACAGTGTAATTGTCGGCCTGCACGCAGTTCGACGACGAGCCCTGGGTGCAGGTCGTCGTCGTGCCCTGCAGCACGTAAGGGTTGCCCTCCGTATCGCCGTTGCCCGTCGAGAGCTGATGGCACGCCAAGGCGCAGCCGTTGCCGCCGTCTTGCGGCGCCGTCAGCGACACCATTTCGTTGATGCCCGCCGTCGTCGCCGGCAGCGCCATGGAGGGCGAGTTGTCGAGCAGCACATAGAAATTGATGTTCGGCGGGATCTGCGCCGCCGAGCTCGACGTGCCGCCGACCGTTAGGTACGGCATGTTCAAAATATTGGCGAAGATGTTTTCGGACTCCGCCGTGTAGTTCACGGTGACAAGCCGTTGCAAAACGCCGTTCGGGCCGGCGGTGATGGTCACGGTCACGGTAATCGAGCCCGGAACGATGCCGCCGACCTGGTTCGCGATCGCCATGAAGGCGTTCTCAGCCGCCGTCTCCGCTTGCGCCGTCGTCGACTCCATCATCGCCGGCGTGACCGCCGCGAGGACCGCCGAGTCGGCCGCGCCGTTCAGCGCCGTGCGGATGCGGGCGGCGCGCGAATAGTCGATCGTCATGCCGGTGATGAACAGCGTCGCGGGCAGCATGAGCCCGAACATCATCGCGAAGTTGCCGGCGCGATTGCGAGCGAAATCCTTAAGGAGATTGCGCAACATGAGCCTTACTCTTGACGTCTGTGTCCGCCCGCACGGGACGTGGCTCGTCCCGAGCCGCGCGGAATGCCGCTGGAATTTCGCTCAACCTCGCGGGAATCCCCTTAACAAATCGCCTCCAGCGTCTTCGAAATCCAGCCGAATCGGACTTGACGAAGCGTCAATTTCGGCTTTGGTAAGCCGAGTCTTGATTGAACTTTCGAAAGTTGCGGGAAGGGCGGGCGCCCGCGGCCGGCAGCGCTTTAAACGGCCTCTGCGTCGCTCGCTCAGCGCCTCAAATCCCAAGAGCTGCAAGTTTGGCTCAATCGCCAAATGCCTTAAGGCCATTTCAAGATGATTTGAATCGCCGGTCGCAACCATCTGGAAACGCCGTCGAGATTGCGCTTCCCGCTACGCCGGTCGGCCGGTGTAGAGTTCGGCGATTGGCAGATGAGGCGGCGCCATGGCGCAGGACCCAGGTCGACGGTCGTCGTTCCCCAACATTCGCCTGTTCGGGCGCCCGGGCGGCGAGTCGGCGCTTCAACCCCTTGGGGCGTCCCTCGGGGTTTCGATGCCGGTCACGCCGCCTGCGTCCGTCGGCGGCGCAGTCAGCGCCGCGTCCCTCGCCTTGGCGAGGACGGCCGAGGGCGACCGCAAGGCCCCAGGCGGGCGGGCGCCGCGTGAGACCGCCGACATTAGCGGCGCAAAACCCGTCGCCCCCGCGAGCGCCCCCGCGGCCGTGAGTTCAAACACCGTCCTCGATACGATGTTCGGCCTCAAGAAAGGCGGTTAAAGCGCTCTCTGTTCCGGCGCCGCCGGCGCCGGCGTGTTAGCGCCGGCGGCGAGCGGCTTGCCGCTCCGCTCCCATTTTCCCAAGGCCAACATTGCATATTTCTCGCGCGACGAGGCGACTTCCGCCGATTGCCTAACATGCGAACCGCCGCTAACGTCATGAAAGCGAGGTAGGAGGAGCGCCATGCTTGGAAGTAAGTCCCGGGCTTGCCTCGGGGCCGCTGTCGCTCTTGGCTTCGTCGTCGGCGCGCCGATTGCGAGCCGCTTGGCGGATCCGGCCTTCGCGTGGGGCTCAAGCGGAGGTGGCGGCGGCGGCGGAAGCCATCCGACCTCGACGCCGACGCCGAAATGCTCGACAATTCCCCTTTCGCCAAACGATGATACGACTTGGCAGGATATTCGAAGACTAAACGTCGCGTTGAACTCGGGAGGGTTCAACCGCAGGGTTATGGACGCCATTGTGGACGACGTCGCAAAGTTGAGTCTCATCGGTCTGACCGATTATGACATTCAATCCATGCTTCACGGCCTAGACTACGACTTTGAAAAGCGCGGCAACGATAAACGCCTCAAGCGCTATCTTATCGACTGCAAGTGATCGATTCCTAAGATATTGGCCCGAATTCGGAGGCGCTCGACGCGAAAGGCTTTTTTTCAGGAGCGCCACGAGCTTCTTAAGCTATTGCGGAAAACGCTTTGTCGATGTCGGCGCCGCCGACATAACCTTCTCGGCCAGTGCGGCGCCCTGGAGCGGACCAGACTGCGAAATCCGCCCCTTTCGCTTGCTGTCTCAACCGTTTTCGAGAAGGTTGCTGAGCCTATAATCGACGTCAGCTTACCGAAATAAAACATTGATATTATTGGCTCCCCGAGCAGGACTCGAACCTGCGACCATTCGATTAACAGTCGAATGCTCTACCAGCTGAGCTATCGGGGATCAGGGGTAAGCTCGGCGCGATATAGCAGAAAATCGGCGTCTGCATAGCGCCATTTTGCTTGGCTTCCCTTGTCTCGCGCGCTCCCCGGCGCCACGCTTAAAGCCCATGCTCGATCCCGCCAAAGCCCCGGAATTGCTGACCTGCGACGAGATGCGCCGGGCCGACGCGCACGCGATTGAAGGCGGAACGCCGGGCTTGGCGCTGATGGAAAACGCCGGCGCGGCGGTCGCCGACGTTGCGGCGTCGCTCGCCAGGTCGCGCGGGCGGATCGTCGTCCTCTCAGGCCCCGGCGCCAATGGCGGCGACGGCTTTGTCGCGGCGAGGCGGCTTGCCGAGCGCGGCTACAGGATAGAGCTCGGCCTTCTCGGGCGGCGGGGAGCCTTGCGCGGCGACGCCGCGTCGGTCGCCCAGCGATGGACGGGCGAGATCAAGCCGGCGGGCGCGCTCACTCTCAGCGGCCCCTGTCTCGTCGTCGACGCCCTGTTCGGCGCAGGCCTCGACCGCGACCTTGAGGGCGAGGCCCTTGAAATCGTCGAGCGCCTGAACGCGAGCGCCGGCCCGGGCCGGCCGGTCGTCGCCGTCGACATGCCGTCCGGGCTTTCGGGCGACACGGGCAAAGTCCGCCGCGCCGCGGTTCAAGCGACCGCGACCGTAACCTTCTTTCGGCTGAAGCCCGGCCATCTCCTGTCGCCCGGCCGTGAGCTTTGCGGGCGGCTTGTTCTCGCCGATATCGGCATCCCGGAAGACGCGCTCGCGGCGATCGCCCCCAAGGCCTTCGTCAACGCGCCGGGCCTATGGCGCGCCAAGCTCCGCAAGCCGCAGGCCGGCGATCACAAATATAGCCGAGGCGCCGTGCTCGTGCTTTCCGGGCCCCCTCATCGCACCGGGGCGGCGCGGCTTGCCGCCCGCGCGGCGCTGCGCATCGGCGCGGGGCTCGTCGCGCTTGCAAGCCCGCCGGAGGCCGTCGCGGTCAACGCGGCGCATGCGACCGCCGTCATGATCGAGCCGTTCGAGGGTCTTTCAGGCTTTGCGCGGCTTCTAGCCGATCCTCGGCGGAACGCCATCGTCATCGGCCCGGGTGCGGGCGTCGGCGAAGACACGCGCGCGCTCGTTCGGGCGGCGCTCGAGCCGAGCCAAGCGCCGCGAGCCGTCGTCCTCGACGCCGACGCGCTGACGAGCTTCTCGGGCGACGCCGACGGCCTGGCGGCGGCGATCGCCGCCCATAACGGGCCGGTCGCGCTGACGCCGCACGAGGGAGAGTTCGCGCGACTCTTTAGATTGCGCCGAGAAATCCTTGATGGCCCGAGCAAATTAGAGCGCGCTCGGATTGCGGCCGTGCGGCTCGGCGCGGTTCTGGTCCTCAAAGGGTCGGATACGGTCGTCGGCGCGCCGGACGGGCGGGCGTCGATCGGCTACGACCTGCCGCCGACGCTTGCAACCGCAGGCTCAGGGGATGTCCTGTCGGGGTTTGTCGCCGGCCTTTTGGCGCAAGGGGCGCCGGCCTTTGAGGCGGCCTCGGCCGCGGTTTGGCTGCATGGCGCCGCGGCTCGGCAGGCGGGGCCTGGGCTGATCGCCGAAGACCTGCCCGAGGCCGTGCGCGCTGCGCTGGCTGGTCTCGCCTGACAGGTTGTGGCTTTCGGAACACGCCAGATTTATTTTATTCTTGATTAACCATGGGGCGCCTAGTGTTTTGGGAATTTTCTAGGTCGGGTTGCGTGATTCGTTCCTGCCCGTTGGCGACAGGCGCGAGGAAATGCAATGCACCATGGCGCGGCCGAGGGTTTCTCCGGCCTGATGCAATGGGCGGAGCCGGTCATCATCGATCGCCTTGTTCCGGCCTATCGAGAAAGGCTGGCGGGCGCCGTCGCCCGCGACCTGGCGATCAAGCATAGCCGCGTCTGGCGCGCGCTGATTTCCGGCAATCTCGAGACTTTTCAGGAACGGCGCGCCGAACTCCTTGAGGCGCTGGCGTTGGAGGGGCTGAAGCTCGACGACTTCGCCGCGGTCGATTCCGACATTCTGGTCGAGCTGTTGGAAATCGTCGTCTCGCGCTTCCAAAGGTCGCGGCGCACTGCGATGGGCTACCACCTGGCGCTGATTGAGCTTGCGCGCAATCTGCCGACGAGCCTCGCGGCCTGACCGTACGACTCTTCAGGCCGCTTCAGCCGAGATGGACGGACTGCCCCGGCCGCCGCTCAGGCCCGTCCTCAGGCCCGCCGAAGCCGTGCATCCTCAGCGCCCATTGATAGCCGACGAGCGCCCCCTTCACCCGCGGCAATAGCGCAAGGCTGAGGCCGACCGCGAGCGTCCCCCAGATGAGCGCCGTCAGCGCCATCGGCATGTTCGGGAAAAACTCGTCGCCCGCCAACACGCCGGCAATGATGAAATGCCCGACGATCAAAATCGTAACGTAAGGCGGCGCGTCGTCGGCGCGCTGATGCGAGAGATCCTCGCCGCAGACCTCGCAGCTTTCGACGACCTTGAGATAAGCGCGGAACAGCCGCCCCTTGCCGCAATTGGGACATCGCTCGGCGAGCCCGCGGCGGACCGCTTGGCCGAGCCGGCGCGGCGCGTTCGTCTCGAGGATCTCATCGGTCGCCTGAAAGGTCATCGTCGTCGCTTGGGCCTCAAATGTGCGCGCCGGCCCTCAGGTTCCGAGGCGATTTCGAAGCGCAGCGCCCCGGCGGCAGGCGCCGCTTCGACGAGCTTAACCTCGATCTCGTCGCCCAGCCGATAGCTCGTCCGCGACCTGGCGCCAACCATCGCGCGCGCCTGCTCGTCGAGATGAAAACGCTCCGCCCCAAGGGTCGAGGCCGGCACGAAGCCGTCGGCGCCGGTTTCGGCGAGCCTAACGAAGAGACCGGCGCGCGTGACGCCGGAAATCCGCGCGGCGAATGTCGCTCCGACTTGTTCGCTCAAGTAGCCAGCGATCAGCCGGTCGGCCGTTTCGCGCTCGGCCGCCATGGCGCGCCGCTCGGCGCGCGACAGGTCCTCGGCAATGGCCTTAAGCTCCTTAAAATCAAGATCGGGCAGGCCGTCGGCGCCGAGTTTGAGGTCGCGGATCAGCGCCCGGTGGACGATGAGGTCGGCGTAGCGGCGGATCGGCGAGGTGAAGTGCGCGTAGCGGCGCAGGTTCAGGCCGAAATGGCCGTAATTCTCATGTGCGTACTCTGCCTGCGCCTGCGAGCGCAGGACGACCTCGTTCACCAGCGTCTCGTTCGCCTGACCCTTGGCGTGTTTCAGCGCCCGGTTGAAATGCGCCGGACGCATGCGCTCGCCCTTGGCAAGCTTGATGCCGAGCGTCGCCAAAAAGTCGCTGAGCTCGGAAACCTTCTCGAGGCTCGGCGTGTCGTGCACGCGGTAGAGCAGGGGCGATTGCTGCGACTCAAGCGTCTCGGCCGCCGCGACATTGGCGAGGATCATGAATTCTTCGATGAGGCGATGCGATTCGAGCCGCTCGGGCCAGCGAACGCCTTTCAGTTTGCCTTCGCCGTCGAGGATCAGCTTACGCTCGGGAAGATCGAGATCGAGCGGATCGCGCTCGTCGCGCTCGATGCGGATCGCCGCATGCGCAGCATAAAGGGGCTTTAACACACTCTCGACGAGCGGCCGCGTGACGGCGTCCGCGTGACCGTCGATCGCCCGTTGCGCCTGCTCGTAGGAGAGCTTGGCCGCCGAGCGCATCATGATGCGATGGAACGAGTGCCGACGCTTGCGGCCGTCGGCGCCGATGATCATCCTCACCGCTAACGCGGGGCGATCCTCGTTGGGTTTGAGCGAGCAGAGGTCGTTCGAAATGCGCTCGGGCAGCATCGGCACGACGCGGTCCGGAAAATAGACCGAATTGCCGCGCTCAAGCGCCTCGCGGTCGAGCGCAGAATTGGGGCGCACATAATGAGCGACGTCGGCGATCGCGACCGTCAGGACGAAACCGCCTCGATTTGCGGGATCATCGTCGCGTGTCGCGTGGACGGCGTCGTCGTGGTCACGGGCGTCGACGGGATCGATCGTGACGAGCGGCAGCGCCCGCCAGTCTTCGCGACCCTCGAGCGACGCGGGCTTCGCTTTGTCGGCTTCGAAGAGCGCGGCTTTCGAGAACTCGTCGGGGATGCCGTGCGTGGCGATGGCGATGAGGCTGACGGCGCTCTCGGCCTTCACCGAGCCCAGCCTCTCGACAACCCGCGCCGCGGGCAGGCCGAAACCGCCCTCGCGCAGCACTTCGATGCGCACGAGATCGCCGTCCTCGGCGTCCTCGCTCAAGCCTGAGGGGATCACATAGACCCGCGCGCGCTCGCGCTTATCGACGGCCTCGGCCCGCGCCGCGCCCCGCTCGGCCTTGCGAAAGACGGCAAGCGCCCGCGGCGCGTCGCGCTCCAACACCTTGACGATGCGCCCGACATAGGCCGGCTCGCCCGTTTCGGCCTCCGCGTTCGGCTCGGTCTTTAAGAGCACGCGCTGGCCGATCGCCGGCGCCGGTCCCTTCGCGCGCTTCAAGCGCGGTGTGAGGACGGCGATGCGCGTTAAGCCGACGCCTTCGGTCTCTTCGGAAATGGCGATCAATTCTCCGTGACGGTCGCGCTCCTTGATGCGGGCGGTGACCATCGCCGGCAGCCGGCCGTGCACGGCGAGCGCCTTGCGGGTCTTGGTGACGGCGCCGTCGGCCTGCAGGGCGCGGATCATCGCCTTCAGGTCGCGCTTGGCTTCGCCCTTGACGCCGAAGGCATGGGCGATGTCTCGCTTGGTTACGCGCCCCGGCGGCGCCTCGCCGTTGGGCGCGGGTTTGCCGTCGAGAAAGGCCAGCAAGTCTTCGCGCGACGGCAGCGCGCCTGGCAGCTTATGGGGAGATCGGGTTTTTTTGGAGCCGCGCGCGGCGCGGCGGGGGGAAGAAGGCAAAATCGAACTTTTTAGACGTGCGCGAAACAGCCGCGCATCGCAGCGTATGTAGTGGCGTCGAGCGCGCAAGGCAAGGAGGGGGCCGGCTCGAGCCTCTGGGGCGGGGCGGGGGCCACCTCGCGTCGACGCCGTCAAACGCGCCTCGCGGCGCGTTCCTGCGCTTCGCTTCGGCCCTTCGGGTGACTGCGCCGATGCGAGGTGGCTGTTTTTCCACCATGGACTTCGACGGACGAAACCGGCCGCTTTGCGGCCGGTTTGCGCCGTCGAAGACCATGGAGAGAAAACGCCCGAGACGCGCGGAACCGTCAACCCTTGCGCAGCAACCGCGAAGCGGCGCCTCGCTAAAAGCGAGGCGGGGTTGACGGCGAGCACGACTCGGGCACCCGGACCTTGGTGGCTCGGCGTCTTGCGCATATCGGAGCCAGGTGAGGCTCGGCTCCAACTCTTGACGCGCCGCGCCCGCGCGCGCCAAGGCTTCTTGCAGCGGTTCCTCTAAGGCGACATGACGGTTTCGGCCAATCCCTCAAGCCCTTCGCCGGCGATCGAGACCTTTGCGCTTTTCCGGCGCTTCGGCGACCATGTCGTGATCCGCGACTTTTCCTTCGCCGTGACGCTCGGCGAGATCTTTGGGCTCATCGGGCCGAACGGCGCGGGCAAGTCGACGCTCATCAAGATGCTGACGACGATGCTGCCGCCAAGCGCGGGCTCGGCGCGCGTCGCCGGCTTTGACATCGTCAAGCAAGCCTCCAAGGTGCGCGCGCATATCGGCTACGTGCCGCAGCTTTTGAGCGCCGACGGCGCGTTGACGGCTTATGAGAACCTGCTCCTCTCCGCGCGGCTCTATCTCATTCCGGCCCGCGAGCGCGAGGCGCGCATCGCCGACGCGTTGAAGCGCATGGGCCTCGAGGAGGCGCAAAACCGTCTCGTGCAGACGTTTTCCGGCGGCATGATCCGCCGCCTCGAGATCGCGCAGAGCATGCTGCACAATCCGGCCGTCCTGTTCATGGACGAGCCGACGGTCGGGCTCGATCCCGTCGCGCGCCACAACGTCTGGGAGCATGTGCGGGAGCTGCGCAAGACGCTCGGCGCGACCATCCTCCTAACGACGCATCTGATGGACGAAGCCGACGCGCTCTGCGATCGCATCGGCGTGTTGAAGGACGGGGGCCTGGCGCTTGTCGGCGAGCCGGCGGCGCTGAAAGCGACGATCTCTCCGGAAGCGACGCTCGACGACGTTTTTGCCTCCGTCGCCGGCGGCGAAGTCACGGCCGAAGGCGGCTTCCGCGCCGCGCGCGCCGAACGCAGCGCCGAGCGCGCCCATGGCTGAGGCGGTCGCCGCACGAGGGCCGCTCGACCAAGTCGCGGGCTTCTTCACCCAGGCCTTTGCCGTCGCCGATTCGGAAATCCGCAAGCTCCGGCATGACCCTTCAGAGCTCTTAACCCGCGCGCTGCAGCCGGCGATCTGGCTGATGTTGTTCGGGCAGGTGATGGCCCATGTCCGAGGGCTAGCCTCCGAAAACGGCCGCTATCTCGACTTCTTGGCGCCCGGCATTCTCGCGCAGAGCGTGCTGTTCTCGGCGATCTTCTACGGCATCGCGGCGATCTGGGAGCGCGATCTCGGCGTCCTGCACCGCTATATGGTCTCGCCCGCTCCGCGCACCGCGCTCGTCATCGGCAAGGCGGCGTCGTCCGGCGTGCGCGGCCTCTCGCAGGCGTTCATCGTCTATCTGTTGGCGCTCATGCTCGGCATCGGCGTGTCGCTGAAACCCCTCGACGTCATCGGCGCGGCGGCGATGATTGTCGTCGGCTCGGCGCTGTTCTCGACCTTCTCGCTCATCGTCGCCTGCATCGTGAAGACGCGCGACCGCTTCATGGGCATCGGCCAGGTGCTGACCATGCCGATCTTCTTCGCCAGCAACGCCATCTATCCGCTCGACTTGATGCCCAACTGGCTAAAGGCCATTTCGTCGGCCAACCCATTGACTTACGAAGTCGACGCGCTTCGCGCCTTCATGTTGACCGATAGCGCCAGCGCCTATGGCGTCGGAATTGACCTCATCGTCCTCCTCGCCTTCACCGGCGTCTTCGTCCTCGTCGCCGCGAAGCTCTATCCGCGCCTGACCAGCTAACGCTTTCGGCGCTCTTGACCTAGCGCAACCGGGCGGCGAGCGGCCCGTGCCAATCTTGCTCTTCAACGCGTGCCGCCGCGGGGACAAGGGGACTTGACCGCAGCCATCGCCGACTCTTCAGAAGGCGCGCGCCACGGCGGCCTTTTGGGCCTCGCCATCGGCGCGATCGGCGTCGTCTACGGCGACATCGGCACGTCGCCCCTCTACGCCATCGACCAGCTGTTTGTCGGCCCGGCGGGTCTTGCCCCGACGCCCGACAGCGCCGTCGGCGCGATCTCGCTCGCCATCTGGACGCTGACGCTCATCGTCGCCGTCAAATATGCGGCGCTCGTGCTTAATGCCGAGAATGAAGGCGAAGGCGGGGTCTTCGCGCTCTACGGACTCTTACACAAATACAAGGGCGAAGGCGCGAGCGTCGTCCTATGGGCGCTGATGCTCGGCGCCGGCCTCCTGTTCGGCGACGGGATGATCACGCCGGCGATCAGCGTGCTCTCGGCGGTCGAAGGACTGCAAGTCGCCACGCCGGCGCTTAAGCCTTTCGTCATTCCGGCGACGATCGCGTTGCTCGCCCTGCTGTTCCTCATCCAACATCGCGGCGCGTCGAGCGTCGGGCGCGTGTTCGGGCCTGTTCTACTTTTATGGTTCGTCGTCATCGCTCTCCTCGGGGCGGCGGAGATTGCCCGCGAGCCAAAAATCCTCGTCGCGTTCAACCCGCTCTTCGGCCTGGAATTCCTGTTTCGCGCCGGCTTCCGCGAGGCGCTGCTCATTCTCGGCGCGATGATGCTCGTCGTCACCGGCGGCGAGGCGATGTACGCCGATCTCGGCCATTTCGGCGCGAGGCCGATCCGCGTCGGCTGGTTTATGGTCGTCTATCCGGCGCTCATCCTCAATTATCTCGGGCAGGGGGCCTATCTGATCGGCGGCGAGGCGATCGTCGGCGGCAAGCTGTTTTATGCGCTTTGCCCCGACGCGTTCATTCTGCCGCTCGTCGCGCTCGCGACGCTTGCGACCGTCATCGCCTCGCAGGCGCTGATCTCGGGCGCGTTCTCGCTGACTTCGCAGGCCGTGGGGCTCGGGCTGTTCCCGCGCCTGTCGATCGCTCACACCCACCGCGACCATGCGGGGCAGATCTACGTGCCGCTCGTCAACTGGGCGCTGCTCGTCGGCTGCGTCGCGCTCGTCTTAGGCTTCGGCTCGTCGTCGGCGCTCGCGGCCGCTTACGGACTTGCGGTCGCCGGCGTGATGCTGGCGACGTCGATCGCGATGATCGTCGTGGCGCGGCGCGACTGGTCGTGGAGCCCGACGCTGACAAGTCTCGTCTGGGGGCCGCTGACGGCGCTGAACGGCGCATTTCTTGTCGCAAGCTCGCTGAAATTCATGGAAGGCGGCTTCGTGCCGGTGTCGATCGGCCTCTTGGCCTTCGCGTTGATGGGGACATGGCGGTGGGGCCGCAAGGCGACGTTTGCCGCCTATGCCGCGCGCTCGACGATGACGATGGCCGACCTCGTTCATCTCCATCGCTCGGCGAGCGCGCATATCGACCGGATCGGCGTGCTGATGTCGCCGCATCCCGTGCGCCACCCGAAAGACCGCGCGCCGGCGCTCGTCTCGCTGCTCATCGACCGCGACGGGCTCTTGCCGAAGAATCTCCTCTTCGTCGAGGTGACCCACCCAAAGGTTCCGCATGTGCGCGAGAACCGCTACCACGTGACGGTCTTCGACCGACGCGAGACAGGCGAAAGCGTCATTGGCGTCGAGTTGCGCTTTGGCTTCATGGAGGAGCCGAGCGTCGAGCGCTTCTTGGAGGAGCTCGCGCGCCACCACGACGTCGACCTGCCAACCGACCCAAAGCGCTGGATCGTGCATGTGACGCACGAGAATCTCCTGCCGGCGCGCAAGATGACCGCGTTCGAGAGCCTGCGCTTCCGCCTCTTTCAGTTCCTGCGCCGCGTTTCGCGCCCGGCCTATTCCGCCTACGGCCTCGGCGACGAGGTTCAACTTTCGGTCGAGATCATGCCGGTGAAGGTGAGGTGAGGGGTGGCGGGCACGGCGGCGTGCGCGTCATTAGGGAAGGGGGATTAGTCGCGCACGAATATAGTTCGAAATGATTTCGACCAGGTCACCAAACGTCAGCTCGTCCGGCCGAAGCCGACTCTCCTGGCAAATCTCGGGCAGCGCGTCGGTGAACCTCGAATATTCGTTGGCGATGGCTGCTCCGCCGGGAACGTCTGGCGCGCGGCCTTGAGTGCGGAGCCAGGTCGCAAGCTTCTTAATAAGCTCGCTGTGTCGGCCGCGGTGGGCTTTGACGTCCTGCCCCGATATGTCCGATATATATTGGCGAAAGAGATGCTCTTTTCGTTCGAATACGATGCACGACTTCGTTTTCTGCTTCTTGCCGCCAAACTTGCACGCTCCCAGAAACAGGCCAAGCTCCAGCGGCATGTTGAAGCGCGGAAGCCGCGGATTTCCTGAGAGTTCGACGCGGGAAATGTCGTGGACGCCGAGCCGGCACTCGCCAATGATTTTGCAAATCTTATCAAAGCGATTTTGGCCGGCGTTGTCCTCCTCGAGGGCGCTCCGCGGGACGAAGCCTGACCGAAGAATCGCGAATATGGCCGCGTAGAAGAGCGGTTTGTACTGGTCGTCGAACGGACAGTTTATGAATACTTCGCGGTTCGAAGCAGCCTTGGGCATGCAAGCGCAGCTTCGCCAACGTCACGAGCGGCCCGACGCCGCCCGTTCGCGCAACACGCGCCTGATCGTCTGGCGAATCTCGTCGCTCGTGAAATGCGTTGGCTTTGTCTTCGGGGCGAGCAACTTCACTCCGTCGGGCAAAGTGGCGAGAACGCGATACCCCATGTGAGTCTTTTTCGCCGGCGACTTTTTCGCGCTGACCTTGGCCTTGCTTGGCTTTTTCATGAGGTCAGTATGCCGCCGCCCCGTCGAACCCGCAATTCTTTTTGTCGCCCCCGGACCCTGAGTACGCCGGAGGACACCCGCCCATTCCGACTGACGCAGGTTTGCTTCACGCCATCAGGGGCGGCGAAATCTCAGCAGCGTGAACAGCCTGAACGGCGCAAGCGCCTGCTTCTCGACAAGCTGCGCCTCGGGATGCGCCTTCTGCCAGTCCTCGATTACCGCAAATGAAAAGCGCGGATGCCAACCGAGCCAGCCGGACGCGCCCTCCATCGCCTTCTCGATCGCTGCGCGAGGCCCTCTCCGCTCCGCGGCGAAATGGTTCATCACAATCATCTCGCCGCCCGAGCGCGTCACGCGCCACATTTCGTCGAGCGCGCGCTTCGGCTCCGGCACGACGCTGATGACGTAAGGCGCGAGCGTGACGTCGAAGGCGCCGTCGGCGAAGGCAAGCTTGCCGGCGTCCATCGCCTGCAGCGCGCGCACGTGGCCGAGCGCCTCGCGCGACACGCGGCTCCGGGCGATGTTCAGCATCGCCTCGCTGATGTCGATGCCGGTGACGCGAGCGGTGCGGGGCAACAGCGGCAGCTCGAGGCCGGTGCCGACGCCGACGACGAGGATCGCGCCGTCGCGCCCGGCGGCCCCGCCCGCGGCGCGCGTCGCCGCGAGCCTTCCGGGATGGAAGGGGAGGTCGAACAGGAGATCATAGATCGGTGCCCAGCGGCTATAGGCCGCCTCGGTGAGCGCCGCAGCTTTGCTACGCGAGCGCGTAGTCGAGCCCGAGGACATCCTTCCACCCCTCATGACGGGGCCGCCTGGGCCCCCGCTTTCTTTAAGCGATATAGGGCGAATTGCGCCGATCCGCCATCTTCAGGCGGAACTTCACGCCTTCCGCTTGGCCTTTGCGGCCGGTTTGGCGGCGCTTTTCGCCTTCGCCGCGGCCTTGGTCCTCTCGGGCGCCAGCGCCGCCGGCTTCGTCGCCTTTTTCGCTTTCGCCGTCTTCGTCGCCTTCGGCGCGCGTCCCTCGCGCTCGGCGATCAGCTCAAGCGCGTCGGCGAGCGTGACGCTATCGGGCGCGATCGACTTCGGAAGCGTCGCGTTGACCTTGCCCCAATTGACATAGGCGCCGAAGCGGCCGGCGCGCACCGTCACGGGTCCGCCGTCCGGATGCTCGCCGAGCGCGCGTCCGCCGGGCCCGCCGCCCGCCGCCTTGGCGGCGAGCAGCGCCACCGCCTGGTCGAGCGTCACCGATTCCATCGGCGTGTCGCGCGGCAGCGTCGCGTTGATCTTGCCGTGGTTGACATAGGCGCCGAACCGCCCGCGCCGGACCGTGATCGCGCCGCCTAACGTCGGATGGTCGCCGAGCGCGCGCCCCGAATCGCGTCCAAAACCGGCGCGTCCCGCGCCGCTCTCCTTGGCGACGATCAGGTCGATGGCGCGATTGGCGCCGATCTCCAAGACGTCGTCGTCCTTGCCGAGATTGGCGTAGGTCTTGCCGTGCTGCACATAGGCGCCGTAGCGGCCGACGCCGGCCAGGATCGGCTCGCCGCTCGTCGGATGGCGCGCGACCTCGCGCGGCAGCGCCAACAGTTTCAGCGCCTGTTCGAGCGTGACGTCGGCGGCGCTCAAAGATTTGGGCAGCGAGCAGCGTTTTGGCTTCTCGCCTTCGCCCTGCTGCACATAATCGCCGAAGCGCCCGGAGCGCACGGTGATCTCGTCGCCGGTCTTGGGATCGACCCCAAGCGAGCGCACGCCCGGCCGCTGGCCCTCGCCGTTCTCTTGGCCGACCGGCGACAGCACGCGCGTGAACCGGCATTCCGGATAGTTCGAGCAGCCGATGAAGGCGCCGAACTTGCCGAGCTTCAGCGACAATTGTCCCTTGCCGCAGGACGGGCAGAGCCGCGGATCGGCGCCGTCGGCGCGGTCAGGAAAAATGTGCGGGCCTAAAAGCTCGTTCAGGCTTTCGAGCACTTGCCCCGTGCGCAGCTCCGCCGTCTCGCCGAGCGCGCTCGAAAAATCCCGCCAGAAATCGCGCAAGAGCGCCGTCCAGTCGAGCTCGGCGTTCGACACTTTGTCCAACCGCTCTTCGAGATCGGCGGTGAAGTCGTAGGAGACGTATTTGGCGAAGAACGCCTCGAGGAACGCGGTCACGAGCCGCCCCTTGTCCTCGGGAATCAGCCGCTTCTTCTCGACCCGCACGTACTCGCGCTCGCGCAACAGCGCGACCGTCGGCGCATAGGTCGAGGGGCGGCCGATGCCGAGCTCCTCCATCCGCTTGATCAGCGTCGCCTCGGTGTAGCGCGGCGGCGGCTCGGTGAAATGCTGCGTCGTCTCGATGCGCTCTTTTGTCAGCGCGTCGCCGACTTTCATCGGCGGAAGCTTAGCGGAGTCTTCGTCCTCCTCGTCGTCGCGGCCCTCCTGATAGAGTTTTAGGAAACCGTCGAAGCGGATGACCTGGCCGGTCGCGCGCAGGTCGAGCTTGCGTTTTCCTGCGAGCGCCAAAATGTCGACAATCGTGCGCTCGATCTCGGCGCTCTCCATCTGGCAGGCGATGGTGCGCGTCCAGATCAGCTCGTAGAGTTTGGCAAGCTCAGGCTCGAGATGGCGGGCGACGTCGCGCGGGTGGCGCGCGAGGTCGGTCGGTCGGATCGCCTCGTGCGCTTCCTGCGCGTTTTTGGCTTTCGCCGAATAGCGGCGCGGCGCATCGGGGACATAGTCGTCGCCGAACAGTCTTGCGATCTGCCTGCGGGCGCTCGCGACCGCCTCCGGCGCGAGATCGACGCCGTCGGTGCGCATATAGGTGATGAGCCCGACCTGGCCCTCGCCGATGTCGACGCCCTCATAGAGGCGCTGCGCGAGCTGCATGGTGCGCGCTGGCGCGAGGCCGAGCTTGCGCGAGGCTTCCTGCTGCAGGGTCGAAGTCGTGAAGGGGGGATAAGGGTGCCGCTTGACGGGCTTCGATTCGATGGCGGCGACCGTAAACGCCGCCGCGTCGAGGTCCTTCCTGAAGGCGTCGGCTTCGTCCTTCGTGCCGACGTCGAGCCGCTGGATTTTCTTGCCGTCCGCGCCGACGAGCCTGGCGGCAAACGGCGAGCCCTCCTTCGTCTTCAAATGCGCGACGATCGACCAATACTCACGGGGGACGAATCGCTCGATCTCGAGTTCGCGGTCGCAGACGATGCGCAGCGCGACCGACTGCACGCGGCCCGCCGAGCGCGCGCCCGGCAGCTTTCGCCATAAGACCGGCGAAAGGTTGAAGCCGACGAGATAATCCAGCGCCCGGCGCGCCCGATAGGCGTCGACGAGCGGCGCGTCGATGCCGCGCGGCGAGCGCATCGCCTCGTTGACCGCTTCCTTCGTCACCGCGTTGAACACGACGCGGTCGACCGGCTTGTCCTTTAGAAGCTTCTTGCCTTTCAGGATCTCGTGCACGTGCCAGGAGATCGCCTCGCCCTCGCGGTCGGGGTCGGTCGCCAGAATCAGCCGCTCGGAGCGTTTCACCGCATCGCCGATCGCCGCCAAGCGTTTCGCCGACTTGCCGTCGACCTCCCATTTCATTTGAAAATCGTGGTCGGGATCGACGGAGCCGTCCTTGGCGGCGAGGTCGCGCACGTGCCCGTAAGAGGCGTAAACCTCGTAGCCTTTGCCAAGGTATTTCGAAATCGACGGGACCTTGCCCGGCGATTCGACGACGACGACCTTCATTCGATTGTTGCTTTCCGTATCGGGAGGAACGGCCGGGCTAGTCGCCCCGGCCGGCCGAGCAGGGCGCGGAAAATGGTGATTGAGGGGCGCCGTGTCAATTCGGCGAGCGCATGGCTCGAGCGCTTGCCCCGCGTCGGCGGCGCTTTTATAGGCTGGACTTCAGATGCCTGAGCCTGCGTCCGCGTTCGCCTTCGCCCGCCGCCATCTCCTTGGCGTCGAAGGCCTTTTGAAAGACGAGATCCTCTCGCTGATCGACTTGGCGGACGAGGCGGTCGCGATCTCCAGGCAGGTCGAGAAAAAGCGCGCGACTTTGCGCGGCCGCACCCAGATCAACCTCTTTTTCGAGCCCTCGACGCGCACGCAGTCGTCTTTCGAGCTCGCCGGCAAACGACTCGGCGCGGACGTGATGAACATGTCGGTCGCCTCCTCGAGCGTGAAGAAGGGCGAGACGCTGATCGACACCGCGGCGACGCTGAACGCCATGCGGCCCGACATTCTGGTCGTGCGCCACCATCAGGCGGGCGCGGTTCACCTGCTGGCGCGCAAAGTCGATTGCTCGGTCGTCAACGCCGGCGACGGCGCGCACGAGCACCCGACGCAAGCCCTCCTCGACGCGCTGACGATCCGGCGCAATGTCGGGCGCATCGAGGGCCTCATCGTCGCCATTTGCGGGGACATCTTGCACTCGCGCGTCGCGCGCTCGAACATTCTGGCGCTGACGACGCTCGGCGCGAGCGTGCGCGTCATCGGGCCCTCGACGCTGATGCCGGAAGGAATCGAGGCGATGGGCGCAAGAGTTTTTCGCGACATGCGGCAAGGCTTGAAGGACGCCGACATCGTTATGATGCTGCGCCTGCAGCGCGAGCGGATGCACGGCGCCTTCGTGCCTTCGACGCGCGAATATTTCCGCTATTTCGGCCTCGACGCCGAGAAGCTGAAATACGCCAAGCCCGGCGCGCTGGTGAT
>Ga0187782_10000605_pt1 | contig 24659 bp, 18 predicted proteins | sample 0715_SJ02_MP15_2_FD_132454 | JGI IMG/M metagenome (GOLD analysis project Ga0187782, IMG submission 132454) | Tropical peat soil microbial communities from peatlands in Department of Meta, Colombia - 0715_SJ02_MP15_20_MG | ecosystem: Environmental > Terrestrial > Soil > Wetlands > Peat | place... | reverse complement strand
ATGTCATCCTTGCGATCGACGTAAGTGTCGATGTTGTCATTCAATTCGTCGTAAATCAGGATGAAGTCCTCCAGTTTGTCGTGGGTCTGCTGGGCGCGATCCTTGGTTTTGGGATCATTGCGCATCTCCTCCAGCGCAACCAGGCGCGCGCGGGCAAATTTCACATAAAGTGACAGCCGCTGCTGCGGCTCCCAACTGGTGTCGCGAATCTGATCGATCTCCGGCGGTGTAAGGGGATCACGATGGCGCTGCCCGCGAGACACGACCGATCCCAGCAAGAGAAGTACTGAACAGGTGAGCGCGCGAAACCACGATGTGGTCATTGCTTATTTCCCTTGGGAAACATGGCGAGCAGCAGATCCTCACGAATGCGGTAAAGGCGATCGATGGTGGCCTGAATCTGCGCCAGATCGTCATGATCGACGGTATGCTTGAGATCCTCCAGGCGGCGGGCCATGCGGCGGATGGCAATCTCGCTCTGCTTTTCGTGTTTGTGCGACTGGATTGAGTAATCCCGCGCCAGCTCTGAAAAGGCCACTACATCGGTGAGCGCGGCCTTGGCTTGCTCGCTGTCGCCCAGCTTGTAGAAGCGGCCGGCGGCGTCCAACTGCATTTCCGAGAGTTGAATGCACAAGGGCGGACGATTAGGGATGCTGGCGTTGGCGATGCGCTCCTTGAGTTGCTCCACTGTCGGTTCGCGATTATCGGCGTGAGTGAAACACGCCAGCATCAACACCGCCACAACCGCCGCCAAACTTTGCCGGAATCGTGACTCCTCGCGCGAGAACATTGCGTTTCGGGCAGTTATTTCTTCGGCTCGATCGCGATCAGCCGATGTTTCGCCTGCCACTCCTGATCAGGATACTTCCCGTTGGCGGTCTTAAGAAAGAGGTGATAGTTGAGCGCGGCATTCTTGAACTCGCGCAGATGATCGTAGGCCGAGGCCCGGAGAAAATAAGTCATGGGAATCTCGGAAAGCAGTTTCGCCCGGGCGTCGAGAGCGCGAATTACCAGCTCATAATGTCCATTTTCGCTGGCCGCGAATGCCAGGTCGCCGTAGGCTTCGCCAGAATCCGGCTTGAGTTTTAGGGTGGCCAGGAACTCCTGTTCCGCCTCGGGAAATTTCTTTTGCCGCAGCAGGGCTTGGCCCAACTGGCGATGAAGATCGGCATCGGCGGGATGTTCTTTAAGCAGTTCCCGGCAGGCAGCTTCGGCCAGGTCATTTTTTCCGGCCGCTGCATAGAGATCGGCCAACTCGCGCCGGGCAATATCGTCACCCGGCGCCAGTTTCACTCCTGTCTGCATTTCGGCGATGGCGGCATCGCTTTTACCTTCGGCGGCAAGCACTCGCGCTAACTGGATGTGAATGGGCGCCGAATCCGGATGGGAACCCAGCAGCTTGCGCAAGTACTCTTCCGCCTCGCTAAACCTGTGGGTGCGCATGTAGATGTTGGCCAGCCCGGTGGCCGCGTCGGCGGAGTCGGGATCGAGCGCCTGCGCCTGTTTGTATTCCTGCTCGGCTTCGGCATACTTGTTTTCCCGTTCCAGCAGCAGCCCGGCGGAAAGATGCGGCTCCGTCTCTTGCGGTTGCAGCGCAGCCGCTTCTTTATAGGCGGCAAGGGCATCCTGCGGTTTCGACTTGGCAATCACCTGCGCCAGCGAGAGCCAGGCGCGGTACAGGCCTTCGGCGGCGTTGCCGGTGGGTTTCAGCCGCGTGGCGGCGCGCAGAAATTCTTCGGCCTCAGGCGATCCGGTCTTGGCTAACTGGAGGCCTAGATTTAGATTGGATTCAAAAACGTCGGGCTTGGCCGCCACCGACTTGCGATAGGCAGCGATGGAGTCATCCATTTTGCCCAGCGCATTTTCCACGAAGCCAAGATCGAACCAGGCGACGTAGCTCGTAGAATCGTGCGCAACAAACTTGCGCAGAAGAGACCCGGCGGCAGCGTAGTCACGCTTCTCAATAGCGGTCTCGGCCTGAGTAATTTCCGGCGGCTGAGACTCATCCTCTACTGGAACTTGAACGTGATGGCTTGAGCGGCGTGAGGACGACGACTGCGGAGCATTCTGGGCGGGCGGATTTGTGTTTTGCGCAGCGGAGGAAATAACCACCAAGGACACGAAGGCACACAAAGTAAACCACACGACCCCGATCCTCCGTGTAACTCCGTGTTCTCTGTGGTCCATGCCTTTAAGCCGGCTTGGGAAAACTGCTCCCGTTAGAACGCGAGGCCGCATCGCTCTTGCCCGCGCCGTTGCCATACAGCACGCGCGCCAGATATTTGCCGGTATAAGAGCCGGGAAGCTTGGCGATGGCTTCCGGCGGGCCAACCCCGACGATTTTCCCACCGCGTGATCCACCCTCCGGGCCGAGATCGATCACCCAATCCGCGGTCTTAATCACTTCCAGATTGTGTTCGATTACCAGAATCGATCCCCCTGCATCGATAAGACGGCGAAAGGCGGCAAGGAGTTTGCTGACATCGTCGAAATGCAGGCCGGTCGTGGGCTCGTCAAAGATGTAAAGCCGACGCCGCCCGCGCCCGGGCTCATGTGGAGACGGCCGCCCCCGCTTGCCCTGAGCGTAGTCGAAGGGGCTGTCCGCCCGTGTGGCGCTGGGGCGTCCGATCTCACGCGCGGCGGGTTGCAGATGCGCCGCCAGCTTCATGCGCTGGGCTTCACCGCCGGAAAGCGTTGTCGCCGACTGACCGAGACGCAAGTATCCCAGTCCGACTTCTTCGAGTACGCGCAGCTTTTCGGTCACCCTGGGAGCCTCGGCAAAAAATCGCAGCGCCTCCTTCACCGTGAGATTCAACACCTCGTAGATATTCTTGCCGTGATAGCGAACCTCGAGAACTTGTGCCTTGTAACGCGTGCCCTTGCATTCTTCGCAGATGAGTTCGACATCGGCGAGAAACTGCATTTCCACGGTGACCGTGCCATCGCCCTGGCAAGTCTCGCAGCGGCCGCCCGGAATGTTGAAGGAGAAGTGTCCGGAGGTGAAGCCGCGCTTTTTGGCTTCCGGCAAAGCGGCGAACAAATCGCGGATGGCATCGAACGCCTTGATATAGGTCACGGGGTTGGAGCGCGGCGTTCGCCCGACGGGAGATTGATCGACCAGCACAACCTCATCGATGTACTGATCGCCCGTAAGGCTCTCCCAGCTCGCTGCGCCGGCCACTGGACTGATGGGCTGCTTCTTGGCTTCGCCGAGCGCTTGATATAAGACCTGATGCAGCAGTGTCGACTTGCCGGAACCGGATACTCCGGTGATGGCCACTAACATTCCTAACGGAATGCAGACGTCGATGCCCTTCAGATTGTTGGCGCGCACGCCTTTGATTCTGATCTGCTGGCTTCCCGCCTGGCGGCGCACTGCGGGCAATTGAATGCGCAAGTCTTCCGCGAGATAGCGTCCGGTGAGCGATGCGGGATTGTGAAGAATCTGTTGGAACGTTCCCGCTGCGACCAGCCTGCCGCCGTTTTCGCCGGCGCCGGGGCCGAGGTCGAGAATACGGTCAGCCATGCGCATGATGTCGGGATCATGCTCGACCACCAGAATCGTGTTTCCCAGATCGCGCAAATTATGCAGGATATTGATCAAACGATGGGTGTCACGGGCGTGCAGCCCGATGGAAGGCTCATCGAGAACATAGAGCGTGCCCACCAGCCGCGACCCCAGCGCCGTCGCCAGTTGAATGCGCTGGGCTTCTCCGCCGGAGAGAGTCGAAGACAGCCGGTCGAGCGTCAGATATTCCAGTCCGACGTCGTTGAGAAAACGCAAACGCTCGCGAATCTCCTGAAGCAGCCGGTCGGCGATGTCGGCTTCTTCCGCGCTCAACTCCACGCTCGCAAAGAATGCCGCGGCATCTTCTACCGTCATCGAACAGACTTCACAAAGATTTTTGCCGGCGATCTTTACCTGACGGGCTTCCAGGCGCAGACGCGCGCCCCGGCACTCGGGACAGGTCGAGTACCCGCGATAACGGCTCAGGAATACGCGGATGTGCAGCTTGTATTTCTTGCGCTCGAGATATTGGAAGAAGCCGCGCACGCCAATGAAGTCTTCCTCATCGTCGCCATTGAGAATCAAATCCTGTTGCGCGGGGCTGAGCTCGGCCCAGGGCACGTCGAGAGGAATCTCGGCCTGCCTGGCGAAGCGCTTCATCTCATTATAGAGAGGACGGTAATTGGGCTTGTTCCACGGATTGATCGCGCCCTCGCCCAGCGATTTTGCCGGGTCGGGAATGACGAGGTTGAGGTCGAAGTCAATGGTGTTGCCGAAGCCCTGGCAGCGCGGGCACGCCCCGTAGGGATTGTTGAAGGAAAACAGGCGCGGCTCCGGCTCTTCATAGCGCAGATTGCAGTGCTTGCATTCGAAGCGCTGGGCGAAGCGCAGTGTGGGGCGGGGTGTGGGGCGGAGACTCCTGTCCGCCTCGGTGGGAGCACCGACAAGTTCGAAGATGACTTCGCCCGATTCGCGATACGCGGTTTCGATCGCATCGACAATTCTTGACCGCGATTCGGCAGACACTGTGAGGCGGTCCACCAGCACGAAGACTGGTTGGTCGAAGTGAATATCCAAAAGCGATTCCGGCGTGGAAAACTCAAACACCTGGCCGGATTGATAAAGGCGGTTGAAACCGGCCTTGCGCAGGTCGAACAAGCGGGACTTGAGGTGCTCGGTCAGGCCCGCTTGCGCAGTGTCGGATTTCCTGGATCTGCGGCCTTGCTTTTTCTGCGGCTGCTGGGCCGCGGCAGCGGCGGGCTGCAAAGGAAAAAGCACTTGCAGCCGAGTCTCGGGATCGAGAGCGAGCACGGCGTCGGCGACTTCATCCACCGTATCTTTCTTCACTTCCTGGCCGCACTTCACACAGTAAGTGCGGCCAACGCGGGCAAACAGCAGGCGTAAATAGTCGTAAATCTCGGTCGCGGTTGCTACGGTCGAGCGTGGATTGCGCGTGGTGTTCTTTTGGCGGATGGCAACCGCAGGCGCGATGCCGTCGATGGAATCGACTTCGGGCTTCTCGATACGCTCCAGAAACTGGCGTGCGTATGCCGAAAGCGATTCCACGTAGCGGCGCTGGCCTTCGGCGTAAATCGTGTCGAATGCCAGCGAGGATTTTCCCGAGCCGGAGACTCCGGTGACCACGGTCAGGGTATTGTGCGGAATCTCAAAGTCGATGCTCTTCAGGTTGTGCACACGGGCGCCGCGAACCGTGATGCTTTCCGTAGTTGTGGGGGCGGACATCGGGAATGATTCGGCACCTTGGTAGAGCCTCCTTGAAGGCGCGGCGAGGGGTGCCGAATTTTTTATTATAAAGCACTCGGTTGGTAACCATTTAACAGCGATAAACACAGACGGCACAGAGGAACACAGTCATCCATCCATGTCATCCCGACGAGAGCGATAGCTCTCGGAGGGACCTTACGAACCGTAGTGAGTTGGAACAGGCGTGAACCGGCGGCGCGGGCGGGTCCGATGCGGCAGCTCCGACGCCGCTGACCGATGTAAGGTCGCTCGCGCGGCTCACGCAACGCCCGGGATGACAACGTGGCGCTATTGATCGGGATTTTGATCCCGGCGTTTGCCGTAGCGGAAGGCGAGGCCGACGCCGATCACCATCACGCTCAGCGGTGGAATCAGCATCACAAAAATGGCGCGATTGAGCGTCTGTTGCGCTTCTTTGGGCGTGCTCTTGGCGGCCGCGTTGCACATGGCGCAACCCTGGCCCAAGGCAGGCAGGGTGCCCGCAGAAAGCATCGCCAGCAACGCCAGCGCGCGAATTTTGTTAGCGAGCAGCGTCATCGTTGGTTCGGCCATTGTATAGACGTTGCTTGCAACGTCTCTTCTGTTTTCTCTTCTGTCCACAGACGATACCGATCATCCCTGCGGAGACGTACAAGCTACACCTCTTCACTATCTCACTCCCAGATGAATGATGCGATCGGCATCGGGGAAGAAGAAAAAGTACATGATGATGAAGCACGCCGTCACCGAAATAACCAGTATCCAGCGCATCAGTGCGGTCTCAAATTTCAGGTGCATGAAGTAGCCGATGATCAGCGCCGACTTGATTACCGAGAGCAGCAGCAGGGCTTCCAACATGCGCACTGGTGCAAACATTTGCCGGTAGCCGAGCCAGACCTCGATTCCGGTCAGTACCAGCAGCGCGCCCCACACCCAGAAATATTGAGCTTTGCTATCTTCATGCTTGGCGACATCGTGCATTATCTTTTCTCCAGGAACCGCATCATTTGTCATCCTGAGCGCGCTTTTTGCGCGAAGGACCTACGCAACCGGTCTCCACTATTACGTCTTACTCACGAGATCCTCGTCGACATCAAATAGACCAGCGGGAAGATGAACATCCACACCAGGTCCACGAAGTGCCAGTACAGGCCGGCAACTTCGACGTCGTGGGCATCGTAGTCTTTCGGCTTCAGAAACAGAATGATTGCCGCAACCAGCAGAGTGATGCCCAGCACGTGAATCGGATAGTGGAACACGTTGCCCGATGGAATCAACAGCGCCGCCGCAATCCAGATCACGGCCAGAATCAGCAGAAACACCTTGCGCAGCGCGACCGCGCCGAGATAGATCACGCCCACCGTCACGTGCAGCATGTGCATGGCCGTCAACCCGAAAAAGGCCTGCGTGAACTGCGGCACATTCCTGGAAATCTCAACGTACTCACCCGCGGTGCCGGAGGGCTGCGTGACCCCCAAGAACGTCAGAAAACCGGGCAGATACAAGCCTTCATCGATCAGCTTGCTCCATTCCATGCCGTGCAGCACGATGAATGCCGTGCCGAAAACCATGGTGGCCAGCAGCCAGTTCCGCGTCCAGGCGCGATCGTGGCGTTGCGCCGCCAACACCGCCAGCACCATGGTCAGTGAACTGGAGAGCAGGCATGCGGTCATGATCGTGGCGTTGATAATGCTGGCCACGTGGAAGGGCGTCGGCCATGGGTTGGTATAGATGCGGTTGTAACTGAAGGCAAACAACAGCGCCCCGAAGGTCAGCGAGTCGGAAGCCAGAAACAGCCACATCCCGACTTTCTTCGAATACGCCCCAAACCACGGCGCTTCGTACTCGCCCGCGTGTCCCTGCGCGGCAGTTGCATTATGTACCAGAGTGGCATCCGCCATTCCTGAGTTTCTCCTTATCTGTTGTCATCCTGAGGCGCGTTCTTTGCGCCGAAGAGCTTGCCCTGAGCCGAATGGCGAAGGGACCTATGCAACTTGCTCGCTATCGAGCGAAAGCCAGTAGCGCAAATACGTAAATCCACAGCACGGCCATGAAATGCCAGTACCAGGCGGCAACGTCAACCACGATGCGCCGGCCTTCCACCGGCTTCTGAAGCAGGGAAGTGACGCCCGCCCACAAGAGAGCAATGATTCCGCCGGTCAGATGCACGGCGTGCGCCGCCGTCAGCAAATAAATGAACGAGCTGTCGGGATTCGTGTTCACCAGGAACCCGCGCGCTTTCAGTTCGCCCCAGGCGAGCCACTGGCCGATAAGAAATCCCAGGCCCAGAACAATCGTCACCGCCAGCCAGGGAAAATCTCTTTCCTCGCCCAGCGAAACTCCGGGAATCGAACGCACCGGAGCCAGGGCCGCGCGTTTGGTAATGTCGCGGCGAGCGCCCTCCATGGTCACGCTGCTCACCACCAGAATTGTTGTGTTGATGGCGAGCAGCAGCCAGGGCAGCGGCACCTCGCCCCAGTCGCGGAAGTAGCCCTGCCGGACGCCGTCGAACGTGGGCAGACCGCGCCGGACGATGTAGGCGCTGGTCAGCGAAATGAAAACCATGCTGACCGTGATGATGGCGCAGACCATCCCCAGCCGCGCCCGGCGCAGGCGGGCGCCATAATTGGGCAGGCTTTCGCCACGGCCTTCATCGCCGCCGCACCGCGGCGGCGCCGGTGGCTCCTGGTCGTGGCCGATGTGGTCCAGCGGTCGGGTTGGAATGTAGGTGGCCACGGTTGTTAGAGGCAGCGCCTAAAGGCGCGGTCGTTTATTCCCGATTTGCGGCACGGCTAAAGCCGTGCCCTGATACGATTCTTCACTTCAATGCCCGGAAGCTGTTGACACTGCCGGATCGGTCTGCATTACATAATCTCTCGCCGCGCCGGGAACTCCGTACTCATACGGGCCGTTGTGAACCACTGGCGTTACGCCGGCAAAGTTGTCATGCGGCGGCGGCGTTGCCGTCGTCCACTCCAGCGTGGTCGCTTCCCAGGGATTGTCGCCGGCCTTCGGTCCCTTAAAGATGCTCCAAAACAAATTGATCACAAAAATGAACTGCGCTGCGATGGTGATGATCGCGGCGTAGGTCATGAACTCGTGCAGCGGCATCAGCTTTGCCAGGTATGCCACTTCGAGATATGAGGAATACCGGCGCGTTCCGCCCGCCAGGCCCAGGTAGTGCATCGGCATGAAAATGGCGTAGGTGCCGATCAGCGTGATGAAGAAGTGGACTCGTCCCCAGAATTCATTCATCATGCGGCCAAACATTTTCGGGATCCAGTAATACGTCGCCGCGAACATGCCGAAAATCGCGGCCACTCCCATGATTAAGTGGAAATGGCCCACCACGAAATAGGTGTCGTGCAGGTGAATGTCGAGCACTGGCTGCGCCAGGAACGGGCCGCTCAATCCACCGGAAACGAAAAGCGATACGAAGCCGATGGCATACAGCATGGGCGTGCGGAAGCGGATACGGCCTTTCAACATAGTGCCCAGCCAGTTGAACGTTTTGATGGCCGAAGGCACGCCGATGCACATGGTCAGAACCGAGAAGGCGAAGGCCGAGTATGGGCTCATGCCGCTCATGAACATGTGGTGGCCCCAAACCATGAAGCCGAAAAATCCGATGGCCAGCATGGCGTAGATCATGGCCTTGTAGCCGAAGATCGGCTTGCGCGAGAAGGTCGAAAGAACCTGCGAGGTCACGCCCATGCCGGGCAAAATCGCGATATAAACCTCGGGATGGCCAAAGAACCAAAACAGATGCTGCCAGAGCAGGGGCGAGCCGCCTCTATGGCCCAGCTGTACGCCGTTGACCACCACCAGCGGCACATAGAAGCTGGTTCCCAAGTTGCGATCGAGCAGGAGCAGAATGCCCGCCGAGAGCAACACGCCGAAGGCTAGGAGCCCCAAAATCGCGGTGATAAACCACGACCAGCAGGTCAGCGGCATGCGCATCAGCGACATGCCCTTGGCGCGCATATCCAGCGTGGTGGTCAGGAAATTCAGAGCGCCCATCAGCGACGCGATACAGAAAATAGCTATGCTCGTGATCCATAGATCGGCGCCCAGCCCTTCTCCGGGCCCCGAGGACTGCACGGCGCTCATCGGTGGATAGCCCGTCCAGCCGTGCAGCGGGGCGCCGCCGGGAACGAAGAAGGCGGCCAGCAATACGACGAAAGCCACAAATGTCGTCCAGAACGAGAGCATGTTCAGGACCGGGAACGCCATATCGGGCGCGCCGATCTGAATCGGCAGGAAGTAATTTCCGAATCCTCCTTGCGGTGCCGTGGTCAGCACGAAGAACACCATGATGGTGCCGTGCATGGTCAGGAAGGCGGTATAGGTTTCCGGCTTGATCTCGCCGATCAGAGGTAGCACGGCATTCGGCCAATACAGGTGAATGCGCATCAACAGCGAGAGAAACATTCCCACCCACACCGCCGTGAGCGCCAGGCAGATGTACTGAATGCCGATAACTTTGTGATCGAGACTGAAAACGTATTTTCGAATGAAACCCTGGGGGGCTGCGTGCGCGTGAACGGTTGCCGTAGTTGCCATTTACTGTTTCTCCGCCTCCCGTGCGGCGATCCACTTATCAAAATCCTGCTGGCTGACAACGTGTACCATGCCGTGCATCTTGTAATGGCCCAGGCCGCAGAGTTCGGCGCAGGCGATTTCGTATTCGCCGATCCGGGTGGGCTTGAAGTGCATGTGAATGTTGAGGCCGGGAACGGCATCCTGCTTGAAGCGCAATGAGGGAACGAAGAAGCTGTGAATCATGTCCACCGAGCGCAGGCTCAAGTCGACCTCGCGGTCAACCGGCAGATACATCGTGCCGCTGACAATATCGTCTTTGGCGGCGGGGTCGGAGGTATCCAGTCCCACGGCCGCTTCGCCGCCCGCCGAGGGATCCATCAGCTTGGGGCTGGTGGCGCCGTATTTGCCGTCCGGCCCGGGATAGCGGAAGTACCAGGCAAACTGCATGCCGGTCACTTCCACCTGTACCGCCCCCGGCTGCGCCGGCTCCCAGCGGTTGGCCGCCCATACGGGAGCGCCCATGAGGTTCAGTCCGATGAACAGGACTGTGGTGAGGGCGGTCCAGATAATCTCCAGCTTGGTGTTGCCGTGGGAATAAGCGACCGGCGGTGATGATGGCTGCTCGCGGTAGCGCCAGGCGAAGTAGCCGAGCGCGAGTTGAGCGGCCAGGAAAACGATGCCCATCAAAATAAAAGTGAGCGTGAATTGACTGTCAATAAACCCGGTAGCCGCGGAGGCGCCGGTGGGCAGCCAGGTTTTGGCGACAAAGTAATACGTGCTCACAAACGTGATCAGCCAGATAACCACCAGTAACGCGAGGCCCATCCTTTAGTCCTCCGGGTGCGAACGGCAAAATGAAGCGATTTTCCCCACTTGCGTTGCCGCGCGTCGAGCGCAATCAACAGTTGGCCGCGAGTTTATCACAGCCCATTGGCTAAATTGCAAACAAGTTGCTGAGGAAAAATAATATCGATCCCGATTCGCGCCGATTTTCCGGAGGCTGAAACTCCGGACGTAGAGAAATTCCTCTCCGTAGTTTCTTCTCCGGGCGGGTAGCGCTCTCTGTGTGCACCCCGGTTCGTTTTGCCTGATACCTTAGCGATTTTCCGGTCCATCCTGCGTCTACGGAGACGCCGGGTAACTCGATATTTGCCGCTAACTTAGAAATGTTGACTTCAACCCATGCACGAAGTGTGCGCCGCAGGCGAAGCACTACCTCCTAAGATCTTTGCTCCTAGGCTTTGCATCTCAGGCTCAATCCCCATCGTAAAGACGTTACTTTGCAACGTCTCTTCGTTCACACCTGCTGTCGATGATCGCGCTACCGACGATCCTGGGACGTAGCAAGCTACGTCTCTACGGCGTTGATATGCAACCAGCGAGCGTCGCTGTGCTCCCCTCGCGCTCGACTCCGTCCTCCGTCTTGCCCTGTATTCGCCATCACTGAGTCACTGCTATCCGTTAGAATCCCCACATGCCTGCCAAGGTCCATGGTCACGACACTCGCCACGTCAAGTTGCCCAAGAATTATTGCTTTGTCTGCGGCCCCGACAATCCCGCTGGCATGAGGCTCAAGTTCATCCTCGACGAAGAGCGCCAAACCTTCGTCTGCCGCTTCCGGCTCAGCAAGCGATATACCGGGCCTCCCGGCCACTGCCACGGCGGAGTCATTGCCTGCATTCTCGATGACGCTATGGGCAAAGTGAACAAGCTGCACCACGTAATCGCGCTCACCCGCGAGATGACCGTGGAATACCTCAAGCCGGTGCCGCTGCACAAACCGCTGCGCGTGGAAGGCCGCGAGATCGAAGTGCACGGCACCAAGCACATCAACGCCGCCGAAATCCTCAACGAGAATGGTGAAGTGCTCGCCCGCAGCCGGGGCGTTTTCATCGCCATCGACCCGCACAAGATGTTTGGCAAGCACGTTGAGCGGTGAACTTGCGCGGGGGATGACAATTAAACCAAATGGCCGGACAGGGGTTTTGAGCGCAATGGGCCTGTTTACAACAATCGACCAGCAACCTCCGGCCTCGAAGTCTCGATTATTCTGACTGCGTTTGCGGCCATCGGCGACAACCGGCCAGCGCCTAAGCCATCATTGCGAGGGATGCGTTTCCATGAATCGGCCGACCAGCGCGGCGCAGGACTCCACGAAGCGCTGCTCATCTGCGGTGAACGTCTCGACGAAGTAGCTCTCGACGCAGATCTCGGCGACTACGCGCCTCTTCACCAAGATAGGCGTGACCATGTTGGACTTGACCATGTCTGAGCCCAGGTAGCGGGGATCGGAGGCCACGTTGTTGACGACCACTGACCTGGCAGCCGTGGCGGCGGCTCCGCACAGGCCTTTGTCGAGCGGGATGCGCGGCGTGGGTTGAAAGCTGCCCGCGTACGGTCCAACGATCAGGGCTTGATAGTCAGGCTCTTCCATCAAATAGAAGCCGACCCAGTTGTAACGACTCATCTCGTGATGGAGGCAGTCGGCGATGTGCTGCATCAGCGACGCAGCGGTGTTGGCGGTGCGGCCGTGGGCTTCGAAGTCCAGCAAGAGGCTGCTGTGGTTCAACATGGCGATGAGGCCATTTTAAGCTTGGCGGCCGGGTTGGGCCATGTGAGATCGGAGGATCGAGGCTCAAGGAACGCAGTCCTAAAGACTTGGCCGATTCGTCCGGATTGCTGCGCCCATCGCCGGCCGTTCCGTTGTCCAACGTGACTGGAACGCACTCTTATTGCGCTGCCGACGATGGCGTGCTGCGCGACGGCGCACCGGCCTCCCTAGCCGCCGCTTCCAGCTATGCCAACTGTCTTTCCTTTTCGCCGGTGCAGAACTAGTAAGGGCGCCGTGGGTTCCATCGGAGCAACTGAGGGCAGCAGGACCGGGGTCCGCTGCCCTCTTGTTCTTTAGCGCGCTCAGCCGGAAGTCAGTTGATGAACAATCCCCATAACACTCAAAGTCCCCATCCAAACTGAACCCACTACCCAACCCTTGGTCCTCCTTATCAGGGTGCGCTATCATCACTAAGATGCCCGGGTTGCCCAAACATCCATTTCAAACTGACGACCCGCTGCTTCCGCCGATTCACGGTAAAGTTCTGGCGGGCGAGCGCCTCAACGCCAACGATGCTCTCGCCCTCTATCGCACGGGCGACATTCTGGCCGTGGGCTGGATGGCCAATCACGTGCGCGAGCGCCTGCATGGAGATAAGACGTATTTCAACGTGAATCGACACATTAATCCCACTAACGTCTGTGTCGCGGCTTGCCGACTGTGCGCGTTTGGCCGCAAGAAGGACGCTCCCGGCGCCTACACCATGGCGCTCGAAGAAGCCTTCGAGACGGCCGCCTCCGGATACAGCGAAGCGGTTACCGAGTTTCACATCGTTGGCGGGCTGCATCCCGATTTGCCATTCCAGTATTTTCTCGACCTGTGCGCGGGGCTAAAGCAGCGCTTTCCTCAGGTGCACCTCAAAGCTTTCACGATGGTGGAGATCGCATATCTGGCGAAACGGGCCAAACTTTCCACGCGCGAGACGCTGGAGCAATTAAAGGCCGCCGGAGTCGATTCGCTGCCCGGCGGCGGGGCCGAAATTTTCGCCGACCGCGTGCGCCACATTATTTGCGATCACAAGATCGACGGCGATCAATGGCTCGACACCGCCCGCCTGGCCCACCAGATCGGACTGAAGTCGAACGCGACCATGCTCTATGGCCACGTGGAAAACGACGAAGACCGCGTCGACCATCTGCTGAAGCTGCGCGCCCTGCAAGATGAAACCGGCGGCTTCCAGACTTTCATTCCGCTGGCCTTTCATCCCGATAACACGCCGCTGCAACATCTGCCCAAAACCACTGGCATGTTAGACATCAAGCAGATTGCAGTGAGCCGGCTGGTGCTCGACAATTTTCCCCACATCAAATCCTACTGGCAGATGATGACCCCGAAGATCGCACAGATTTCGCTGCGTTTCGGCGCCGATGACATGGACGGCACGGTGATCGAAGAAAAGATTTACCACGACGCCGGCGCCACCACTCCGCAAGGCATGAGGCGGGAAGAGTTGCAACGCCTGATCCGCGCCGCGGGTAGGGAACCGATTGAAAGAGATACGATATACCGGCCCGTCACGCGCACGGAAACCTCGGTTACGGTCGCGGTGTGAAGCTATGCCTTGGCGCGCCTTAACAGCAGGTTAACCCGGGTCTGAGACCCCTTGCCGTGCCTTTCAGCCGTTCCAGAGTATCGGCGCCAAGACGCAGCTTCTTGCGATTCTTAATCAGAAACTCAATTTCATCCCAAACTGAATTTGCCGCGCGCCAGTAGTGAGGTCTGGACGCCTGACCTCGGCTGTGGATTGGCCAAAGGTCCCGGTATCGGACGTGAGATTTCCCGGCTGGCCAAACTGGGTGCGATTGAACAAATTGTAGCTCTCGGCGCGGAAGCGCAGATTGACCCGTTCCGATAAGCTCATGGATTTTTGCAGAACCATATCCCAGTTATTCACTCCCGGGCCGTAGAAGTGGTTGCGGCCCAGGTTGCCCGCGGTCCACAGGGCATCGGGGAAGAAACAGCTTGGCGCTGAAGGCTGCCCGAGCTGGCAGCCGATGCCGAGGTTAGGGCCGGTCTGAGTCCGAGGATTGCTGACAGCAGCGGGGACACCGCCTGGATTGTAATCAGGGCGTTGCTCCTGGCCGGTGTGGGCCGTGTCCGTGGGCGTGTAGATGTCGTAGGGAAGCCCGGTGGAGAAACTCGTAATGCCGGACACTTCCCAGCCCTGAAAGACCTTGCCTGCGAAACCTTCCCCAAGGTGATCGTGTCCGCGGCCGACGGGAAGCGCCCAGGAGTAATTGAGCACCAGCCGCTGTCGCACATCGAAATCGGAATTGCCGCGTTCGGCAGCCAGATCGAGCGAGTTGCGCGGGAACTCGTTGTTGCCCGCCGCCGGCGTCAAAGGATCGGAGGCGTTATCGATAGAATGCGCCCAGGTGTATGCCGCCTGGAGCATGAGGCCGTGCGACAATCGCTTGGTCACGTTGGCTTGCAAGGCCTCATAGACGGAGGAAGCCGCATTATTGAAAAGCTCCGCGTGCAGAAAGGCGTTGTTATTGACGGCATCAAAGGGCAGCAGCCCGCTCTCCATGCCGAACCAGAGATTATCGAACTGGAGAGTGGACTGAGAACACTGGCCGGTGGGGGTGAGAAATCCGGTGTTCAATGGATTCGACGGTATGCAAAACGCTTCCAATTGCTGCACCAGATTCGGCTGCGGAGGGTTGCCGTCTACCAGGCGAAGCAGCCGGGTCCCCTTGGAGCCTACGTAATTTACCTCCACCAGTATGCTGTGCGGCAAATCACGCTGCACGCCAAAATTCCAGCTCTGGCTATACGGCATGTGCAGGTGGGGGTCGATGAGGAAGGGCAGATCGCCCGCGCCAGGGCTTACCACAGGCGTGGTTGCTAGCGTGGGTGGTGGAGTCAACTGCGAGGCAGGCGGGCCAATGCACGCTCCTAACGGGATCTGGACCCAGGTGGCAGGACAAGTCGGCATCTGCGGAGAAAGGGGCAAGAAATAGGGCTCGAAGTAGTACTGCTCGAAGGGCGGGTCGCCGCGCGTGAGCCCCAGCAGTTGCCCGAAGAGCCGGTCGTGAAAAACGCCGTAGCCCACACGGACCGAGGTTTTTCCATCCTTGAAGGGATCCCACGCAATTCCCACCCGTGGCTCAAAGTCGTGCCAATCGTTGTTGTACAGAGGTGGCAAACCCTGGCCCTTCTGCCCGGCGATCTCGAAGGTGAACGGCGCGGGCCCGCTGGGCGGGACAAAAAGTGTAGAGAGCAGATTGTTCACTTCGTAGGGAACGCCGTTGAACTGGTAGCGGAGTCCGTAATTCAAAGTGAGGTCAGGGCGAATTTTCAGGGTGTCCTGCGCGAAGGCATCGAACTCTTTCTGGCGGAATCCGCGCAGATCGTCGGCGGTGCGATTTCCACTTTTATTGAAGAACTCTGCCTGGGTCACCGAGTCTACGTTGCCGAACAGCGACCACACAATATCCTGGAGGGTCGGGTTGTTGTCGATATTATTGTTGTCTCCCGTAATGAAGGCCGGCACGCTGTAGTCCGAGAAGTTGTTGAAAGAAGTCGTCGACCGCGAGAGAAAATCATTCGTGCTGTTGGAGTAAACGTCGCGTGTCTCGACGCCGAACTTGAAGGTATGGCGGCCTCGCGCCCAGGTCACATCATCTCCCACCGTGTAAGTGCCGCTGAAACGCTCCGAGCCGTTTCGATCGACGATCGTCACGCATCCGAAGCCGCTAACGCTGTCCGGCATCGGAAAGTCGTACCCGCGTCCGTACGCATCGGGAATGCTGAAACTGTCAAGAACACTCAGCCCTTCGCAGGTGAGGGGGAAATTGATGCGGTTCGCGCCCAGGCGAAGATTGTTTACCAGCCGCGGATCGATTACCGAGGTCAACTGCACAGATGCGTTTTGTCTTCGTTGCGCCGTGCCGGTGCCGCCGAGGCCCGGCAGGAAATCGGTGTGATCAAAGTTGGGATCATCGTAGCGGTTGAAAGTGTAGCGAGCCGACAGAATCTCGCTTTGCGAGAAGTTGTGGTCGACGCGTACGCTGGCGTTGTCACTGACGGTGTGAGAGGCGCTGGGATAGAAAAGATAGCCGCGAATGTTGTCAACGCTCGGTCCGTTGGGCGCGGGATACAATGCGAAAATGCTCTGCATTGTTGGATCGAGCGGCAATCCGTTCACGTTATTGGGCGACTGTGGTGTGCTGACATCGATGGGAACGACCTGTCCGCTGCTGTCTGTGTAGCTGAAGCTGCCGCTCTTGAAGGCTTGCGTGGGCACGATGCTTGAGTTCGTGAGCGTCGTCGAGAAACGATCTCCGTCGTAGTTTGCGAACCAGAAAGTCTTATTGTGGATCAGCGGCCCTCCTGCGGAGACGCCAAAGGTGTCGCGGGAATATGAATCCTTGGGCGCGAGTTGGCCGGTGGACGTGATCTCATGGTTGAAAAAATCGCGGGCTCCCAGGGCGTCGAAGCGCCCAAACCAATAGATGTCGGAATGGAATTCGTTGCTGCCGCGCTTGCTCACGATGTCAACCACTGCGCCCGTGTTCCGGCCGAACTCCGGAAGAAAATTACTGCTGATGACGCGGAACTCCTGCACGGAATCAGGATTCAGAGAAGTCAGGCCGGGCTGAGGCTGGGTTAATCCGGGAATCTCGGCGTCGTTGTTATCCGTGCCGTCGAGAAGGAAGTTATTATTGCGCTCGCGGGAACCGTTCACCGAGAAGCCTTGCAGAATGGAGTTGCTCTGAATCGACCCCGGAGAGAGAAGCACCAGTTGATAGGGGTCGCGCAGAATGAGCGGCAAATCCTGGATTTGTTCGCTGTTGACCAGATTTCCGATCTGAGCATCGTCCAGGTCGATCGGAGCGACCTCCTCACCCTTTACGGTGACGGTTTCCGCAGCTATGCTGGGCACGAGTGTGGGGCTGAGGTTCTGGACCTGGTCGACGGTGAGATCCACGTGAGAATACTCAACGGTCTTGAACCCTGAGCGCTCGACGAGCACATCATAGACTCCGGGAGCGAGACTGGTGATGCGGTAGCTTCCCGAGCCGTCGGTTGATGTGGTGCGCGAAAAGTTGGTGCCAAGGTTGCGGGCCGTAACTCTCGCCTGCGGCACCACTGCGGCAGTGCTGTCCGTCACTGTGCCGGTAATGGCCGCGTTTTGGGCGAAAGCGAATCTTGGGGAGAAACAACAGAGACACAGCAGCAAGGCGGAAGCAGAAAAAAACCGCATGGCACCACCTCTCTGGGACGGTGTATCGATAAATATATTCTAATACTCCGCCCAAAGAACTTCCCATCAATTGCTGGTAGTGGCTGAATTCAGCCAGTACCCAACTTGCTTACACCCCGGGTTTCCATCGTCAGGCGTGCGGGCTTTCGTGCCGGTAGAAGGTAGTGGGCTGGTATTCAGAAGGAAGGCCGGAGCAGGGACATGATCCCCTTCCGGCCATGGAGCAGCAAGACAGGGTGAAGTTACAGCTTCTCGAAAAACTCGCAGGCCGAGCAGGAAATATAGATTCCGCCCGGAAAGCCGCGTTCGCGGTCTCTTACGCGCTTTACGATACGCGTGTCCTTGCCGCACTTGGGGCAAGCCGTGCTCTTGCTGGTGTCCATCACTTTCTTACGATCGGCTGTTTTTGCAATCTTAGGACCTACTGCCATTGTTCTCTCCCGTCTCTTGCTTCGCGCGGAGCGATACTGCCCCTACTTTTCGCGCAGATATTTTGGATGGAATAGTTAAGAACGGCTAATCCTGAGGCTCATTCGGAGAATCCCTATGGAACCCGCTCCCGCCCATCTCGTTACCTATTCTTCCTTCGACTGTATTTTACAGCAAGGTTGTTTTGGCTGTCGCGCCGTTGACCCCGCTCCCTCGCGCCTGCTACGTTCGTATGTTTTGTTCCCGCGAGGAGATTTCTTATGCCGGCCATCAAATTCCGCGGTGTTGATTTCATCCAGTTCGACTCGCTGCTCAGCGAAGAAGAGCGGCTGGTGCGCGACACCACGCGCAAATTCATCGAAGACAATCTCATTCCTATCATCGAAGAATGCAACCGCGCCGGCCGCTTCCCCCGCGAACTGGTCAAACCCATGGCCGAGCTCGGCTTTTTCGGCGCGTCGCTCAAGGGATACGGCTGCGCCGGCATGGGCAACGTTGAGTACGGCCTGATGACGCAGGAACTCGAGCGCGGCGACTCGGGCGTGCGCAGTTTCGTGAGCGTGCAGTCAGGGCTGGTGATGTATCCCATTCACGCCTTCGGCAGTGAAGAACAGAAACAGAAATGGCTTCCCGCCATGCAGAAAGGCGAAAAGCTGGGTTGCTTTGGACTCACGGAGCCCGACTTCGGCTCGAACCCCGGAGGCATGCGCACACGCGCGCGGAAAGTGGGCAACGACTATGTCCTGAACGGTGAGAAGATGTGGATCACCTCCGGCTCCATCGCCGACGTGGCCGTGATCTGGGCCAAAGTGGAAAACGAAAACGACAAGATTCGCGGATTCTTGGTGGAAACCGACCGCCCCGGCTTCACAGCCGACGACATTCACGGCAAGTGGTCGCTGCGCGCTTCGGTGACTTCCGGGCTTTCGCTGCAAGACGTGCGCATTCCCGAGTCGAATCTGCTGCCGGAGAGCGGCGGCTTGAAATCCCCGTTGATGTGCCTGAATCAGGCGCGCTACGGCATCGCCTGGGGAGCGATCGGCGCGGCCATGTCGTGCTATGACACAGCGCTGCAATACTCTCTGCTCCGCAAACAATGGCGCGACCAGCCCATCGCCTCGCACCAGCTTGTGCAGAACAAGCTGACCTGGATGATCACCGAAATCACCAAGGCGCAGTTGCTCGCGCTTCAGGTGGGCCGCTTGAAAGATGCGGGCAAGGTCGAGCACCAGCACATCTCCATGGCCAAGCGCAACAACGTCTGGATGGCTCTGGAATGCGCCCGCATGTCACGCGACATCCTGGGTGCGAATGGAGTGGCTGACGACTATCCCATCATGCGCCACATGATGAACCTGGAATCGGTGAAGACCTACGAAGGCACTCACGACGTGCATGCCCTGATCATTGGGCAGAGCGTGACTGGGATTGACGCGTTCTGAAGCTCAATAGACACGCGAAGACGCGGAAAAACGGAGAACAACGCCGGTGCCATCCACTCCCTTAGTTAGGTTCCTGAAACGATTGCTGGCGCTGGCAGTGCTTTCCCTATTGGTTCTGACCTTGCTGGTTTACGCCGGCGACTACGTGGTCTTCCGCTATCGGGTAGCTACCAACCGCCGGCCCTACGGGCAGGTCACCGTATACAGCTACGACGCGGTTGCGCAGAAGAGCGGCAAGACCCAGTTCATCTTCAACCCGCCGCAGAACCAAACCTGCGTCCACGCGCTGTTTCCACACGCCGGCTACGTGCCTTGCTGGTATTTGCAGCGGCACTCGGAACCGCGAACGAATATCTGAAACATGACGCGAAGGGAAGGCAGACGGGACTGGTACTCTCCCCGCCGCCCGCTACGGCCCCTTGAGCACTCCCGCCTGTTCCGACGGACTTGCTACCGTCGAAAGATACAGAGTTGGAACGCTGGCCGTGGACTCGAAGTACCCGTAGTAGGAAACTTCTGCTCCGTCGAACGTGCCCTGCACGAAGAAAGCGTTGCCCGTAACGGGGCCGGTCAGGGTCAGGGAAGCGTTATCCGGACCAGTCAACAGCAGATTCATGGTAAGCGTTCCTGAACTCTCGCTCAGCGTCGCAGTCGCACTGTCGTTGTTCGCGTTCACCAGAAGTTTGCCGGCATACATACCGGAGAGTTTGGGCACGATTTTGCCGCTGCTGATGATTCCGCTGTCGGTACAACTGCTGCCCGACTGCGAGGTGTAGGTGCCGCTGTCGATGAACTGTCCCGACGCGTCGAGGATGGCGTTGACGGTAAAGACATTGCCGCTTTCGGTGAAGGTAAAGTTCATCGATCCGCCCACGCCAGAGATGCTGCCGCTCAAGCTGTTGCCCGTATTGTCGGCCGCGGGCGCGCAGTTTCCTCCAAACACGATGCCGCTGGGCGTAAAACCGACGAAGCTGATCTGCGTCCCGGAGGCCGAAATCTGGCCGGTGTATTCGTAGTATCCGTCGACCAGAGACTGACCTTCCTGAAGCCAAACCTCGAGGCCGGTGGCATAACCAGGCTGGCTGGTCGAGTTCAAAATGAACTCCCACGCGCCGGAGACGTTGGGCATCTGAGGCGGAGGCGCCGGAGCTTTGCTTGCACAACTGACCAGCACCAGAGCGAGCCCAAGCAACAGACCGGCAGCGGCAATTCTCTTCATGATCCCTCAACCTCTATGCCGAAGGCAGACAGGTTCTGCTGTCCTGCCCATTCAGCGGTTTGGAATGTAATTCGGATTGCGCAGCCGGAAATTATGGCATCGCACAACGCGCTGCTTTGTTAAGCGTTGGTGAATATTTCGTGAATAACGGATTACGTGTGCAGGCTCTACGGCTTTACTCCTTTTGAAAAAACGCTGGCCACTCAGGAATGGGGAGGGGATGGCGCCGCAGGCTTTGCCGGATACAGGCGGTCAAACTCCGGCTCGTCGTGCAAAAGGTTGAGGTCGGGATCGCGGCGAGCCCACTCCGCGTCCTTGAAGCCGGCCTCCCATGACTTGCGTAGGGCATCGAGGGCGTCGGATTTTCGCTTCAGTTTGCAGTAGAGGCACGCCGCATTGTAGAGAATTGAGGCCTCGTTGGCGCGCAAGGTGACCGCCAGGTTGAGTTCGCGCAGCGCGTCGTCGGCACGGTCCAGAAAAGCGTAGTCGGAGCCGAGTAGAATGCGAGCGCGGGCATCTTCAGGCACTTGCTTCAAGTGGTTTTCGAGGGCACCCATCCTTCGCTGGCGCATGTTGCGCGCCGCTTCTTCTTTTCCCATGGCGCCGAGACAGTTCAGGATGGGCACGTAAACGTTGTAGTCCTCGCCGCTGGCTTCAATGGCGGCTTCTGCAACGTCCACAACTTCCTGATAGCGTCCGGCGGCGAACAAGGCGCGGCAAAGCAGGTAATGGGCGCCCTCGCAGTCGCGCTTGCGTTCGATGGCCTTTCTCAACATGCGCACGGCTTCGTCATGCAATGATGCCGCATACAGGACCCACGCCTGGCTGACCTGCACTTCGGGAAGGTCCCAGCGCAGGGCAACAGCCTTGCCTGACGCTTCGCGCGCGCGTTCCACCCAGGATTCATCGCGGCTGAAGTTGCAAAAGAACATGGCGCACGCGTTGGCGCTGGCGGCATAAGCAAGGGCGAAACTGGGATCGATTGCCACCGCGTTTTCGAACATCTGCAACGCGAATTCGAGGTCCTGCCGCGTTTGCCGCCGGGCGTAGCGTTTGCCCCGCAGATAGAGATCGTAGGCTTGCAAACTTTCCGTCGGTTTGACCGCCAGAGCTTCAAGCTCCTCGGGAGAAAGCGTCACCCGCAGGGCCTCGGCGATCCTGCGAGCCATTTCGTCCTGCACCTCGAAAACATCCTTCATCTCGCGGTCGAAGCGATCCGACCAGAGCGGAAAATCAGTGTGAGTATCCACTAACTGGGCGCTAATGCGCAGCCGATTGCCGGCGCGGCGCAAAGTGCCGGTCAGGACGTAAGCCGCTCCCAGTTGCTGGCCGATCTGCGCCGGCGTCACCGGCTTGTCGCGAAAAGCAAGAACGGTGGGCCGCGAAAAGATATTCAGTCCCCGAATCTTGGAAAGCTCGGTAATGACATCTTCGGTGATACCATCCCGCAGGTATTCATCTTCTTTGGCGCCACTGATGTTTTCAAAGTAGAGGACGGCGACGGATTTTCTCGTTGGCTTGTGGGCGCCGGAGTCCGAATCGGTTTTCTCTTTTGTGCGCCGCGCGCTGGATTCCAAGTCACGTTTAAGACGGCTGAGGTCGGTTTTGAGCTCGGTGGCGGTCTGGCAGCGCAGGTTCCGGTCTTTCTCCAAAGTCTTGTCCAGGATGCGCACGAACTCGGCGGGTAGCTGAGAATTCAGCTCGCTTGCCGGCCGGGGATTGCGGTTCAGGATTGCATCGAAGATCAGAGCCGAAGTTTCTCCCTGGAAGGGAAGCGTGCCGGTAGCCATCTGGTACAAGACGGTGCCGGTGGAAAACAAATCTGTCCGAGCGTCCACCAGTTGGCCGCGGGCCTGCTCGGGAGACATATAGGAAACTGTGCCTACGGCAGAACCGGGCGAAGTCAATTCGGGGTTAATGAGAGTCTCCGACTGCTCCATGGAAGTGCCGGGCGCGCTCTCGCTACGGTTGATCTTCGCCAAACCGAAATCCAGAACCTTTACCTGTCCGCGCTCGGTGAGAAAAATATTCGCCGGCTTGATGTCGCGGTGTACGATCCCCTTCGCGTGGGCCGACTCGAGGGCATCGGCAATTTGTATTCCCAGAGGCAGCAGCTTGTCGATGGTCATAGGTTGCCGGCTCATCTTCTGCCCCAGAGTCTCACCCTCCAGCAACTCCATGACGATGAAGTGCCGCCGCTCGTGTTGCTCAATCGCGTGGATCGTGCAAATGTTGGGGTGATTCAAGGAGGAAGCGGCGCGCGCCTCTCGCTGGAAGCGCTCCAGCAGCTGCGAATCCTGCGCCATTTCCGGAGGGAGAAACTTCAATGCCACACGGCGGCCGAGCTGGGAATCCTGCGCCTCGTACACTACCCCCATGCCGCCTGAGCCCAATTTGCGAAGAATCTTGTAATGCGACAGGGACTGGCCGATCAGGGGATCCTGTTCCATACGCGTCGGTTGATAGTATCCGGCGGAGCTCTCACCGTCAAGGAAGCGATTCCCGGCCTTAAGGATTCGGCTACAATACTGTGACTCCGTTCTTCGAGGAGACGCCATGTCGAGCCAACCTGTCATTTTTCTGTTACGTCGTTGTGCCGTTATTCCAGTTCTGCTCGCGGTGACTTTCTGGTCCGCTTTAGCGGCTGCGACGGATAACGCGGCGCGTCCCTCTGACTCTCGCCTGGAAAAAGCTTACCGCTTCCAGAAAGGTGGCTGGACCTATGTTCACCTCGAGGGTTCGCCCTCCGAGATCGGTTTTCAGCACGGCTACCTGCTGGCTCCAGAGATTGCCGACGGCCTGGCGGCAGTGAAACTGCTGGCCATTCACGATACCCAGCGCGATTGGGAGTTCTACCGCAAAACGGCTCGAGAAATGCTTTGGCCGCACATCGATGCGGAATATCAGCAGGAGTTGCAGGGCATCGCCGAAGGCGTGAAAGCGCACGGTGTGGACGTGGACCTCGATGACATTGTCGCTCTCAACGCCTTTGAAGAGCTGCCCGATTACTATGTCCCTTGGCTCAACAAGCGGGAGAAGCAGGCGCGCGCCCCTAACTTGAAAGTCCGCGGCCATTGCAGTGCCTTCATCGCTACCGGGTCCTACACGAAGGATCATCAGATCGTGATCGCCCACAACAACTGGACCGGCTACCTTGATGGCGAACGCTGGGTGATTATCTTCGACATCGTGCCCCAGCATGGGCAGCGCATCTTGATGGATGGCTATCCGGGTGTAATCACCAGCGACGACGATTTCGGAGTGAATGCCGCGGGCATGATGATCACCGAAACCACGATCACGCAATTCGAGGGCTGGGATCCCAACGGCAAACCAGAATTCGTTCGCTCCCGTAAAGCGTTGCAGTATGCCCAAAGCATCGACGACTACGTGCGCATCATCAAGGATGGCAATAACGGGGGATACGCCAACGACTGGCTCATCGGCGACCGCAAAACCGGTGAAATCGCCTATCTCGAACTCGGCTTGAAGAATACGCCACTGTGGCGAAGCAAAGACGGCTATTACGTCAGCTCGAACTTCGCTCGCGATCCCAAGCTGATCAAAGAAGAAACCGATGGTTTCGATCCCGATAACAAATCGTCGTCCATGAATGCCCGGCATGTGCGGGCCGAAGAAATGGTGCAGCGCGCCAAGGGAACGATCGACGTTGAATTTGCGCAAGCATTCCTCTCTGATCACTTCGACAGCTTCGAAAGAAGAGAGGAACCGAACGAGCGCAGCCTCTGCGGGCACGTCGATGCCTCTGCTCGCGGCGTGAAGGAATGGGAAAGGGGTCCGTACAGTCCGGAAGGGGCCGTGCAGGGCAAAGCTACCGACAGCAACATGGCGGCGAACATGAGTCTTGTGGCCCGCGCCGGGCATCCCTGCGGAGCAGATTTCATGGCCGGAGAATTTCTGGAGCGGCATCCCGAATTCTCCTGGCAAAAGCCGCT
>Ga0187782_10000604_pt1 | contig 24663 bp, 24 predicted proteins | sample 0715_SJ02_MP15_2_FD_132454 | JGI IMG/M metagenome (GOLD analysis project Ga0187782, IMG submission 132454) | Tropical peat soil microbial communities from peatlands in Department of Meta, Colombia - 0715_SJ02_MP15_20_MG | ecosystem: Environmental > Terrestrial > Soil > Wetlands > Peat | place... | reverse complement strand
CCGTTCCAGTACGACACGTCCATCATGTCTCATCCGGACCAGGTGGCAGCGCACATTCAGGACTCGGTCAATCTGTATACGGACATCGCGCACAATACGCTGCCCGCGGTTTCGATCGTCAAGCCGAGCGGATACGTCGACGGTCATCCGGCTTCCTCCAAACTCGATCTCTTCGAAGGCTTCGCCAGGAAGATCGTCGACCTGGTACAAGGTTCGAGCTACGCCAGCGACACCGCGATCTTCATCACCTTCGACGAGGGCGGCGGCTACTACGACTCGGGCTACGTGCAGCCTCTCGACTTCTTCGGCGACGGCACTCGCATTCCGCTGATCGTCGTGTCGCCTTTCGCGAAGCCAGGCTACATCTCGCACGAGTACGCGGACCATGTCTCCATCGTCAAGTTCATCGAGCGCAATTGGAACCTGCCGCCGATCACGTCTCGTAGTCGCGACAACTTCCCGAACCCGATTGCCGAGTTCGACAATCCTTATGTCCCGGTCAACAGTCCGGCTATCGCCGACCTGTTCGATCTCTTCGACTTCCACCAGAACTACGGAAGGAGTCGCTGAAGGCCGCTTACCGCGCGCGCTGCAGTGATATTGTCGGTCCGCCGGGTCAGTCGGCCCGGCGGACGCATTTCGAGGCCGACGAACCATGTTGCGTGAACCAGCGGGATTGGCCGTCGTCGTTGCGACTCTTTTGGGCGCCGCTTCAGCGGGCGCGGCCACCATGGCACCGGCGTGCCACCCGCGATCGGTCAATGTGGAGCGTGGCAATAATACTGCCGCCCTCAGATTCGATGCGGCCGGCCGTTCGCTTTGCATGCATGGTAGCCCGGCGGCGCTCCAGCTCGAAGTGCATCAGGTGACGATCGCCACCGTGCTTGCCGCGCTTTCGACCGTGTACAAGATTTCGTACCGCTCTTCGATCACGCTCGACGAACCACGCAACGGCGCGTATGTCGGATCGCTCGGGCATGTGATATCGCGCCTGTTGCGCGGCTACGACTATGTGGTCAAGCAAGAGAACGCGAACGTCGACGTCGTCATCTTTGACAAGTCGAAACCCACTTTCGGCCTGGTCGACAGGAAAGGCGGGCAGGCCGTCGCTGCCCCGATCGTGCATGAGGTCAGCCGGAACTTCGAGCGGCCTGCGGCCCACACCGCTCGGACTCGTTGAGCGAGGCATCGGGCGGCTACCGGAGGACGATGTGCTCGCGCGCTAATGGTGGTCGGCGCACAGGCGATCGCGGGCAAGGATCTCGACGGGGAGCGGCTCCCACAGTTTGGTGTCTTCGACGGCGCTCCGACGCTATTCCGGTCCTGATCGCGACGAAGGCGCCGTGCCGCCCACGCTCTCGGCGACTTTGCGGCGCTGTCCCAGCGAGTATTATGGCCGTGCGCCTGAGCATCGTCACTGCCCGCCTCGGCACTCGGAGTTGGTACGGCTGCTGGCGCCCCTCTTGGAGTTCCGGCATCATCGGCTGGCATCTGGAAGGTGAACACATGAGCGGACGGAGCATTGAAGGGGTCGCGGCGGTGACTGGCGGCGCGAGCGGCATCGGCGCCGCGTGTTGCCGCGTGCTGGCAGCGGCCGGGGCGACGGTCGCCGTCCTCGATCGCGACCGGAGCGGGGCACACACGATGGCCGCCAAAGTCAACGGCAAGGCGTGGGCGGCCGACGTCGGTGATGAGAAGGCCATCGACGAATGCGCCTCCGCCGTCGAAGCCGCACTCGGGCCGGTGAGCATTCTGGTGAACTGCGCCGGCGTGCTGCAGGTTCCTGCCACTCCGGAGGAATTGCCGATGTCGTCCTGGGACGACGTGGTGCGCGTCGATCAGCGCGGCACCTACGTCGCCTCCGTCGCGTTCGGTCGGCGAATGGCGAAGCGGGGCCGCGGCAGCATCGTCAACATCGCGTCGATTGCCGGGATGCGCTCGATGCCCCTGCACGCCTACGCGCCGGCCAAAGCCGCGGTCATCGCCATGACCGAGTGCCTTGCGGCCGAATGGGGCCGCTCTGGTGTGCGCGTCAATTCCGTCTCACCCGGCTACACGCTTACCCCTGCGCTCCAGAGCGCGATCGATAGGGGACAGCGCGACGTTGCCGCGCTGAACGAGAATTCCGCATTGGGCCGAATGGTTACGCCCGAGGATGTCGCGCGCGCGGTGGCTTTTCTGGCGAGCGAGGACGCGTCGGCCATCACGGGTGCCAATCTTCCGGTCGACTGCGGTTGGCTTGTGGCCCCTCCGTGGCACACTTACGGGGGCCTGCGCCCGGCGCGCAACTAGCGGGCGACGGCGGCGAGCGATTCACGCCGGATCATCGACGGTGCCGAAACGAAATTCGAAAATGAGGCGCGTTGGCGCTGCGCAACGCTTCGTCGGCGAGGTCGGCGAACAGCGCTATTCAGCTCGTGCACTCTGCGAGAAGAGTTTCGATTTTGGCGTCCAATTCGCGCGCAACGGCCAGAGCTTTCGGATTTCCGTAAGGGGCCAGCAAGCTGGCGATCCGGTCGTAGGACACGTGCACGCCGTCCGGCCGCTCGTCGGCCAAGATGGTGACCGGCGCGTAAGAGCCGGCATCGGCGACGTGTTTGACCATCTCCTTCATGATCAGTGGATTGCCGATCACGAGACGCACGATTTTCGGCGTCTTGCGCCCGCTCTCAAGGCGCAAAACCGCGCCCAGATCGAATTCCATGAACAGCATGAGGCCGGAACGACCGAGATGTCGTTGCACCGTGCGTTCCAGTTCCGCCCAGGACGTAACGGATGTCATGGCCTTGCGGAACTCCACCATATCCGGTTGTCCCACCGACGCTTTGAGCGCAGCGACGGTCGCTTCAAACGACTTGGAAGACCGCACGCTGAACCTTTCGATCTCCACCTTCGTGGTCGTCATGGTTCTTGGTCCCGAAAAGGCTTGGCGCGTGCTGCAGGGTCTCTGTTGTGCTGAACATACCGTGATGGTTGCCGCGCCCGCGCCACTCATGCGGATGCAAATCAACTGCGGATGCAAATCACCGCCCGGCGAATATCGGTGCTCGTTTTTCCACGAACGCTCGCGCGGCTTCCCTGTGATCTTCGGTGCGTCCGGTCTCGATTTGGTGGCGCGCCTCGAGGTCGAGGAGTTGAGCGAGCGTACCGTCCTCGGCCGCGTTGAAGTTCTGCTTCATCAGCGCGAGCGCGATCCGCGGACCGTGGGCAAGCTTGCGCGCAAGCTGCATCGTGGCGTCGGCGAGATCGGCGTCGGGCATGACCTGATTGACCACACCGAGCGCCAGGGCTTGCGCGGCATCTAACGGCTCGGCGGTGTAGTAGAGTTCGCGCGCCTTGCCGGTGCCCACCAGCTTGGAGAGAAAATAGCTGCCGCCGAAGTCGCCCGAGAATCCGACCTTGGCGAAGGCGGTCACCAAGCGCGCCGATTGTCCGGCGATGCGCAGATCGCATGCCAGTGCCAGCGACAGACCGGCCCCGGCTGCCGGCCCATTGACCATAGCAATCGTGGGCTTGGGAATTTCGTGTAACAGCCGCGACACTTCCATCCGGCCACGCAGAAGGGTCACGGCCTCGTCCACACTCCGCTCCACTCGGCCCTCGGCCATGCTCTTCACATCGCCGCCGGCGCAGAACGCGCGGCCCGCTCCGGTCAGCACGACCGCGCCGACCGCCGGATCGCGCGCCAATCGGGGCAGCGCTTCGAGCAGGCCTTCCATGATCGGGGTCGAAAGGGCGTTGAGCCGATCGGGCCTGTTGAGGGTGAGCGTTGCGACGCCATCCGATATCGCTTCGATGAATTCCATACGACTGCTCCCTTTGCGTTGTTCCGTGGCGCTAGCGAGCGCGGTGCCGTGCGGGTGCCGAACTGTCTCCCGCGGTGGCCCGGTGATCCCCCTCGTCAGCCCCTGGACCTAAATGCACGTGTACCTCCTTGGCTGAGAGCGTGCTTCCGCACTGCGAACAGCTCATCACCGGATCGAACATTTTTCCGCAAAGTTTGTGCTCGTAGAGCCGAGGCCGACCGCGCTCGTCGACCATATGAACATCGCCCCAATGCACAATCGCCATCATGATCGGATAAAGATCGAGGCCTTTTTGGGTAAGGATGTATTCGTGCCGCTTGGGCTGCGCCTGGTAGGGAACGCGGCGCAGCACACCGTGACGCACGAGCTTCTTGAGTCGATCGGCGAGCACGTGGCGCGTCAGTCCGAGACGCGCGTGGAAGTCCTCAAAACGTCTCACCCGCAGGAAACACTCTCGCAGCACCAGCAGGGTCCATCTGTCGCCGATGACCGCCACCGTTCGCGCAACCGAACACTGCTCCTCTTCCAGGGAGTGCCACTTCATGTCCAGCTCCAAAGCGACGCGGCGCGGCAAACAGACAGCATCGCAGAAAGTATCTTTTTAGAACTTGCTGACGAACGACACAACACTCGCAGAATAGCATCCTGGGACGGTCTGCTATGCATATTTGGCATTCCGAAACCGCTTGATAGTTCCAAAATAGAACTGTAAGGAAGATCGACGCGCCAGCTCTGGTCGACTGTTGCAGCGCCGCGAAAACGAAAAGGGGAGGCCAGGATGGACCCGGTGAAAGTCGAGTTCCTGTTCGATTTCGGCAGCCCGAACGCGTATCTGGCCGAATTGGTGGTTCCCGATATCGAGCAACGCACGGGCGTCAAATTCGAGCGCGTACCGGTTTTGCTGGGAGGCATCTTCAAGCTGACCAACAACCGCTCACCGGCCGAAACGCTTTCCGGCATCAAGAACAAGCCGCAGTTCGTGCAGATCGAGACAGAGCGTTTTCTCCGCCGCCACAACATCACGACGTTCCGCAATAACCCGTTCTTTCCGGTGAACACCCTGCAATTGATGCGCGCGGCCGTGGCCGCCCAGTTCGAGGGTGTATTCGAACCTTACGTCCGCGCTGCCTATCATCATATGTGGGAAGCACCGAAGAAGATGGACGATCCGCAGGTCGCACGCGAAGCGTTCATCTCCTCGAACATCGATTTCGATCGCCTGTCCGTGCGTGCGCAAGAGCCGGATGTGAAGAACCGGCTCCTACAGCTCACGCAGGACGCCGTCGATCGCGGCGCGTTCGGCTCCCCGACGTTCTTCGTCGGCGACGACATGTTCTTCGGCAAGGATCAGTTGCGCGACGTGAAGGAAGCGATCATCGAGGCCACCGGGCAGGTAGCGGAGCGAGGGCGACAGGCGCGCGCTTGAGTGGCGCCGCCGGCCGAACGCGGCGAGGCGGCGCTGCAATGAAATCGATCGAGATGGCGGCATGCGCGGCAGGCCCTCTCGATACGGGTCGCCGCCCTCGAACCGGGGCATGGTCGTTTTGGTCGGGAGATGAGCGATGACGGCAAGAAATCAGACGGCCGCGGTGATCGGCGCCGGCGACTACATCGGCGCGGAGATTGCCAAGAAGTTCGCGGCTGAGGGTTTCGCGGTGTTCGTCGGCCGGCGTCAGGGCGACAAGCTCGCGCCCCTGGTGAAGCAGATCGAAGCTGGGGGCGGCACGGTGTTCGCGCGCTCGCTCGATGCACGCAACGAGGAGGAGATCGTCTCCTTTCTATCGGACGCCGACAAGCACGCGGCGCTCGAAGCGTGCATTTTCAATATCGGAGCCAACGTGAATTTCCCGCTCGTCGAAACCACCGAGCGCGTATTCCGCAAAGTGTGGGAGATGGGTTGCTATTCGGGTTTTCTCGCCGGACGCGAGGCCGCGCGCCTGATGTTGCCGCGCGGCCGCGGCAGCATTTTCTTTACCGGCGCCACGGCGAGCCTGCGGGGCGGGGTCGGTTTCGCCGCCTTTGCCAGCGCCAAGTTCGGGTTGCGCGCGGTAGCGCAGGCCGCGGCGCGCGAGCTGTGGCCGAGGAACATCCACGTTGCGCATCTTATCATCGACGCCGGCGTCAACACCGAGTGGGTACGGCAGCGGATCAAGGAACGCGAAGGCCAGGCGGCGCTCGACAATCTCGATCCGGACCGGCTGATGCCGCCAGCGTCGGTGGCCGAAGCCTATTGGCAGCTCTATCAGCAGCCGCGCACCGCTTGGGTATTCGAGCAGGAGATCCGTCCGTTCGGCGAAAAATGGTGATGCACCCTGCACCGCGAGCGCAAGGTGGAAGAACGCGCGATGGCGGTGTAACTTTGCTCGCCGACCTTGAATTTTAGGAGGTTCATCGTGAAGACGGCCATTACCGAGATGTTCGGCATCCGCCATCCCATCATCCAGGGCGGGATGCATTATGTCGGTTTCGCCGAACTCGCAGCCGCCGTCTCCAACGCCGGCGGGCTCGGCATTATCACCGGATTGACGCAAAAGACTCCGGAATTGTTGGCCAAGGAGATCGCGCGCTGTCGCGGCATTACCGACAAGCCGTTCGGAGTGAATCTCACTTTTCTGCCGGCATTCACCATGCCGCCGTACCCGGAATACATCGCGGCCATCGTCGAGGGCGGCGTCAAGATCGTCGAGACCGCCGGACGAAGCCCCGAGCAGTATTTGCCGCCGCTCAAAGCCGCCGGCATCAAGATCATTCACAAGTGCACGTCCGTTCGCCATTCGCTCAAGGCCGAGCGGATCGGCTGCGACGCGGTGAGCGTCGATGGATTCGAGTGCGGCGGGCATCCGGGCGAGGACGACGTGCCCAACATGATCCTCTTGCCGCGCGCTGCCGATGAATTGAAGATACCGTTCGTGGCGTCGGGCGGCATGGCGGACGCGCGCAGTCTGGTCGCCGCGCTGGCGATGGGCGCGGCCGGCATGAACATGGGCACCCGCTTCATCGCCACCAGGGAGGCGCCGGTGCACGACAACGTCAAGAAGGCGATCGTTGCGGCCTCCGAACTCGACACGCGGCTGATCATGCGCGGGCTGCGCAACACCGAACGGGTGCTGAAAAATGCCGCCGTCGAGCGCCTGCTCCACGTCGAGCAGGAGAAGGGCGCCGGCCTGCAGATTTCCGACATAAAAGAGCTGGTCGGCGGGCTCTATCCGAGGATCATGATGGAGGGCGACGTTGCTGCGGGCGCGTGGAGTTGCGGCATGGTCGCCGGCCTCATCCATGACATTCCGACGGTCGCCGAGTTGATCGATCGGATCATGGCCGAGGCGGAGCGCTTGATCCGCGATCGCCTCTTCGGTCTGCTCGCGGACGATGAGCCGGCCATGAAGGTGGCATAGCCGCTCGGGCGCGCAGCTTAATTCGCCGGTGCGGCGAATTGCGTGCCCGAATGTCCCTGGCCGCTCCTCCTTGAAATGCGCCCGTCAGTATTGCGTAACCCGCGGAACTTGGCTTATGCTCGGATCGACGGGCGGGACCTTCGCGGCACGGGCTGGGTCGAGCGCGGACGTCCGCTCGCTGGTTCGCGGCAGTGTTGCCGCCGATATACGGGCAGGGACGCCTCACGTGATCTCCTTGCGGAGACGGTGAGGCGTTTTGCGTTTTGGGACGACCAACAAGGAGGGAGAGTCATGAGCATCACCCGCAGACGTATCCTGAAGAGTACCGGCACGGGCCTCGCCGGTATTCTCGCCAGCGGCGTCGCGCCTTATCATTTCATCCGCAATATCGCCAAGGCGGCGGAAAGCGACACCATCAAGGTCGGGATTCTGCATTCGCTGAGCGGCACCATTGCGATCATCGAGTCGTCGCTGCACAACGCGGAATTGCTGGCGATCGAGGAGATCAACGCCAAGGGCGGTGTGCTCGGCAAGAAGATCCAGCCGGTGGTCGAAGACGCGCAGTCGGTCGTGCAGGTTTTCGCCGAGAAGGCGAAGAAGCTGCTGCTCGAGGACAAGGTCGTGGCCGTGCTCGGCTGCTACACTTCGGCGAGCCGTCAGTCGGTATTGCCCGTGTTCGAGGAAAACAACGGCGTGCTGCTCTATCCGACCCTCTACGAAGCCCAGGAATGCAGCAAAAACTGCTTCTATACCGGTGCTGTGCCCAATCAACAGCTCGACGATTTCGTGCCGTGGATCATCAACACTCTCGGCCGCAAGAAATTCTACCTGATCGGCGCCAACTACATCTATCCCAAGGAGACCAACCGCGAAGTCAAGGCGCTGTTGCAGAAGCACGGCGGCACCACCGTCGCCGAAGAATATTCGCCGCTCGGATCGACGGAATTCTCCACCAATATCAACAAGATTGCCTCGAGCGGCGCCGACATCGTGTTCTCGGACCTGGTCGGCGACCAGATCGTGGCGTTCTACAAGCAGTTCAAGGAATTCGGCATCACCGCCAAGGATATTCCGATCTGCACGCCGATCACCACCGAGCAGGAAATCGCGGCGATGGGCGCGGAGAACGCGGTCGGCCACTATACCTCGTTCAACTACTTCCAGAGCGTCGACACGCCGCAGAACAAGTCATTCGTCGAGCGCTACAAGGCCAAGTACGGCAAGGATGCAGTGACCAACGCGGTCATGGAGGCGGCGTATTTCCAGACCTACTTCCTCGCCCAGGCGATCGCGAAGGTGAAATCGACGGACGCGGATGCTCTGATCTTCGAAGGATTGCCCGGACAGGAGTTTCAGGCGCCGCAAGGAAAGGTCAAGATCGACGAGAAGAATCATCACACATGGCTCTGGGCCCGCATTGGCAAGGCGAACGAGCAGGGTCAGTTCGATGTGGTCTGGAAGTCGGAAGATTGGATCCGCCCGCAGCCGTGGGTGCCTTATCTCTATCCGAACAAGGCTTGCGATTTCACCGACAAGCGCGTGCTTGATCGCGTTAAGAAGCCATGGAGTGCGGAAAAGAACCGGTCGGGCACGATTGACTTGTAGCCGGACGGCATAGAGTTTGTGGGGGGCGCTCACGCGGGTGCCCCTCACAAGCGTGCGGGACCATGAGAAGGAGGCATGTCCTTCGGGCAGGCGCGATGTTTCAGTCGATCATTACCCAGTTTCTCAGCGGCTTCAGCGTGGTCGCGATCTTGGTGATCGCAGCTATCGGTCTCGCGATAATCTTCGGCGTCGCCGGGGTCATCAACATGGCGCACGGCGAGATGATCATGGTCGGCGCCTATACGGCGGCAGTCGTCGGCAAGCTCGGCGGCAACACCTTTCTTGCCATACCGGTCGCGTTCGTCGTGGTCGGCCTGCTCGGCCTGATCATAGAACGGGGCATCATCCGGTGGATCTACGACCGGCCGCTGGAAACGCTGCTTGCCACCTGGGGTATCGGCATCATCCTGCAGACCGTCATCAAGCTCGTCTTCGGGCCGGAACTCTATTATGCCGGTGCGCCGAAAATTCTGGAGGGCGGATTCCGGGTCATCGGCCGGCTTCCGTTCCCGTACTACCGGCTGTTTCTGATCGTGATGGCGATCCTGCTGCTGCTTCTCGTCTTCTACGTGATCTTCAAGTCCGATTTCGGCCTGAAAGTGCGCGCCGTGCGCCGCAACCGCGTGATCTCGGGTTGCCTCGGCATCGACACCGCCAGGATCGACATGACGATCTTCGCGTTTGGCTCGGGTCTTGCAGGCGTCGCCGGGGCGGTGCTGGCGCCGATCAAGTCGGTGTCGACGACCATGGGCTTTCCGTACGCGGTCGACTCCTACATGGTGCTCGTCCTGGGCGGCGTCGGCAGCTTGTGGGGCGTCCTTACCGGCGGCGCCTTGATCGGCGAGGCGGAAACCATCCTGTCCTTTATTTTCAACAACGTGATCGGCAAGCTTCTGGTGTTCCTCTTCATCGTCATCATCATTCGCATCGTGCCGAGAGGTATTTTCGGCTACTACGAGCGACGCTGACGGGCGGGCGGATCCATGGCACAAGCCGTTATTCGAGACGAGACACGCCAATCGCCGGCACTGAAGGATGCTGCACGCGCCGGCCGCCGCCGCTACCTGGCGCCGCCGTTCATGCCGCTGTGGGCTCTGATCGGCGGAGCGCTTGTCGTTGCTCTGATCGGCGCCTATCCCTATTACGGCACCAACGCCTATATTCTTTCCCTGCTCGGAAAGTTTCTCTGCTTCGCGATTTTCGCGCTCAGCATCGACCTCATCTGGGGGTTCGCCGGAATTCTCAGCCTTGGCCAGGCGGTCTATTTCGGCCTCGGCGCCTACTTCGTCGCGCTGTCGCTGAAGATCAACTACGCCCTCACTCATCCGACGCGCTACGGCGGAAAATTTCCGGACTTTATGGAATGGAATGGGCTGACTGAGCTGCCGAAATTCATGACGCCGTTGATCAGTACGCCGTTTGCCGTGTTTTGCGCACTGGCGGTGCCTACTCTCCTCGCCCTGCTATTTGGCGTCATCACCTTCAAGCGTCACATCTACGGCGTCTACTGCGCGGTGATCACGCTCGCCGAGTCGCTGATCTTGCAGGATTTCATCATCGAATATCAGGCCTACACCGGCGGCTTCAACGGCATCACCGATTATTCGAATTATGCGACGCCGGGATTTCTCTGGTTCATTCTGCTCGTGGTCGTGGTGTTCTTCACGATTGCCCGCGCGCTGACCCATTCGCGTGTAGGCACTGTGCTGAAATCGATCCGCGACAACGACGTGCGCGCCGAGTTCATGGGCTACAATGTCGCCAACTATCGTATCTTCGTGTTCTGCGTGTCGGCCTTCATGGCCGCGGCCGCGGGCGCGCTCTACGCGGCCTGGGTCGGTATCGTTTCGTTCCTCGACACCGGCCCGGTGTTCTCGATCGAGGGGGTAATCTGGACGGCGGTCGGTGGCCGCGGCACGCTCATCGGACCGTTCATCGGCGCCTTTCTGGTCAAGGGCGCCGAGTTCTTCCTGAGCGGCACGCTGGCGCAGTGGTGGCAGATCATCGTCGGCGGTCTGTTTGTCTTCGTCGTCCTGGTCATGCGCGACGGCATCGTCGGCTCGATCGGCAACTTGATACGCGCGCGCAAGAAGAAGGCCACCCTGCACCAGGTCATGGAGGACTCCGACCGCAAGGCGCACGATCTTCAGCTCGACTGGCGTCCGGCCGGCGTTCCGGAGACCGACGAAGCCTTGCGCTGAACGTGGGGCGCCGCGCAGACAGGGATTAAGGTGCATGGCGAACCTCCTCGAGATCAAAGGCCTCACCACGCGTGTGTCGGGCTTCACGATCCTCAACAACCTGGATTTCAGCATTGAAGAGAACGAACTGCGTGTGCTGCTCGGGCCGAACGGCGCCGGCAAGACCACGCTCATTTGCATGATCACCGGCCAGTTCCGGCCGGTTTCCGGATCCATTCATTTCGCCGGCCGCGATATCACCGGCTGGGCTCCCGACGACATCTTTCAGGCCGGGATCAGCCGCAAGTTCCAAGTCCCGAACATGTACGAGACCTTGTCGGTATTCGACAACATCATGGTCTCGCTGCAGGGCAGGCGCCGGGTGTTCGCCACGCTGTTTCAGCGATTGAGCGGTGCGGAGCGCGATCGCGTCTGGGAGATCCTGGAGTTCGTCGAGTTGGCCGACAAGGCGAGCGAGCCCGCCGACTCGCTGTCGCACGGCGAACGCCAATGGCTCGAACTCGGCATGCTGATCGCGTCGAATCCGAAGTTGTTGCTGTTGGACGAGCCGACCACCGGGATGACCGAGGACGGCAAGCGCAAGACCGCGGAGTTGATCCGCAAAATCGCGCAAAGCCACACCGTGCTCCTGGTCGAGCACGACATGCACATTGTCCGCCAGATCGGCAAGCGCATCACCGTGCTGCATCAGGGGCAGACGCTCGCCGACGGCCCGATGAACGAGATCATGAACGACGAGACGGTTCGCCGCGTTTACTTGGGAAAAGGGAAGTTCCAGTGACGCTGCAAGTTCGCGAAATCGACACCTACTATGGAACGAGCCATATTCTTCACGGCGTTTCGCTGGCGATGGCCGACCGCGAACTCTGCGCCGTTCTCGGGCGCAACGGAGCCGGCAAGACCACGCTCCTGCGCAGCATCACAGGCGTCAATCCGCCGGCGGTGGGCTCGATCCTGCTCGACGGAACCGAAATCGCTCACCTCAAGTCGCATCGACGCGCCTGGCTCGGCATCAGCTACGTGCCTCAGGGACGAGACATCATCCCGGACATTACGGTCGCCGAGAACATCTATGTCGCGCTGCTGGGCAAGGGTCGCAAGGGCAACAAAGTCCCCGACTTCGTCTTCGAGTACTTTCCCGCGCTCGAGTCGCTGGTCAAGCAGAAGGGCGGTACCCTGTCGGGAGGGCAGCAGCAGCAGCTCGCCATTGCCCGCGCATTGGTTCAAGAGCCCAAGCTGCTTTTGATGGACGAACCGACCGAAGGGCTGCAGCCATCCGTCGTGGAAGAGATCGAACCGATCATCAAGCGCATACCGACCGAGCGCAACTGCGCCGTTCTCCTGGTCGAGCAGAATCTCGATTTCGTGCGCGCCATCACTCAAAGGTTCGCCATTCTCGATACCGGCCGCATCGTGGCGAGCGGCAATGTCGGCGAACTCACCGCCGAGGTGGCACACCGGCATCTCGCCGTGTGATCGTGCGGCTTGGAACAGCCAATCGAGAGAGCTACCTCGCTCGTACAACCGCTGATAGCGGCAGCAATTGACAATCGTGCGGCATTTCTGCAAGCCTAGTTGGCAAGCTGACCAAACTTTAGGCAAAACAAAGCTGTCCCGGCAAACTTCCGTCGGTCTTGGGTGTGCCGGGGAGAGTTGGGCCGATATCGTCGTGTCTCGTTGGCATCATTCCTGCATTGTATCGTGGGGCAAGACGCCGCGAAGGGCATTTGCTCGTCCATAACAAAGAAGAACGACTGAACGGCGCCGTTCGCGATTGCCACGCTCGACGAAGGAGAAGCCTGTGACGTGGTGCCGCCGAGCTAACACCGAGCCGTGGCGCGTCGGGGTCCTGTTCTCCCAGACCGGCGTGATGGCCGTGATCGAAGAGACCCAACTGCGAGCGACGCTGCTCGCGATCGACGAGATCAACCAGGCGGGTGGCGTCAGCGGCCGCGAGCTCGTGCCGGTGATCTACGATCCGCAATCGGACGCGCAATCCTACGCGCTGTGCGCCAAGCGCCTTATGATCGAGGATGAGGTCACGACGATTTTCGGTTGCTACACGTCGACCAGCCGCAAGGCGGTTCTGCCCGTCGTCGAACGGTTGAACGGCCTGCTGTGGTATCCGACCCTATACGAGGGCTTCGAATTCTCGCCCAACGTCATCTACACCGGCGCGGCTCCCAACCAGAACAGCGTCGCCCTTTGCTCTTACCTGACGCAGACTTACGGTTCCCGTTTCTATTTCGTCGGCTCCGATTACGTCTATCCGCGTGAATCGAACAGGGTGATGCGCGATCTGCTGCGCAGCCGCGGCGGCACGGTAGCCGGTGAAACCTATCTCGATCTGCGCGCGAGGCGAAGCGACTTCGGTCCGGTCGTGCGTCAAATCAGGGATGCCGGAGCCGACGTGATTTTCTCGACGGTCGTGGGCTATTCGACGGTTTACCTCTACCAGGCGTTCGCCGAGGCCGGGCTTAATCCGAGCATCACGCCGATTGCCAGCCTCACCACGACCGAGTCCGAGGTGCGCGCCATGGGATTCGACGTGGCCGCGGGTCATTTGACGGCGGCGGCGTATTTCCAATCGGTGGGCGGCGAGCACAATGATCGCTTCGTCAGACGCTACAAGACGCGCTACGGCGACGACGAGCCGACCAACATGTGCGCGGAGGCGGCCTATTTTCAGGTTCATCTCTTCGCCAATGCTTTGGCGCAGACGAATTCGATGGAGACCGACGTTATCAAGCAGACGGTGCTCGGGTCCGATTTCGAGGCGCCGCAAGGGCGCATATCCGTAAGCGCGGCCACGAGCCATACCAATTTATGGTCGCGCGTCGGTCGCGTCGATCGGCGGGGTCAGTTTGAAATTATGCAGCAATCGGCAATGCCGGTCTGGGCGGATCCGTTCCTGGTCGGACGCGCAGACGTGAGTGCGGCGGTGCGGCCGTGAAAGAGTCGCCGCACCGCGCGCACGCTGCCGCTGCTGCAGGGCGCGAGCCGGCGGGCGCCGCGGCAGAGATATCGTCGTTGGAGATCGTCGTCGCCGTTCCTCCCGATGCGGAAGGAGAAATGCTGGCGCGCGAGCTTTCGCGCACGCGCAGCAGCGTCCGCCGGCTCTGGCCGCTGCCGCCGCGCTTGCCGGAAACCGCTGACGTCATGTTTTGCGAGCTCACGCCCGAGTTGCCGCAGTGTTTGCCGTGGGTTCCCGGGCAGCCGTTGGCAGCGTTGGTGGCCGTGACCAAAGCCGTGCAGGGGCCGCAGTTCAAGCTCCTGCGCCATTGCGCCCCGCATGCGGTTCTGCATCGACCCTTTACCGGCGGAACGGTACTGACCAGCCTTGCCATCGCGCGGGCGCAGTTCCTCTACGAACAGCGATTGCGGGCGCGGATAGAAAAGCTCGACGAAACCTTGCGCGCGTTCCGCAGCGTCGAGCGCGCAAAGAGCATCCTCATGGAAAAGCGCAGCCTGGGCGAAGAGGAGGCCTATCATTTCATGCGCCGGCAGGCGATGAGCCAGCGTGTTTCGGTCGGTGCGGTCGCGGCCGCCATCATTGACTCACATGACATTCTCGGATAGCGTTTGCAGCTGTTCCTGAAATTTCAGGAGCGCGGCAGCGGCGCCGCATAAAACCGAACGGGCAGCGACGCCCCGCGACGACCACTGCGGTGGGCGAAGCGGGCTTTTTTGTGCGCTTCGGCGCTGAGCCCAGCCGGCCATCCGTGACGGTCACTCGCGAACTGAGCGGACGCCGGGCGAACAACTACATCGAGAGGGCGCGGGCGGGGAAATCGAGCGATCAGGAGATTCAAATGCTTCATGGTGACATCAGCAGCAGCAACGACACGATCGGCGTAGCCGTTGTCAATTATAAGATGCCGCGCCTCCATACCAAGGCGGAGGTGCTGGCCAATGCCCGTCAGATTGCCGACATGCTGGTCGGTATGAAAATCGGCTTGCCGGGCATGGATCTGGTTATCTTCCCGGAATACAGCACGCACGGGATCATGTACGACTCGAAGGAGATGTACGAGACCGCCTCGAGCGTGCCGGGCGACGAGACCAAGATTTTCGCCGACGCCTGCAAGAAGGCGAAAGTCTGGGGCGTGTTCTCGTTGACCGGGGAGCGGCACGAAGATCACCCGAACAAGGCGCCGTACAACACTCTGATCCTGATGAACGACAAGGGCGACATCGTTCAGAAATATCGCAAGATCATGCCGTGGGTGCCGATCGAGGGCTGGTATCCGGGCAATTGCACCTATGTCTCCGAAGGCCCGAAGGGACTCAAGACCAGCCTGATCATCTGCGACGACGGCAACTACCCCGAGATATGGCGCGACTGCGCCATGAAGGGTGCCGAGCTCATCGTGCGCTGCCAGGGTTACATGTATCCGGCCAAGGATCAGCAGGTGCTGATGGCGAAAGCGATGGCTTGGGCCAACAACGTCTATGTCGCGGTGGCGAATGCCTCCGGCTTCGACGGCGTCTATTCATATTTCGGGCATTCCGCGATCATCGGCTTCGACGGCCGCACCCTGGGCGAATGCGGCGAAGAGGATATGGGCATCCAGTATGCTCAGCTTTCCAAATCGCTGATCCGGGATGCGCGGCGCAACCTCCAGGCGCAAAATCATCTCTTCAAGCTCGTGCATCGCGGATACACCGGCAAGATCAACTCGCGCGAGGACGTGCGCGGCGAGGCGATCTGTCCCTACGACTTCTACAAGAAGTGGATCACCGATCCTGAGGGTACGCGCACCATGGTTGAAGCCCTGACGCGCTCAACCGTCGGCACCGAAGAATGCCCGATCGAGGGTATTCCGAACCAAAAGACGGCGGCGCACCGCTGACGCACCGCGGTTTTCCGCCTCCCTTCCTCCTTCCCCGGGTTGGGGAGGGAAGGGAGGCGGGATAGGCGGTTGCCGTCGGTTGCATGGGTTCGCAGCAGAATGGAGCTTGACGACTTCAGGATCGGCGAAGAGCCCTATTATCGCGCCATCGGCGACGAGGTTCGGCTGTTCGAGGCGGCGTACGCCGAGCGCATGCCGATCATGCTCAAGGGGCCGACCGGCTGCGGCAAGACGCGGTTCGTCGAGTATATGGCCTATAGGCTCGACCGGCCGCTGGTGACGGTTGCCTGCCATGAGGACATGACCGCGTCCGATCTGGTCGGCCGCTTTCTGCTCGACGCCCAGGGCACCGTCTGGCATGACGGCCCGCTGACCATTGCGGTCCGCCATGGCGCTATCTGTTATCTCGACGAGATCGTCGAGGCGCGCCAGGATACGACGGTCGTCATTCATCCGCTGACCGATGACCGCCGCGTGCTGCCCCTCGAGAAGCGAGGCGAGCTGGTACGCGCGCATCCGGACTTTCAGCTCGTGATCTCCTACAATCCCGGCTACCAGAGCGTTCTTAAGGACCTGAAGGAATCGACCAAGCAGCGCTTCGGAGCGATGGATTTCGGCTATCCTCCGCCGCCGGTTGAAGCCGAGATCGTGGCCCACGAGGCTAAGATCGATCGCGGGATTGCGGACAAGCTGGTCGCGATCGGCCAGCGGTCGCGCAATCTGAAGGGTCACGGCCTCGACGAGGGCGCTTCGACGCGAATGCTGATCCAGGCCGGGCGGCTGATCGCCCACGGCGTATCGATCGAGGCCGCGTGCCAGATCGCGCTGGTGTTGCCGATCACGGACGATGCGGATATTAGGGGCGCGCTGACAGCGGCGATCGCCGCCTCCATATAGCAGTCTATGGTCAGGAGCCTCTCCGAGCAGCAGCAATCCCTGATCGCGTCTCTCGCCGACCAGCCGGAGATCGCCGGCACGCTCCAATTGGTGTGGCGTCAGGCGCGCGCGAGTTTGCCGGCGGAGCTTCTCGACGATTGGGTCGCAGCCTGCCGCGACATCGCCGCGCGGCTCGGCCCCAACGCGGCCATCGCTTTCATCCGCAATTCGCCATCCGTTGCCGCCGCGGCGGGACCGCAAGCCGTCATGACGCTGGCCGCCCTGGCAACCGATTTCGCCTCCGTCGCCGGTGGCGCTGCGACGTTGGCGCTGTTCGTCGCGGCGCCGCATGCGGCGCGCCGGCTGAACACGCCGCAGGCTTTCGCGGAATGGCTGCGGGTGATCGGGCGCATCGCGCAAACGGCGCCGGAGTCGGTCGGCCTGCTGCTCGAGCGTTCTGCGCGCGTACTGGACAATCTCGATCTCCGCTCGTTCGAAACCTGGGCGCTCGGCGGAATTCGCGCCGCCGAAAACGATCCCGAGCGGCGGCTGAAATTCTTCTCGCTGTTGGACGCGCGGGCGGTGCATGCCCTCGAAGACGGCACAGACGGCGTGGCTTTCACGCAAGTCGAACGCGAACTCAAGGCGTTCGTCGCGGCGCTGTGGCATGTAACTCCGCCGATCCGCGTGCTGCCCCCGGCCGGCTTCGATACGCCGCGGCGCGCGACCTTCGGCAGCGGGGTAGTCCGGGTGCCGCAGTCCTCCCGCGGCGTCGACGGCCAAAGCGGCAAGGATTTGTTCCGTGCGACGTTGGCGCACACGATGGCGCATTTTCAGTTCACTGGCGCGAAGTTTGCGCTGGGCGGCCTGAAACCGGTGCAAGTCGCATTGATCTCGCTGATCGAGGACGCGCGGGTCGAGCAGCTAGCGCTCGGCCGGTTTCCCGGCTTGCGCCGCTTCTGGCTGCCGTTTCATCTCGCCGAGGCCACCGGCGTGGTGACGGCCCCCGCGCTGATGGCGCGATTGGCGCGTGCATTGCTGGATCCGACCTATTTCGACTCTCACGGCTGGGTGAACAAAGGCCGCGATTTGTTCTTTGCCGAGCGCGTGCGGTGGACGGACCCGGCAATCAGCCGCAGCATCGGCGGACTCCTGGGCAATGATCTCGGACAGATGCGGGTGCAGTTCAATCCGCGAACCTATGTCGTCGAACCGGCGTATCGCGACGACAATCAGGGAATCTGGGACTTTCCCGCTGCGGCTGCCGCGGCCGGCGATACCTTGTACGAATCCGTCCGCTTTGAGCAGTCCGAATCGGAGCCGCCGGACCGGGAACTTCAAAGCGGCCGCGGCGAGCCCGCAAACCTGGCGCGGCTGGCGCCGGATGAAGCCGAAGTCGGCATCCCGGTGGCGCGCTATCCCGAATGGGACTACCTGATCGGTCGCGATCGCGGCGAGTGGGCGACCGTCCTGGAGTACAATCCCGCCGATGGTCGCGCCGAACAGATCGATAGCATTCTGGAACGCTATCCGGAAACCGCCTATCGCATAGCCTCCTTGGTTCAGGCCGCGAAGGTGAGCCGTCCGCTGCGGGTGCGACGTCAGCGCGAAGGCGACCGGCTCGATCTCGAGGCGACCATCGCGGCTGCGATCGACCTGCGCGCCGGATTGACCCCGAGCCCCAACGTCTATGCGCGGCTCGAGCGGCGGTGGCGCGATCTCTCCGTGCTCGTGTTGATCGACGCATCGCATTCGACGAACGACATCGTCAAGGCGGCCGGCCGATCGGTCCTCGAGCTGGAGCGGGACGCAACGTCGCTGCTCGCGCACGCCATGAATGGCATGGGCGACCCGTTCGCCATCCACGCTTTCTGCTCCGACACCCGCGAGGACGTGCACTATTACCGGCTGAAGGACTTCGACACGCATTGGGGTTCGCTCGCGAAGCGCCGGCTCGCCGGCGTCACCGGGCGGTTCTCCACCCGCATGGGCGCCGCGCTGCGTCACGCCGGGCACGATCTTGCCGCCTGCGACTCCTATCGCAAGCTCTTGCTTCTGGTCAGCGACGGCGAGCCCTCGGACGTGGACATCGCCGACCGCCGCTATCTCGTCGAGGACGCGCGCCGCGCCGTGCTGTCCCTCCAGCACCAGGGAATCGATCTCTTCTGCGTCGGGCTCGATGCCGGGGGCGACTCCTATCTGAGCCGCATATTCGGGCGCTCCAACGTAATTCAGCTCGATCGCATCGAGCGGTTGCCCGAAAAATTGCCGCTGCTCTACTTCAGGCTTGCCGGTTAGTGACCCGAGCCTGCAGCGTTGCCGGCGGCATAAGGCGCCGGCTTCACGACCGTCACGGCTAAAGTCGTGGAGAGCCGCGCGCGGTTCGTGGCAATCAGATGCTTGATTGCGGCTTTGCTGCGTAGAGCGAATTTATTCGCGGTGCCCGAGCCGGCTGGGCTCGGCGTTGACGCTAAAAGCGGAAGCCCAGTATATTTCCGGAGCGTTCGAGCAGTCGCGCAGAACGGAGCGCTTCGGCACTCCAAAAAGGGCAGCGCGTGGCGACCGCAGCGGCCTCGAATCAGCAACATGCCACCAAGGGGGTAATAAGAATGAGCGGGCAACTTCGCCGGGGCGGCGTCGCGATGACCGTCGGTGCGGTTACTGTCGCCATGGCGGCCACCGCAGCCACATCGACTTACGCCCGCGCCGCGGACGCGGACGACTGTCCGAACAGCGGAACGGTGCGCTTCGGGGTCGAGCCCTTTGATACCGCCCCGCGGCTGACACCGGTCTACGAACGCATTGGAGCGCTGATCGCCGAGAAGCTCGGTTGCAAAGTCCAGGTCTTTGTCGCCACGAGCTATAACGCCGAGATCGAAGCCATGCGCAACGGCAAGCTCGAGATTGGTGAGTTCGGTCCTCTCGGCTACGTGCTGGCGCATCAGATCGCCAAGGCGGAAGCAGTCGCGGCCTACGCAAACAAAGAGGGAAAGCCCGACACCTATTGGGCAAGTATCGTCACCTACCCGACGTCCGGTATCAAAGGCGTGGCCGACATCCGCGGCCATTCGTTCGCGTTCTCCGATCCGGCGTCCACGTCCGGTCATTTGTTTCCCGCCTATGGCCTGCGCAAAGCCGGGCTCGACCCCGACAAGGACGTAAAAGCGATCTATGCCGGCAGCCATACCGCGTCGTTCGAGGCGCTCTACAATCATAAGGTCGATGCGGGGGAGCTCAACAGCGCGCAACTCGAATCTGCCAAGCAGCGCGGCCACTACAGCGACGGCGACATGGTGTTCCTGTGGAAGTCCGATCCGATTCCGACCGACCCGATCACGGTGCGCGGCGACCTTCCCGACAGCTTCAAGCGGCGTGTGATCGAGGTGCTGCTCGATGTCGATCTGACCTCGCTGGACGAGAAGGACCGCAAGATCATCATGGGTGGAGCGCGGTTTGTGCCGCAAACCGATCACGCCTATGACGGTATTCGCGATCTGGTGAAAACCCTCGATATCGATCTCGCGAAGCTGGAATGACGCTTCGGGAAAGCCGGTCCGATGCTGCGCGTTCGCGGCCTTTCGCTGCGCTATCCGAACGGCAAGCTTGCGCTGGCCGACTTTGAATTGAGCATTGCGGCCGGTGAGTTTGTTGTCGTTCTCGGCGGCAACGGCAGTGGCAAGACAACGCTGCTGCGCTGTATCACGCGAACCCTGAAGCCGAGCATCGGCGAGGTCTGGCTGGGCGACATTAATCTCTGTCCGCTGGAAGGAGAAAAGCTGCGGCAGGCGCGACTGGCCATAGCGATGATCTCGCAACACGCCAGCCTGGTCGGCCGGGCCAGCGTGTTGCGCAACGTAGCGACCGGTGCGCTCGGCCGTCATTTCACTATGCGCACCGCGCTCGGCGGCTTGCCGGCCTGCGAACTCGAGGCGGCGCGCGAATACCTGAGCGAGGTCGGCCTCGCCGAGCTTGCCGAACAGAGGGCGAGCACGCTCTCCGGCGGACAGGCGCAGCGCGTGGCCATCGCGCGTTCGCTGGCGCAGCGGCCGCGTGTTTTGCTGGCCGACGAGCCCGTGGCCAGTCTCGATCCGGAGGCGGCCGAGGACATCATGCGGCTGCTGCAGCGGCTTGCGCGATCCGAGCGCTTGGCGGTGCTGTGCGTCTTGCATCAAGTGGAGCTCGCCTACAGTTACGCCGATCGGGTGATCGGCATCCGCGAGGGTCGGATCGCCTTTGATCTGCCACGTGGCGAGGTCTCGCGCGATGTCGTACGCCGGCTTTACGTCGGCGAGGCCGCATGAAATTCGGCGTCGCCGGTCGCGACGTGACCGCGTCTCGCGGCGCGCGCGCCTGGGGCAGCGCACTCGGCAATGCGGTACGTTGCGCGCTCGCGCTTCTTGCGCTGGCGGTCGTCGTTCAGGCGCTGATCGTCGTCGAGGCGCGGCCACAGGATCTGCTCACCGGAATACACGGCATGGCCGATTTCATACGTCGGGCCATACCTCCGGATTTCTCCCGGCTGCCGGCGACGATCTGGCCGTTGCTGCAGACCGTCGACATCGCTCTGTTTGGTACGCTCGTCGGTGTGGTCATGGCCGTGCCGCTTGCGGTGCTCGCGGCCGCAAACGTGACCCCCTCGCGCTACGCTTATTACGGGGCGCGGGCGATCATCGGCTTTACCCGCGCCGTACCCGATCTCGTCTGGGCGCTGCTGTTCGTGACCGCGGTCGGCCTCGGCCCATTTCCAGGCGGTCTGGCGCTCGGTGTGCATTCCGTCGGCATGCTCGGCCGGCTGTTCGCCGAAACCATCGAGCATATGGATATGGGCCCGATCCATGCGCTGGAGCTGACCGGTGCCCGCCGCATCCAGATCTTCAGTCACGGAATCGTGCCGACGATCCTGCCGTCGCTGCTCGGCATCAGCCTTTATCGCCTGGACGAGAATATTCGCTCTTCGCTCGTGCTCGGCTTCGTCGGCGCCGGCGGCATCGGTTTTCAATTGCTTACCGCCATGAACCTCTTCCAATACCAGGAAGTGTCATTGCTGCTGATCGTCATCTTCGCGGTCGTGCTCACGGCCGAGCGCATATCCGCGGCGCTGCGCGAACGGCTGGCTTAGCACTTGTCCATCGTTCGATCCCTTGCCGGGCTTGCGACCAGGCGCGTTGCTGCGCGCGGGGCGCGCGACATTGCGGATGATGTTCAGCAGGCGCCGGATGCCGGCTTCCGGCCGGCCTACGTTCCTGATGACAAAATCCGCCTCGAAAAGGTGGTCGACTTGCGTGGATCGCTCGAGCCGTCGCGCGATTTCACCGTCGGTGGAACGCTGCCGCGAAGCCAATCGCGACCGCAGCACCTGCTGCGGCGCGGTGACCGCCGCCACTGTTACCCAGCTGTAGCGCTCGCGGGCAACGCCAACGATCGTGCGCGAAACGTTGCAGACCACCGTTCGGCCGAGCCGGATGTCATCGTCCATCGACGACCGAATACCATAGCCGTTGCCATGCGCCCGCCACCACAAGGCAAACCCGCCGCGGGCTACGGCTCGTTCGAATGTGCGCGCGTCCATGGTCTCGTGATCCTCCGCGTCCGACGCCGGCCGTGTCACCACACGTCGAGGAAAGACCAGCCGTGGATCACCGCCCGCGGCCGCGCGTGCGCCGCCGATCAAGGTATCCTTGCCGGCGCCGCTCGGACCAAGCACCAGGATCAGACGACCCGGACCAATCATGGCCGGCCGCGGCTTGGCGGTGGAACGCGGCGCAGTCGGCCGGCTCAAACCACGCGCTTGCCGCATCGCCATGTGGTGCGCACCATTGGCACCCCGCGCGCAGTACGAACGCGAATGAGGTCGGCGCGTTTGCCGGGCGCGATTTCGCCGCGGTCCTCGAGACCGACCGCTGCGGCGGGATTCTTGGAGACCGTGCGAACGGCGGTCGCAAGCTCGATTGCGGGCACGCGCTCCGGCAAGAGCAGCGCCGCCATCAACAGGCTCGCCGGCATGTAGTCGGACGACAGCACGTCGAGCACGCCGAGTTCGGCGAGTTCCGCTGTCGCGACGTTGCCGGAGTGCGAGCCGCCGCGCACCAGATTGGGCGCGCCCATGAGAACGCGAATGCCGGCTCGATGCAGCGCCTGCGCCGCCTCGATGGTCGTGGGAAACTCGGCAATCGACACTTGGTCGTCGATCGCCTGGGCAACGTGCTCGAGCGTCGTGTCGTCGTGGCTTGCCAAGCGTTTACCGTGATCGCGGGCGAGCGCGACCAGAGCCCGATAATTGTCCGCGGCGTGCATCGCCTGATACTCGAGCCTCCTGGCAAACAGCCGATCGAGCTCCGCATCGCTAAGGCTGCCCTGCTTGCCGCGATAATAGTCGCGGAGCTTTCGCTCGTCGCGGAATTGCCGCTGGCCTGGAGTGTGGTCCATCAGTGAGGCGAGGCGAACGTCGCTGCGGCCGATCAGCGTAGCCGCCTCGCTGACAACGGTGGGCATCGGCACCTCGCAGCGCAGATGCAAAAAATGGTCGACGCGCAGCAGATCGGCGTTGCGGGCCTGCGCAATCGCCTCGGCCAGCACCTCGGCCTGGCCGTCGACATCCTCCACGCCCTCCTCGCGCCACACCCGCAGCGAATCGAGAACGGTGGTTATGCCGCAGGTCGCCAATTGGCCGTCGAACGACACTACCGCCGCAACCGGATCCCAGAACACCTTCGGTCGAGGCACGTAGTGAACCTCGAGATGATCGGTGTGCAGTTCGACGAGGCCGGGCAGCAAGAGGTCGCCGCCGAGGTCCTCGCCCCGTTCGGGCGGGCGCCCTTCGCCGACCTCGGCGATGACGCCGTCCACGACGGCGAGCCACCCAGGCTCGACGACCGCGTCGGCGAGAACGATTCTAGCGTTGGCCAGGAGCAGGTCGTGTTCAGCTGACATGGTGCAGCCTCAGGCACCGACGCCGGCGGCAATCGCGCCCGCCGCGGCGGCGAATGGCGTGATGTCGACGATGCGGTCGGCGACGGCATTCCGCAAAGTTTCGTCGTGGATGGCCGCCACAATGGCCACACCGCGCCGCTTCTTTTCGATGATCAGATCGCGGACGGCCGCGCAATTGGCGGCATCGAGCGAGGCGGTCGGCTCGTCCAGCAGCAGAATCGGCAATTCCGGCAGAAAGCCGCGGGCAATGTTGACCCGTTGCTGCTCACCGCCGGAGAATGTCGCCGGCAGCAAATCCCACAGTGGTGCCGGAATGTTCAACCGCGTCAGCAGCTCGGCGGCCGCTTGCCGCGCCGCTTCGCGAGGCGCGCCGCTGGCCACCAGGGGGTCGGCAACGACGTCGATCGCCGGCACGCGCGGAACGGCGCGCAGGAACTGACTGACATAGCCGATGGTGCGACGGCGCAAGCTGAGCATACGCCTCGGGGTGGCGGCGACGACGTCGGAAGTCTCTGTTCCATGGCGCACCAGGATTTGCCCGCGATCGCAACGATAGTTGCCAAAGATCATCTTCAGAATGGTCGATTTGCCGACGCCGGAGCGGCCGCCGAGCACGACGCATTCGCCGGCGCGAACCGAGAAGGCGACGCCGGCGACGATGGAAAGGCGTGCGCCGCCCCGCAGGTGCATCGTGAAGGCCTTGGCAACGTCGTGGAGCTCGAGTGCGATCGACATGGGCGCCTCACGGCTGGAGAACGGAAGCCGCCAGCAACTGCGTATGCGGCTCGCGCGGGTCGTCGAGCACCTGGTCGGTCAGTCCCGTCTCGATCACCTCGCCGCCTTTCATGACCACGATGCGGTGCGACAACAACCGTGCCACGGCAAGATCGTGCGTGACCACGACCGCCGACAGTTTGAGGTCTCCGACCAGGCCGCGCAGCAGGTCGAGGAGCCTTGCTTGCACTGAAACGTCGAGGCCGCCGGTGGGCTCGTCCAT
>Ga0187782_10000603_pt1 | contig 24678 bp, 20 predicted proteins | sample 0715_SJ02_MP15_2_FD_132454 | JGI IMG/M metagenome (GOLD analysis project Ga0187782, IMG submission 132454) | Tropical peat soil microbial communities from peatlands in Department of Meta, Colombia - 0715_SJ02_MP15_20_MG | ecosystem: Environmental > Terrestrial > Soil > Wetlands > Peat | place... | reverse complement strand
TTTCGATCCCAAGCAGGCTTCGAACGCCACGAACGTCGCGCCGGTCGCATCGAGCGGACAAACCACATTCGCCTGGAGTTCCGCGCAGCCTTTCGCCGGCGCCTATCAACATGCGCCGGGCGGCCTCAGCCCTCAGGCGGTTCGCTGCTGGAAAGTCTATTCGCTGACCGAGGACTTGAACGCCGCATGGCGCAGCGAGCTGCGCAAGGCCAACTCCGTCTTCGCGAATTACATGCTGATCGGAACGCAGTGGGGCGCGAACGTCGAGCCCGAGGCCAACGGCTATCTGCCGTTGAACGCGGTTCCAGGCTTGCTTTCAAACCTCACGCTGGAAACCTACATCCAGAACAACAATACGAACCTGAACTCTGGCGGCGGCGTCGGCTCCTGCGTCGGGTGTCATTCCGGGGCGCCGCTGCCCGTGGACAATTTCAAGCCGCCCGCCGATTTCAGCTTCGTGCTGCTGCTTGCCGATCCATTGGCGGCGCGTCCGGCGCCGCTCAGGCAGCGCTGAAAAAGCGGCGCGCGGGCTGTCAGTCAGGGCGGAGCGCGAGGGAGCTCCGCCCGCTCGCCTGCGCCGGAGCGAGGCGGCGTGATCAGAAAAGCCGCCTTGCGTCCGGGCCGTAATTTGAAGAAAGTGTTGCCAATAGCTCTTTCACAGCAGGTCTTAAGACCCGCGCCTTCGCCTCTCGGAGAGAGACGTGCTCGAACGCCTCGCCGCATTCGCGGAAAAATTCACTGGGCCCGCCGAGCTGCGCTGGCACGCGAATCACAGCGTCGCCGCCGCCATCCGCAAGGGGGCGCTCGTCGAAAACAGCCAGTCGCGCGCGAGCGGGATTTCCGCGCGCGTCTTCGAGAATGGCGTATTCGGCTTCGCCGCCTTCGCAGAAGAGGATGACGCGGCGCTGACGAAAGCCATGGAGACTGCGCGAAGCGACGCCGGCTTCATGAAGGGCCGCAGCGCGACGCCGCGCGAGCTCGCCCGCCCGCAGGCGATCGGCGAAGGCCGCTTCGACTATCGCAGCCCGCGCCCCGCCGCGACGCCGAAGGAGCGCGTCGAGATCCTCAAGGTCTTGGACGAGGCCGCGCGCGCCAAATATCCCGAGCTCGTCAATGTCGACCTTTCGCTCTCCGCGCATACAAGCGAGAAGGCGCTCGCGACCTTCGAGGGCGCACGCGCCTATTCCTACGTTCCGCGCGCGGTTCTTTCCGTGCGCATGAGCCTCGAGGCGAATGACGGGCTCGTCGAGCTCTATGACGCGCGCGGCGGCTTCGGCGAGATCCAGGACCAGGACTTCAGCCTCGCGGCGCTGTCGTCCTGGCTCGACGGCCTGCACGAGGAGCTGCGGCGCAAGGCGGAGGGCGGCCAATGCGAGGCCGGCGAGCACGACGTCGTGCTCGACAGCGACCTCGCCGGCATTCTGGCGCATGAGGCCATCGGCCACACGTGCGAGGGCGACCTCGTGCTCGCGGGCTCGATCGCCGGCGACAATCTCGGCGCGCGCGTCGCGAGCGAGAAGATCACGCTCGGCGACTATGCGGGGCGCGGCCCCGACGGCAAGTCGACCTTCGCAATCCATGTCGACGACGAGGGCGCAGTCTGCCGCGACGTGACGATCATCGAGAACGGCGTGCTGCGCGGCTTCCTGCATAGCCGCCGCACGGCGGCGGAGCTTGGCGCCGAGGTCACGGGCAACGCGCGCGCTTTTTCTTTCCTGGACGAGCCGCTCGTGCGCATGCGCAACACGGCGATCCTGCCCGGCAAGGACAGGCTCGAGGACATGATCGCCGCCGTCGATCACGGCTATTATTTCAAGCGCGCGACGAACGGCCAGGCGGACCTCACGAGCGAATTCATGTTCGGCGTCAGTCTCGGCTACGAGATCCGCAAGGGCAAGCTCGCCCGCGGCGTGCGCGACACGACGATCTCGGGCACGGCCTTCGACATGCTCAAGACCGTGACGCATGTCGGCGATTCCTTCAAATGGTCGGGGGCCGGCAACTGGTGCGGCAAGAAACAGCCGATCGCCGTGGGCACGGGCGGGCCGGCGATCAAATGCCGCATCCGGGTCGGAGGGCGCGCATGAGCGCGCTGGAGACCGCCCCGATCGAGGAATTCGTCGCCGAGCTCGTCGCGCGCGCCTTGCGCCAGGGCGCGGACGCCGCGCAGGCGCGTGCCGTGAGCAACCGTTATTTCGAGATCGACTTCAACAACCGCGGCGTCGAGCTGCTCCGCTCGACGGAGAACGAGACCACGACGCTGACGCTGTTTTGCGCCGGCAAGCGCGGGGCGGCGAATCTCAACGGACGCGCGGCGAACGAGATCGAAGCGGCGCTGCTCGCCGCCCGCGCCGCCGCGGACGCGGGGCTCGCGGACGCGGCCAATGACGTAGCCGAAGCCGTTTCCGAGCCTGCTTCCGCGCATGGGCCGCAAGCGCCGGATCGCGAGGCGATGGCGGCAGGCGTCGACGCGTTCAACGCGACGCTCGCCGCCGACCACCCGCTCGTGCGCAGCCGCGACTGCGTCTATAGTTTCTCAGACGCCGAGACGGCCTTCGCCAATTCCAAAGGCGTGCGGCAGAAGGAGCGTCGCGGCGGCTATAATTTCGCCGGCATGATCACGGCCCGCGATCGTGGCAGGACGAGCTCGATCAATTATTCGAGCGCCGGGAGCAGAGCGCCCTTCGCGAGTCTCTTCGACGCCGGCAGTATGCGCCGCTTGGTGCGGGACGCGCCGCGATTGCTCGAGCCCGCGCCGGTTCCCGAAAAATTCATCGGCGACGTGATCATCGCGCCCGACTGCCTCGCGACGGTCGTCGGCGCGCTCGCCAGCGCGCTGTCCGGCGGCCAGCTCTTCACGGGCGCGACGCCTTATAAGAACCGCAAGGGCGAACGCATCGCCAGTCCGCTGTTCTCGCTGTCGAACCGGCCGCGCGACGCCGGATTCGCGCTGGGCGCCGACTTCGATGCGTGGGGCGTGCCGACGCAAAACCTCGACATCGTGCGCGACGGCGTGCTCGACGCGTTCCTGATCGATCTCTTCTTTGCGCGCAAGCTCGGCGTGGCGCAAACCGCAGGCGCCCATAATTTCTCTGTCAAGCCTGGAGAGAAGAGCCTCGACGATATCATCGCCAGCACGAAGCGCGGCATTCTGTTCTCGCGCTATTCGGGCGGCGCGCCGAACAGCAATCTCGACTTCAGCGGGATCGCCAAGAACTCCTTCTACGTGGAGGACGGCAGGGTTCTCCACGCGCTCGACGAGACGATGGTCAGCGGCAATTTCCAGGAGCTCTTGCAAAACATCCATGCGGTGTCGCGCGAGTATGTGAATTTCGGCAACTCCTCCTATCCCTTCGTCGCAGCGTCCGGCGTGACCATCTCGTCGAAATAGGCTGAGACGCGGCGTCGTCATTCCGCGAAAACGTCGGCGCAGGCGCTATGCGCGCAACTGAGCGAGGCCGCGCCCGCGAGCACCAGGGAGGCGCCGCCGACCGCGAGCGCGGCGAGGAGCAGGATCGCCAACGAGCCGACGCTGATGATCTGGCGAAGATCGGTGAAGATTGCGGACATGGGCTTCTCCCGTCGCGGCCGCCTTCCTCTGAAGCGGCGTCACGTCAGAGAGGTCATAGTCCGCGAGCGCTCGGGACTCTGTGCGACAGCTCACATCGCGGAAGGACGCGCCGAAACGGTCGCGCCCAAAAGCCCTGATGCGACGCGTCGGGAGGCGCGGAACAGGCTCACGCGCCTTCCTCGAACAGCCGGGTCAACTCATCGATCGACGGATTGGCGAAGGTTTCGCCGGTCGCCTCGATGCGCACGACCGGCTCGCGCGTGCACAGGCGCAGGCAGTCGCGCGGAACGCAGCTCGCGCGCGGGCCGAGCGCCGCGCGCAAGCCCTGGAGCAAAGCCCGCCCGCGCCCCTCTTCGTCACAGCGCGGCCCAACGCAGACCAGCAGGCGGGGAGCCGTCGAAGGGATCTTCATAGGCTCAGCTTATAGCCTGAAATCTCCGCCGAGGATGCGGTCATGGAGCCCTGCGTCGACCGCGATAAAGGGGCCGCCGGGAACGGCGAAATAGAGTTCGGCGTCGACCTTTGCGGGGTCGAAGCCCGCAGCGAGCAGCGCCTGCTTCTTGTGCTTGAAGGTCTCGGTGATCTCCAGCGTCTCGCTCAAGCGCACAAACAGCGGACGCGCATAGGCCGGCAGCGTCGCCGCCACGTGGCGGCGTAGCGCTGCAAGATCGAAGCCGGATTCGACGACGAGCGCCGCCATGCCGGCCCTCCCCTCATATCCCGGAATCGCTACGCCATAGACGGTCGCTTCGCGCACGCCGGAACAGGCCGCGAGAGTCTCGGCGACCTCGAAGCTGGAGACGTTCTCGCCCTTCCAGCGAAAGCTGTCGCCGATGCGGTCGGCGAAATAGAAGAAGCCGCGCGCGTCCTTGCGCATCAGGTCGCCGCTGCGCATCCAGGCGTCGCCGGGCTCGAACACGTCACGCAAAATCTTATTCTCGGAGTCGCCGCGGCTCGCGTAACCTTCGAAGACGCCGCCCTGCGCATTGATCCGCGCGATGGCCTCGCCCACCTCGTCCGCGCCGCAGCGCACGCATCTTCCGGCGTCGTCACGCGCCGGCGCTTCGAGGCGCTGGTCGAAGCGCACGATCGCAATGTCTTGCGCGGAGGCGAGAAAGGACGGGATGCGCCCGATTGCGCCCGGCTCGCCCTCGACGTTGTAAAGCGAAAAGTTGCTTTCGGTCGCGGCATAGAATTCGAGGATGCGCGGTATGCGGAACCTCTCGGCGAAGGGCGTCCACACGTCGGCGCGCAGGCCGTTGCCGATCGCGAGCCGCAACGTGTGGCTGCGCTCGGCCTCACAGTCGGGCGCATTGACCAGATAGCGGCACAGCTCGCCGATATATTGGAACAGCGTGCAGCGCGCGCTCTCGACGTCCGTCCAGAAATTCGAGGCGGAAAAGCGTCTTCTGAGAACGATGGAGCCGCCGGCGAGCAGCGGGCCGAAGACGGCGACGACGCCTCCGACCGAGTGATACATCGGTAGGCAGTCGTACATGCGGTCTTGCGGGCCCATGTCGGCGAGGCCCGAGAACCAGAGGCTCCAGAACAGCAGGCGGCGGTGCGTGACGATGGCCGCCTTCGGCAGGCCTGTCGTGCCCGACGTGAAGATATAGAGCGCGCGATCCCGGATCGAGACGTCGCGCCGCTCCTGCGGCGTCAGCGGCGCGCCGCTCATCGAGGCGATGCTCGCTTCGTCGCGCGTCGCCAAATGCGTCTGCAGTTCGCGCTCGAGCAGCGCCGCCGCCGACTCGCAAACCAGCTCGAACGCGTCGTCGGCGATGAGGCGGCGCGCCCCGACCGCGCGCAGGCAATGGGCGAGCCCCGAGGGCGCGAGATTCGTGTTGAGCAGCGCAACAATGACGCCAACGCGCGTGAGGCCGAGCCAGATCGCTGCGTAATCGGCGCAATTGCCCATGAGCAGCGCGACGACGCCGCCTTTCCGCAAGTTCTGCGCAAGCGCCCAGCGCGACCAGCGATTTGCGCGTGCTGCAAAAGCCTCGAAGCTCAAGGATTGGCGCTCGTCGATGACGGCGATCGCCGCGCCGCGCTCGGCCGCGATCGCGTCGAACATGACAGGCAGGATGCGGTCCGGCTGCGTCTCGACTTGCGCCGTGCGCTGCAGTGCGCGCAGCCAGTCCTTGTTGGCGGACCGCGCGCCCGGCCCCGAGGAGTTGTGGATCGTGATGGCGTTCATGGAGTGCCGCGGCATGAGCTGCTCGACACAAGATAGGCGCTCGCGCGAACAATGGATAGAACCGCGCGCCATTAGGGTTATTGCGCGCATTTGCTCGCGTTGCGGCAAGGAACCAAATATTCTTTCTGCGGTTGGGGAAGGGGTTCTCGAACATGCGCGCCGACACGATCGCCGTTCACGGCGGCTTCGCGAAAGATCCAGCGACGCGCGCCGTCGCCGTGCCGATCTATCAGACCGTCTCCTACGAATTTGCGAGCGCCGATGAAGCGGCGGCGCTCTTCGACCTCGAGATCGAGGGCTATCGATACAGCCGCATCGCCAATCCGACGAGCGCCGTGCTCGAGCGGCGCGTCGCCGAGCTCGAGGGCGGCGTCGGCGCGCTCGCCGTCGCGACGGGGCAGGCGGCGCTCTACTACGCCTTCGCCAATCTCGCCGATCATGGCGGCAATATCGTCTCCGCCCCGACGCTCTACGGCACGACGCACACGCTGCTCCAGCACGTGCTGCCGCACCAGGGCGTCAACGTCCGCTTCGCGGAAAGCGACGCGCCCGAGCACATGCGCGCCGCGATCGACGACGACACCAAGGCGCTGTTCTGCGAAAGCGTCGGAAACCCAGCCGGCAACATCTGCGATCTCGCGGCCCTGGCCGAAGTGGCGCATGACCGCGGTGTGCCGCTCATCGTCGACAACACGGTCGCGACGCCCATGCTCTTGCGTCCGATCGACCACGGCGCCGACATCGTCGTGCACTCTCTGACGAAATACATGGGCGGACACGGAACGACGCTTGGCGGAATCATCGTCGACGGCGGGCGCTTTCCCTGGAAGCGCCACGCCGCGCGCTTCCCCATGTTCAATGCGCCGGACGTCTCCTATCACGGGCTCGTGTACGCCGATCACTTCGGCGAGACGGCCTTCGTCGCGCGCGCCCGCAGCGTCTATCAGCGCACGACCGGCGCTGTGATCGCGCCCTTCTCCGCTTTTCTGCTGCTGCAGGGAATAGAGACGCTCGCGCTGCGCATGGAGCGTCATGTGGAGAACGCGCGCAAGGTCGCGGAGTTCCTGCAGGGCGACCGTCGCGTCGCCTGGGTCAGATACGCCGGCTTCCCGGAGAATCCTTCCTATCCGCTGGCCAGGAAGTATCTGCAGGGCCGCGCGCCGGCGCTGCTGACCTTCGGCGTCGAGGGCGGGCTGGAAGCCGGCAAGCGCTTCTATGACGCGCTCTCGCTCATCAAGCGCGTCGTCAACATCGGCGACGCCAAGTCGCTCGCCTGCCATCCGGCGTCGACCACGCATCGCCAGATGACGCCTGCCGAGCAGGCCAAGGCCGGCGTCACGCCGGAGATGATCCGTCTGAGCATCGGCATCGAGCACATCGACGATCTCATCGAGGATCTCGATCGGGCGCTGGCGGCGGCGCCGCAATTCACAGAGGTCGCCGCGGAATGAGCGTCGCATCGCTGCTCCCTAACCGCGGCGAACCGATCGAAGTCGCGCTCGTCAACAACATGCCCGATCAGGCGGTCGACGCGACCTTCGCGCAGTTCTCGGGGCTGCTGCGCGCCGAGGCGCAGGACCTGCCGCATCGCCTGCGCTGCTATACGTTTCCGAGCACGCCGCGCAGCGAGACCGGACGCCGCGCGCTGGCGCAGACGCATGAGCCGATCGGAGCGCTCTACGCCCGCGGCGCGGACGTGCTGATCGTGACGGGCGCGGAGCCCCGCGCCCCGAAGCTCGACGGCGAACCCTATTGGCAGGAATTCGCCGAGCTCGTCGATTGGGCGCGCGCCAACACCTATGGCGCGCTGTGGTCCTGCCTCGCGGCGCATGGCGCCGTGCTGCGGCTCGACGGGATCCGGCGCCGGCGCGAGAGCGCAAAGATCAGCGGCGTCTTCGTTTGCGAAACGGCGGACGATTGGGCGACGCAGGGCGCGGCGAGAGCGATCCTTGTCCCCCACTCGCGCTACAACGGCCTCCCACGCGCGGATCTCGAGTCGCGGGGCTATCGCTTCGCCTCCTTCTCGCCCGAGATCGGAGTCGACAGCTTCTGGCGGCGCGAGCCGAGCCTCTTTCTATTCACCCAGGGTCATCCCGAATATGATCCGGACACGCTCGCGCGTGAATTCCGCCGCGACGTGTTGCGCTTCCTCACCGGGGAGAGCGCGGACTTTCCGCCGACGCCCGTAAACTATTTCTCGCCCGACGCCTATATCGGCGTCGAGGATCTCAAAGCGAACGCCGATACGACTCGGCGCGCGCGCTTCGCCGAACGCCTGAACGCCCTGCTCGAGCATGAGGCGCCGCAGGCGCATTGGCGCGCGGACGCCGCACGGCTCTATCGCAATTTTCTGGCCGCCGTCGCCTTGGGGAAGGCGGCGTGCTCGAGGAGGCTCGCGCTATGAAAGGGCTCAACGCCACGCCGGCGGCGCCGACGCAGACCTGGACATTCTTCGAGGGCGCGTGGCGCGAGGGCAATCAAGCGATCCTCGGCGCGCGTTCGCACGGCGCCTGGCTCGGCTCGGTGGTCTTCGACGGCGCGCGCGCCTTCGAGGGCGTCGCTCCGGATCTCGACAAGCACCTAGCCCGCGTAAACCGCTCGGCCCTGGCCATGGGGCTCGATCCCATCATCAGCGAAGCGGAGTGGATGGCGCTCTGCGACGCCGGCACGGCGCGCTTCGCGCCGGATGCGGAACTCTATATCCGTCCGATGTATTGGGCTGAAGCCGGCTACGGCGGCGGCGTGCGCTTTGATCCGGCGACGACCAACTGGTGCCTGACGATCTATGAGGCGCCGATGCCGCAGCCGCGCGGCGGCGCGGTCACGCTCTCGCCCTATCGCCGCCCGACTGCCGAGACCGCGCCCGTCGACGCCAAGGCGAGCTGCCTCTATGCCAATGGCGCGCGCGCCTTGATGGAGGCGGCGAAGCGCGGCTTCGACAACTGCCTCATGCTCGACGCGCTCGGAAATGTCGCGGAATTCTCCAATTCCAACGCGTTTCTGGCGAAGGACGGAGTCGTGTTCACGCCGGCGCCGAACGGAACCTTCCTCGACGGCGTGACGCGCCAGCGCGTCATCGGCCTGCTGCGCGGCGCGGGCGTCACGGTCGTCGAGACGCAGCTCGCTTACGCGCATTTTTTGGCGGCGGACGAGATCTTCTCGACCGGCAACTTCCAGAAGGTCGCGCCAATTGCGCGGATCGACGACCGGGAGCTCTCGCCTGGACCCGTCTATCAGAAGGCGCGCTCTCTCTACTGGGACTTCGCGCACGCCGCGTCGCGCGCGCCGCTCATGCTGCGCGCCGCGTCGTAAGAGCCCTTGAAAGTCGAGGATCGCGCCTAAGTCCTTCGTCGGGGCTAATCTGCGCCAACGCGCGGCGACGAAAGGAACGCTGGCATGGAACAGATCGTCACTCCCGATTACGCCCGGCGGCTCTACGAAGCGCACGGCCAGAAAGCGATTGCCGAGGCGGCGCAAAAGGCCGTGGACTTCGAGAAAAAGGGCGACAAGGAAGCTGCGCAGAGCTGGCGGCGAGTCGAAGCGGCCGTCAAGGAGATGGTGGGGCCGCATCAGCCCTGAAATACGAGGCTTTCGACAAGATCGATCGGCGCCCGGAAAGGCCTCCGAAGGCCGCGCTTCGACATCTTCCTCAGCGTCAACTAATTTCATAGCCAACCGCGCTCTGTCGCGGAGCGCAGTTTATTGCGTTGCGGTCGCGCGCGCCGCGGACTATACCCTGCGCCGTAGAGACCCAGCTCGAGCTCCTCAACATGCCCGACAATACGCCGGCCGAAGCGCTTCAGCAGGCCAAGATCCTCATGCAGGCGCTGCCGCACATGCTGCGCTACGACGACGCCATCGTCGTGGTGAAATATGGCGGCCACGCCATGGGCGACGATACGGTGGCGCGCGATTTCTCCCGCGACATGGTGTTGCTTGAGCAATCAGGCGTGAACCCGGTCGTCGTGCACGGCGGCGGACCGCAGATCGGCGCCATGCTGACGAAGCTCGGCATCGCCTCGCATTTCTCCGACGGCCTGCGCGTCACCGACCGCTCGACGATGGATGTCGTCGAGATGGTGCTCGCGGGCTCGATCAACAAGCAGATCGTCGGCTTCATCAATGCGGAGGGCGGGCGCGCCATCGGCCTGACCGGCAAGGACGGGCGCATGGTGACGGCGGTGAAGCTTGCGCGCCCAGCCAATGGCGGGGGCGACGTCGTGGATCTCGGCTTTGTCGGCGAGCCGGTGAAGGTCGACACGACCGTTCTGGAGCAGGTGCTCGGGCGGGAGCTCATCCCCGTGCTCGCGCCCATCGCGCAAGGCGCGAACGGCGACACTTACAACATCAACGCCGATACTTTCGCGGGCGCCATCGCCGGCGCGCTCGGCGCGAAGCGTCTGCTGTTCCTGACCGACGTGCCGGGCGTGCTCGACAAGGACAAGAAGCTCATCCAGGAGCTCAAAGTCTCCGACATCCCCGGACTCATCGCCGATGGCGTGATCACCGGCGGCATGATCCCCAAGGTCGAGACCTGCATGTATGCGATCGAGCGCGGCGTGGAGGGCGTCGTCATCCTGGACGGCAAGCTGCCGCATGCGGTGCTGATCGAGCTCCTGACCGATCATGGCGCCGGCACGCTGATCACCCGGTGAAGGGAACCGACCCGCAGCGGATCGCCGCCGCCTTCCGCGGCATAGACACCTTCGTCTTCGATCTCGACAACACGCTCTACCCTGCGTCGAGCGACCTGTGGCGGAAGATCGACGACCGCATCACGCTATTCATGACGCGGCTTTTCGGCCTCGACGGCCTGTCGCTACGCGCGCTGCAGAAGCACTACTATTTGCGCTATGGCACGACGCTGCGCGGTTTGATGCGCGAGCACGGCGTCGACGCCGATCATTATCTCGATTACGTCCATGACATCGACCGCTCGACGCTTCAGCCCGACCACACGCTCGCCGCGGCGATCGCCGCTCTGCCCGGGCGCAAGCTGATTCTGACCAACGGCTCGCGCGAGCATGCGATCAAGACCGCGCGCCAGCTCGGCGTCGATCACCTCTTCGAGGACATATTCGACATCATCGCCGCGGATTTCATCGCCAAGCCCGCAGAGCAGACCTATCTGCGCTTTTTCGAGAAGCACGCGATCGAGCCGGCGCGGACGGCGCTCTTCGAGGACATCGCCCGCAATCTGGCGGCCCCGCATGCACGCGGCGTAACGACCGTATTGGTGACCCAGCCCGAGAGCGCAGGCGTCGAACGCGAAGCCTGGGAAATCGCGGACGGAGCGGAGCCTCACGTCGACTTCGCGACCGACGACCTGACCCTGTTCCTGGAAAAAATTCTGCAGGCCTCCGCGGCCAACACCGGAGGCGGCTAAACCGACCGCGCCACAAGTTGGGCCGTGGCGTAAAGGGTGACGAATCACCTTCGTCGCTGACTTTTGACGCAGTAGGACTAAGCGGGGGCCTTGGTCTCGGCGAGCAGCTTTTCCAACGTTCCGATCTCGATCGGCTTCACGAAGTGAAGGTCGAAGCCGGCCTGCAGGGTGCGGGCGCGATCCTCGTTCCGCCCCCAGCCGCTGAGGGCGACGAGCTGGAGCCGCGCGCCTTGGGGCAGGGCGCGGATTCGTCGGGCGGTCTCGAGACCGTCCATGCCCGGCATGCCGAGATCCAGAAAAATCAGATGCGGCGCGAATTCTTGGAGCGCCCCGATCGCTGCGGACCCCTCATAGACCGCGCGCGCCTCGGCGCCGAGGCATGACAGCAGCATCACGAAACTATCGGCCACGTCACGATCATCGTCGACGACCAGCGTGCGCAGCCTTGCTGGCGCCGTCTCCGTCTTCATCTGCGCAGTCGCCGCGGCGCAAGCGCCGCCAGTCGCAAGCGGCAGCCGCACGACGAATTCGCTGCCCTGGCCGGATCCGGCGCTGTAACCCTGAACGTTTCCTCCATGCAGCTCCACCAGACTGCGCACGAGCGCGAGGCCGACTCCGAGGCCGCCGCCATCAGCGCGCGCGCTGTTGGACGCCCGCGTGAAAAGGTCAAAGATGCTCGACAGCTGATCCGGCGAAATTCCCATGCCGTCATCGCGCACGCGAACAACCGCCTCGCCTTCTGAGCATTCCGCATCAAGTTTGATGCTGCCGCCCGTCGGTGTGTATTTCGCGGCGTTGTTCAACAGATTCGCGAAGACTTGAGCAAGCCTGACCGGGTCGCCGTCGATCGTCGCAGCCTCCGCAGGCGGCTCGAAGCTGAGACGATGCCGCCTGGCGTCGATGAGCGGCGCCACGAGCTCGATCGCATGACCAAGCGTCGCCGCGAGGTCCAGCGGCTGATTGCGCAGCTCGATCTTGCCGCCGTTGATGCGCGCCACGTCGAGCAGATCGTCGACGAGGCGGATGAGATGCTCAACCTGCCGCTCCATCATGGCGAGCAGCTCGCGATGGTCGCCGTCCCTTGCTCCGCGCACGACATGGAGCGCGTTGCGGATGGGCGCGAGCGGATTGCGCAGCTCATGGGCAAGCATCGCCAGGAATTCGTCCTTGCGTCGATCCGCCTCGCGAAGGGCGGCCTCGGCGCGCTTTCGCTCGCCCACGTCACGCGCCGCGACCTGAATCGCGGGCGCCCCGCCCCACCGCGTCGGACCGGTTGCGACGCTCACGTCGACGAGCGAACCGTCGACCCGACGCCATTGACAGTCGAGCGGCGTACCGATCCGCTGCTCCTGGAGCCCGAACAGGATAGTTTCGCCGACGACATCATGGCGCTGCGCCGGCGCGAATTCGAACGGCGAGCGCCCGATCATCTCGCGCGCGTCGGTCGCGCCGAGCAGCCGCGCCGCTTCCGCATTGGCGTAAACGATACGCTCTTCGGCATGGACGAGGATCGCGTCCGGGCTCATCTCGGCGAGCACGCGGAAGCGCTCCTCGCTCTCGCGTAGCGCTGCTTGGGCTTTCGTAAGGTCGGTCACGTCCAGAAACGCGCCGACGGCGCCGCGCGGGCCTCCGCTATCGCCCAGCAGCGGGGCCGCGTTTGCGAGGACCGCGCGTCTCTGGCCGTCCTCGCGCAGCACCTCCAGCAGCTGCTTGCCGACCGTCGCTCCACGAAGCGCGCGCTGCATCGGCAACGCGTCGACGCCGAGCTCCTGTCCGTCCCGGAATATCCGGAATTTTGCCGGCGCACACGCCGATTTGGAGAACTCGCCGCGCCTCGCGACGCCGAAGATCTCCTCATTGGCGCGATTGCCCTCGATGTGGCGCCCGTCGGCGGCGCGCGCGATCGCAAGGCCGATCGGCGCTGTCGCAAGGATTGTCTCGAGCTCCTGCGCCCGCAAGCGCTCCCGCCGCTCGCTCGCGCGCAGCGCCTCCTCGACGGCCTTGCGACCGGTTATGTCCTGCGTGATGCCGAAGGCGGCAATCGGCGCGCCCGCGGCGTCGAATTCGAGATAGGCTTTTTCCCGGACCCATTTCACGCCTCCGTTCACGACGATGCGATGCTCGAAGTCGTATGGCTCGCCTTTCTGGGCCGCCATCCAGCGCCGCAGCACATCGTCGTGATCGTCTGGATGCACGAGCTCCATGAAGGTGTCGTGTGTGATCGGAACGCTCGGCGGCTGGCCAAAGATACGAGATTCCTCCGCGGAGCAGGTTGCGGACGAAGCGCTGAAGTCGAAGCGCCACCAGCCTATTTCGCCGACCTCCTGGGCGCGGATGAAATCCTCCTGAGATTGCCGCAGCATCTGCTCCGCATTGAGGCGATCGATGATGTCGGCGGCCTGGCGCGCGAGCAGGTCAAGCAATTGGAGCGCGCGTGCGCTCGGGCGTTGCGGAGTTTTCCAGTGCGTGGAGAAGACGCCGTTCAGCTGGCCGAAGCGGCTCACGAGAGGCGTCGACTGAACCGCGCGCACTTCGGCTTCGCGCATCACCTGCATGGCCGGCGAGCCTAGGAAGATCTCGCTTCGCTCGACATTCTCCACGATGATGCGCTCGGAGGAAGCGAAAGCGGCATGGCAGGCCCCGAGCTGCGAGCGGGCGTTCCAGAAGTCGCACCAGGATCGGGAAAATCCGCGTTGCGCGACGATCTGGAGATTGCCCGAGAGCTTGTCGGCCATCTGGATGTTGCCGAAGTCGGCGCCGCAAATGGCGATCGCCGCGTCGACGATCTCAGTCAAGACGGACTCGAAATCGCCGTCGACGACGGCGAGAGCGCCGATCTTTTGCAGCCTCGTCATGACGTCGAGGTCGGCCGCCAGCCGGCGCTCGTTCTCCTGGAGCGCCTCCTCCGCAAGCTTGCTCTGTGTGATGTCGCGCGACACCGCCAGCAGGCGCGCGACGCGCCCGTCGCCGTCGCGCAGCGGCTTGACGATCACGTCCCACCACTTCGCCTCGCCTCGGACTGTGGGGCGGCAGGCCAGGAAGCGCGCCGGTCTTCGGGTCCGCGCCACAACGATTGCATCGTCGGCGTCCTTGCGCGCCTCTTCCGGCCAAAGCAGTCGCCAGCTCCTGCCGCACGGATCGTTCTCGCTGTCAAGCTCGAGCAGACGGCGACCCGTCGCGTTGATCTTCAGCAGGCGGCCTTCGAGGTCGAGCGCCTCGATGACGTCCGGGCTGTCCTCGAAGATGGCGTTCTGGAGCTCTTCGCTTTCGCGCAGGGCCGTCTCCGCGCTCCGGCGCCGCTCTTCCTGAAGCTTCTTATCGGTGATGTCCTGCGTGAAGATGATGACGCCGCCGATCCCGCCCCGCTCGTCACGCCAGGGCCGCGTCTCCCATTGCTGCCACCGGACGCGGCCGTCGGCGCGAATGAAGCGATCTTCGGTGGCGACGACATTTTCTCCGGCGAGGCAACGACGGTGGGCCTCCTTCCACCGTTCCGGAAGCTTCGGGAAAACCTCGTAGTGGGAGCGGCCGATCACATCGGCGTCGAGTCCGTAATCGGTGAGCCAGCGACGGCTCGCCACGATATAGCGCATCTCGCGATCGAACATCGCCACAGCCGCCGGCGCGTGTTCGAGGAAGAGGAGGAGCTGCGTCGTCTCCAAGGGGATCTCGTCTTGGCATGGGATGCGCGCCGCTTGCGCGGAGCGCTTGTTCCTCAAAATCATTCGGGTTTGTTGCGCCCGCGCCGATCGGCGCGCGATGCGCAGAGCGCGCGGTCAATCCCATCGAGAGCCGCGACTCGGAGGATATTATGAGCGCGACGATAAGTATATCCCCGCATTTCGCGGACTGGCGCTTTCTTGTAAGCGAATCACCGCGGAAGGCTGCAAGGACATGCAGCGACGACCGACGTGCAATGGCGTTCCGATGAGGCGCGGCGGCCAGCATGCTGTTGCGTCGAAGGACAGAGGAGGCAAGAAGAAAATGACGGACTATTTCGAAAGCATCCAGAAACTCGGCAAGGAGCGGTTTGAGGCTGCAGCGGCTGCATCCGCTGCGGCTGTCAAGGAATTCGAAGCCGCTGCCAGGGAACAGCAGGACTATTCGAAGAGGGCCTTCGAGGAAGCCCAGTCCTTCGGGCGCAAGCTCTTCAGCGTGAAGTCGCTCGACGAAGCGGTCAAAGCCCATTCGGAATATTTTGAAACGGCGCGACGGGATTTCTGGGACCAGGTGAGCAAGGCGAATAGCCTCTATTTCAGCTTTGCGAAGAAGCTGGTGAAACCGGCCGACGGGCCTGTCGCGAAGATCGTCGAAGACAGCTTCGCGAAGTCGAAAGCCGCCTGAAGCAGATAATGTGCGACGCTGCTTTTGGAGGCGGCGCGGACGCGTGCGGCTCAACCGCGGGGGGGCGCCGGACGCGTTCGGTCGACGCTTGGCGCAATGCGCCGGAGCCGGTTCCACGTCATGCACTCCGGAGCAAACATTCGGTCGCTTATCTCTGTAGGTCAGGCGCGCCGCCAATGGCGGTTGTCCCTGGGCGCGATACCGGTCATTCTTGCCGCGCTGACGCTTTGGTCGGCGACGATTTTGAGTCGGGACGAGCCCTCGTCGGGACCAACGGCGGCCAAGGTGCGGCAATCGGTTCGTGCCGACGCTCGACAGCAACTTTACGAACGTCGGCGGTAACCGCCGATTGTCTGGCGAGGGAGCGCGCGCGTCGCTGCCAAAGCCGACGCGAGGTGCTACACCCCCGGCATGAGCAATGGGGACGCGAGCGGCGCGCAGATCGTCGAGGTCCTGGCGCCGGTGGCGGTCGACCAGACATACAGTTATTTGGCGCCTCCCGGCCTCGCGCTTGCGCCCGGCGACCACGTCCGGATCCCGCTTGCGACCCGCGAAGCCTATGGCGTCGTCTGGGCGACGCGTGACGGCGCGGCCGGCTCGACCAATCTCAAGACCGTCGCAGGACGCTTCGATCGTCCGTTGCTTTCAAAGAACTTGCGGGACTTCCTCGACTGGCTGGCGCGCTGGACGCTCGCCCCGCGCGGCATGGCGCTGCGGCTTTGCGTCCGGGCAGGCGAAGACGCCGCGTCCGAGCCGCCGCGACTGCTCTACCGGAAGACGCAAACGCCGCCGCAGCGCCCGACGCCGACGCGTCTGCGCGTGCTCGAAGCCGCCGAGGGCGGTCTCGCATTTCCCAAGAAGGCGCTGGCGGAGGCCGCCGGCTGCTCCGCCTCGGTCATCGACGCGCTCGTCGACGAGGGCGCGCTGGAGGCCATAGCCGCGCCGCCGACGCCCGTCGCCGCGCCGCTCGATCCAACCTTCGCCCCGCAAAAGCTCGAGAGCGCTCAGGAAGCTGCGGCTGAAGCCTTGCGCACGGCCATCCGCGCTCGAGGTTATCGCCCGTTTCTGCTTGAGGGCGTCACGGGCTCGGGCAAGACCGAGGTCTATTTCGAGGCTGTCGCGACGACGCTCGAGAGCGGCGGCCAGGCGCTCGTGCTGATGCCCGAGATTGCGCTGACCTCGCAATTTCTGGAGCGTTTTTCGGCGCGCTTCGGCGCGCGTCCCGCCGAGTGGCACTCCGGCGTCGCGGAACGCAAGCGCGCGCGCATCTGGCGCGGCGCGGCGACCGGCGAGGTCAGGGTCGTCGTCGGCGCGCGCTCGGCGCTGTTCCTGCCCTTTCGCGACCTGCGCCTCATCGTCGTCGATGAAGAGCACGAGGCCGCCTACAAGCAGGAAGACGGCGTCTGCTATCACGCGCGCGACATGGCGGTCGTGCGCGCCCGCATCGAGGGCGCCGAGATCGTGCTCGCCTCCGCCACGCCCTCGATCGAGACGCGCGTCAACGCCGCGGCGGGTCGCTACGCGCATCTGCGGCTCGAAGCGCGCGCGGGGTCGAGGCGACTGCCCACGCTCGAGGCGATCGACATGCGCGTCGAGGGGCCGCCGAAGCTCCGCTGGATCGCGCCGCGCCTCGCGCTCGCGGTCGCCGAGACGATCGCGCGGGGCGAGCAGGCGCTGCTGTTCCTGAACCGACGCGGCTATGCGCCGCTGACGCTGTGCCGCAACTGCGGCCACCGCTTCCGCTGCCAGAACTGCGACGCCTGGCTGGTGGAGCACCGCTTCCGCAACGCGCTGGTCTGCCATCACTGCGGGCACACGGAGCGGCGTCCTCAGACCTGCCCGGAATGCGAGGCCGAGGACGCGCTCGCGCCCTGCGGCCCGGGCGTCGAGCGCTTGGCCGAAGAGGCCGCGCAGCTCTTCCAGGGGGCGCGAATCCTGGTGCTGTCGTCGGATTTTCCTGGCGGAACCGAGCGGCTGCGGCGCGAGCTCGAGCAGATTTCCAAGGGCGCCTTCGATCTCGTGATCGGCACCCAGCTCGTCGCGAAGGGGCACAATTTCCCTTATCTCACGCTCGTCGGCGTCGTCGATTCGGACTTGGGCCTCGGCAGCGGCGACCCGCGCGCCGCCGAGCGCACCTTTCAGCTGCTCGCGCAGGTCACGGGGCGCGCCGGGCGCGGCGACCAGCCGGGCAGGGCGCTGCTGCAGACCTATCAGCCGGAGCATCCGGTGATCCGCGCGCTGCTCTCGGGCGACGCCGAAAAGTTCTACGCCCAGGAGATCGCGTTGCGCGAGCGCGCGGGCCTGCCGCCCTTCGGACGGCTCGCGGCGTTGATCGTCTCGGCCAAGGACGCGGCGCTTGCGGAGGGTCACGCGCGCGCGCTGGCGCGTAGCGCGCACGGGCTGCCGGCGACGGATCGCTACAAGGTCTCGGCGCTCGGAGGCCTGCCGGAAGACGACGAGATCCTGGTGCTCGGACCCGCGGAGGCGCCGATATCCCTGCTGCGCGGGCGCTTCCGCTTCCGACTCCTGGTCAAGGCGCCGCGGCGTTCGGACCTGCAGGGGTTCCTGCGCGACCTCTTGGCGGCGGGGCCGCCGGAGCGCGGCGGCGTCAGGGTGCAGGTGGACGTGGAGCCGCAAAGTTTCTTATAGCATTGCTTCCATGTCGCCGAGCCTACCGCGCCTGCAGCGGCGTCTTCGAACGACGTGGTGGGGTCGCCGCGGACGGCTGATGCGCAATTGACCCGACAGGCGTCGGGTCGGCGCTCGTGCGCTCGAGAGTTTCGAGCCGTTTCGCGAGATCCTGCACTTTTGCGGCCAAGGCCAGCGTCGTCTCCCCGGCGCGTTGCGTTTCCGCATTGTGGCGGAACTGCTCCACCTGCGCCCTGAGGCTGCGGACCTCCTCCTGCAGGGTCGCCGGGTCGGGGGCGCCGGAAGGCTGCGTCGCCTGCGCGACTTGCGTTTCGTTGGGCCGCACGCCGGTCGCCCCGCCGTAACGCCAACCCGCCGCGCCGCCGGCGAGGATGGACGCCGCAAGGGCGAGAAACAATTGATTTCGCCAGGTCGACCGCGGAGCGGCTTCCGCCAGCCGCGCGCGCACGTCGCCGGCCACCGCGCTACGCGCTCCGGCCTTGGGGGCAATCTGGAAGTCGTCGGCGATTCCGAAGGCGCCGGCAGGCGACATCCTGCCGCCGGCTTTCGGAGGGATCACGGTATTGTCAGTGGGCATCGAAGCTTCGGTCCGAGGAAGCAAGGGGGGACTTGGCGTCCGCTGCCCGCATTCGAACCCGATCAGGGTTAGCGCGAGGTTAATTCGCCGCAGATTTTTGGCGCTCGCGCCGATTTGACGTCGCTGTGCAATAGTGTATCGGGAGCCTGCCAGATCACGCGCTCAACACGGACGTCTCATGTGCTGGAGTGGAGAAGCTTCGACCGTTCTTGCTGCGACCGGCATCGCCGGGGCCGCCTACTCCGCGCTCAAGCGCAATCCTGAGCCATTGGCGCTGTGGGTCTGCCTGCTCTATTTCGCGAGCATGGAGTCGCTGCAGGCCGTGGCCTACACGGTTCTCGGGCAATGCGACTCGCCGCTCAATCAAATGATGACGCTGTTCGGCTATTTGCATATCACGTTCCAGCCGTTCTTCATCAACGCGGTCGCGCTCTACTTCATGCCTAAGGACGCGGCGCGCAAAATCGCGCCGGTCGTGTATTTCGCCTGCTTCGTCTGCGCCATCACCATGCTGGTGCAGCTCTACCCCTTCGACTGGGCCGGTCACTGCGCGATTGGCCGCCCCCTTTGCGGCGAAAAGCTCTGCACCGTGCGCGGCGAGTGGCACATCGCCTGGCATCTGCCGGTCAATGGCATCGGCAACAGCATGGTCGACAATGCTATTCTCGGGCGCGGCTTCATCGCCTATCCGTTGACCGCCTTCTTCTTGCCGGCGCTGATCGGCAGCTGGCGCTTTACGCTCTTCTCCTATGTCGCCGGGCCGTGGCTGGCCTCGCTGACGACGAGCGACGTCACCGAATGGCCGGCCGTCTGGTGCCTGTTCAGCATCGGCCTCGTGCTCGCCATCATCAAGACGCCGCTGCGCCAGCACCTGCATGTGAGCGACCCGTGGTGGGTCATGCTCGGCCGCTGGATCGCCGCCAGGCGCGAAGCCGCGCCGGCGCCCAGTGTCGCCCCCGACGCGCCGCCCGCCGAGTAATGGCCGACGGTCGCGCAAAATCGACACTTTCGAAGAGTAGAGCGCCGTTAGTCCTTGCTTAAGCAAAGATGGCGTTCGATCGAAACTGCGGGGTTCCGGCAAGCTTTCGTCAAGCTTATCGAAACCTTGAGTTAACGCCTGCAGGGCTAGCTGTTGCGCCTGTCAGCGTCCTTCGGAATGGAGTCTCCCTCATGCAGTCTGGCAAGCGCTCTGGCGGCGCCAAGCTCGCAGCCGCGCTCGCGGCGGCTCTCGCGCTCTCGGCCTGCGCCAAAAACGCCGCGGATGAGGCCTCCGGACCCGACCGCTTCGGCGCCGGCTACGGCCGCAACGGCGCCCCCGGCAGCGCGCAGGACTTCTCCGCCAATGTCGGCGACCGGGTCTTCTTCGAGACCGACTCCAGCGACCTGACGTCGCAGGCTCAGGCGACGCTCGACAAGCAGGCCGAGTGGCTCAACCGATATTCGCGCTACGCCTTTACGGTCGAGGGCCACGCCGACGAGCGCGGCACGCGCGAATACAACTTCGCGCTCGGCGCCCGGCGAGCCGAAGCAGTCAAGGACTATTTGATCTCCCATGGCGTCGCGGCGAGCCGTATTCGCACCACGAGCTACGGCAAGGAGCGTCCCGTCGCCGTCTGCGACGACATCTCCTGCTGGTCGCAGAACCGGCGCGCCGTCACGGTGCTGAGCGGCGGCAGCTCCTAATTGCTTGCGACCTCTGAAGCCGCGCCGTTCCGTTGACGCAAATTCCCGCTTGGGTTACGCCGCGCAGGGAAGAGAGCCGGGGCGACGCTACGCGCCGCTCGGCGGAGCGCCGGGTCTGAAACTTTGGATGTTTCGATCGTCATCTGCACGAGAAACCGCTGCGAGAGCCTGCGTTCCGCCTTGGCGGCCGCCGCCGCGGTCGAGTCGCGGCGGGCGTGGGAGGTCGTGGTCGTCGACAATGGGTCGACCGACAGCACCCGACACGTGATCGCCGACGCAGCTGAACGAACGCCTTGCATCCGCTCTGTCTTCGAGGCGCAAAAGGGCCTCGGAGCGGCCCGCGACACCGGGTGGCGCGCGGCGGAGGGAGAGATCGTCGCCTTCACCGACGACGACTGCTATCTCAGTCCGACTTTTGTGGACGACCTGTTCCGAGTCTTTGCAGAAAAACCCGAGCTGGGGTTTGTCGGGGGCAGAGTCCTGCTCCATGACCCCGAAGACCTTCCGGTCACCATAGACCTCCGGGACGCCCCCGAAGCCGTCCCTTGCCACAGGTTTCTGCCGGCGGGAACGCTGCAGGGCGCGAACCTGTCCTTCCGGCGCCTCGTTCTGGCGCGGCTCGGCGGCGTGGATCGCGGCATCGGCGCCGGGACGCCTTATCCCTTCGAGGACATCGACCTCATCGCCGCCGCCGCCTGGGCCGGAGTGAAGGGGATTTACGACCCGAGACCGACCGTCTCCCACCATCATCGTCGACGCAGCCACGACTTTCCGATGATCCTCGCGGATTATGACCGCGGGCGCGGCGCTTATTACATGAAGTATATTCTGCGCGCGGACTCGAGGCTTGCATACATTTTGGGCTGGATCCGCAAGACGCGACAGACGACTGGATGGCGATTCCCCGAGGTGTGGGAGGGGCTGGGGCGAGAGTTTCATTCGGCCTGGAGATGGCTCGGCGAACGCGGCTCCCGCCTCGACCAGGCGATATTTTCAGTCCCTCTCCTGCTCGGCCTGCTGACGACGAAGGTCGCCGCGGCGAGGCTGCGGTCCGGCGACTCGGGGTTCCGGGCGCTCGCCCGGCTCGGCTGGAGATGAGCCGAGCAGCGAGGCCCCGCGTTGTTGTGGCCTCGACCTGGATCGTGCAATCAGAGCGGTCCTTCCGACGATCGCTCAAGGGTATGCGCCCAGATGTCTGACAGCCAGCTGAGGGAGTTTGCCGACGGCGGTCGCACGGAAGCGGAGGCGTCGTTCCTGGAGCGATGCGCGGCGCAGGTCCGCGCGGGCTGCGTCGTCAACCTTGGGCTGGGGCAGGGCGCCGAAGCGATCGCTCTCGCTCAAGGCGCCAGCCGCTCGCCAGCCGGCGTCGTCTATTGCATCGGGCCGCACGGCGGCGGATCCGCCGATCGGCGGCGGTTCTACGAGACGATCGCGGGCGCTGGTCTCAGCGAAATCATTGCGGTCGTCAGCCTGCCGAGCGGGCAGGCGGCGCAGGTCTGGCGGGAGCCGGTAGGCCTCCTTTTCCTCAATGGCGACCGCAGCGAGGAGGAAACCGAAGCGGAGATCGCGGCGTGGGCGCCTCACCTCGCGCCCGGGGGAGCGATCGTGTTCGACAACGCCCTTGGTCGGGCCACGGGCGCGAGCCGGGCGATCGCCGGGCTCATCGACGGCGGCGGCTGGCGGAAGGACGGGGAAGCCGGCAGTCTCCAGTCCTTGCGGCGCGTCGACCGGGCGAGCTCGGAGGCCGCGCGCATACACCAGAACGCCATCGACGACGTGATGCGGCGCGCGTCGGAGCTCGGCTACAACCCCTGGCATGCAGTCAGAAGGCTGGGATACGGCTCTTTCGTCTCCTTCGCCCGGAAATACGTCTATGTCGAAACGCCCAAGGCGGCCTGCACCACGCTGAAGCACCTCATCACGGAGCTCGAGAACGTCCCGGTCGATCTCTCGACGCTGCGCCGTCCCACCGAGACGCGCCGCGACATGCAGATCCATGAGCGCGCTCTCATCGCCCTGCCGACCCTGCTCGAGGTCGAGGAGCCGATCTTGCGGGCGGCTTTCGACGGCCACCCCGAATGGTTCGTCTTCGCCGTGGTTCGCAATCCCTACAGTCGGATCGTGTCGCTGTTCGAGAACAAGGTGCGTCTGGGCGAGATCGGCTACCGGCGCCTCGAGGCCCGCTACGGCGATCGCGGAGCTTTCGGCGACGCGCGCGAGGCGTTTCGCGCCTATGTCGCCGAAGTCGTCGACAGCCCGCGCACGGCCGAGACCGACGGGCATCTGTGGACGCAGGAAGAGATCGTGATGCCGCGCCTTCTCGCCTACACGCGCGTGTTTCGCCTCGAGCGCCTCGACGAGCTCTACGCCGCGCTGAGCGAGCATCTGAAAGCTTTCGGGGGCGGAGACCTGCTGCAAGAGCGCCGGAACGCCTCGCTGCCGCATGCGGACTGGCGCAGCTACTACGACGACCTGTCGGCCGCGAGCGTCGCCAGGGTGTATCGCGACGATTTCGAGGCCTTCGGCTACGATCCGGAGTCCTGGCGGACGGGCGACGGCGCGGCGGCCGAGGCTGCGGACCGCGAGGACTGGCGGCGATGGCGCGCGGAGATCGTCGAGCGCAACGCCGTGATCGACGAGCTCTACGAGAAGCTGAAGCGTTGCGCCGGCAATCTGGATCGCGGCTCCTGAAGGGGGCCGCGACGGCGGAACGGCGCCCGCGGCCGAGAGAAAGACCATTGCGCGAGAGACCAATGCGAACTCGGGGACGGCGCTGCGCGCCGCGAATCGGGCGCGTCGCCGCCCGACTTGATTTCTCCCGCTTCAGCCCTGATATCGGGGCCGATCGCAATCACGGAAGCCGACATGAGCGACGAACAGAATAGCGAAACGCCGACGCCATCCTCAGCTCCCCCGGCCGAGGCCGCGCCCGCCGAGGCGCCACTGGGGCCCCAGGCCGAGCTCGAGACCCTGCGCGCCGAGCATGCCGAGACCAAGGATCGTCTCCTGCGCGCCCTTGCGGAGATGGAGAATTTGCGCCGCCGCACCGAGCGCGAGATCGCCGACGCTAAGCTTTACGGGATCGCCAATTTCGCCCGCGAGGCGCTGGCGCTCGCCGATAATCTTCGCCGCGCGCTGGACAGCTTTCCCGCCGCCGCGCGCGAGGGGGCGGCGCCCTCTGTCGCCGCGCTGCTCGAAGGCGTCGAGCTCACCGAGCGCGACTTCGCCTCGCGACTCTCGCGCTTCGGGGTCAGGAAGATCGAGGCGCTCGGCGCCCGCTTCGACCCCAATCAGCATGAGGCGCTGTTCGAGATCCCCGACGAGAGTCAGCCAGCCGGCACGATCGCGCAGGTCGTGGAGCCGGGCTATCTGATCGGCGAGCGCGTGCTGCGCCCAGCCAAGGTCGGCGTGACCCGCGGCGGCCCCAAGACCGCGCCCCAATCGCCGGCGTCATAGCAGGCGGCGCCGGGCTCGCCCGGCGCCCGGCCCGCCGGCTCGAAATTTCCAGACGAAAGAACATCTGTTAAGGGATTGTAAATCTAGCTTCCAATAATTCACGCAATCTGCGAGCAAAAAATAACGAATCCTCGTGGCAGCCCTCCAGAATTGGGGTGGCGTGTTGGAATTTCGCCTCTCGCAACAGAAAAATAACCTTGGCAAGCTCTAATCTGCGCCGCAGCAATCCTTGATCGTGCGCGGCGTCGGGCGATCTGAGACCTCATGGAGGATTTATGTCCAGCGTTTGGAAGGAGAGATTATTCTCCTCGATTTGCGCCGCGGCGCTCGTCACGGCGGGCGGCGCGGCGGCGCAGTCCAGCGGTGTCGGGCCGACGATCTACGCGCCCCCCTCGACCGAGGTCCAGCCGGGAGCAAGGCATACCAACGTCAAGATTCTGGTCCCGCCGGGACCCGGGACAGTGGAGGAGCGGGCCGCCAAATTCCATCCTCTGTCGCTGCCCGCGCCCTCGCTCACGGAAACGCCGGGCTCGCTCGCCTGCGTCTACCATCTCATTCCGCAGTCGTCGGGCTGCAACCCCAACATCGTCTGGTCGCCCGGCGGCGCGGGCGGCTCCAAGGCGATCGCCGTCGTCGACGCATTCGACAATCCGAGCGCGGTCGGAGATCTCGCGCTCTTCAGCAGCACCTTCAACCTGCCGCAGGCCAACTTCCAAGTCATTTGGGGGACGGGCGTGCCGGCCGCCGGCTGCGCCAACGGGCCGATACAGCCGCCGCTCAGCCTCGGCAGCGGCTGGGACATCGAGGCGTCGCTC